>RCUO01000194.1_pt1 | contig 38175 bp, 32 predicted proteins | sample 2166161 | NCBI WGS metagenome assembly RCUO01 (sample SAMN09932617, study PRJNA488358) | compost metagenome | feature: garden; material: soil; isolation source: compost soil in cyclohexanecarbonitrile-enriched culture | place: Germany: Experimental Botanical Garden Goettingen | collected 2016-01-27
GGAATTGAGCAGCAGCCGGTCCTTCCCCGTCTCGTAAGCGCCGGTCCGGCGTCCAAGGGCAAAATTAGCCGATGGACTGATAAACGTCCAATTCAGGCCCTCGGTTCCCCGCAGAATATCCAGATTCTTGGCCTGGTTCAGCGCTGTCGGCTTGACGAAATCCGGGAACCCGGGCGTATCAACTACACGGATTGTCTGTGCTTCGTCGGCATATAGACTTCCGGCTCCGCCTACCACGATTAGCCGGATATTCGGCGCATCCTTTAGCGCCCTGATCAGAACGTCGCCGGCCTCCACGTGAAGATGTTCCTGCCCCAGAGGCGCGCCAAAGGCGTTGACAACGGCATCAAATGGGGTGAGGTCTTCCGCGGTCAAGTCAAAAACGTCCTTCATGATAACCGCAGCCCCGCTGTCAGCGGCGCTGCCGGCTTTCCGGACAATAGCCGTCACGTCATGCCCCCGTTCCAATGCTTCCTTCACAATCCGGCTTCCTGCTTTACCATTCGCTCCGATTACCGCTATCTTCATAATTATTGTCGTCCCCTTTCTCGTACTTAAGCCTGCAAGCCTTCCGCTGCGACCAGTCTGATTCCGATATGCCACGGATCATGAACCCCTGGTTCTCCTTCAAATTCCGTGAGCCCGAAGCCGGCATCCTCAAGCCGCCGCAGCACCAGGCTGCGATCCTCTTCACTTGGAAGCTGGATCGTGAAATAATCGATGCCCGGCGCATTCGGCGATGCCGGCTTCGCTCCCTCTCCGGCCCATACGTTAAGACCGATATGATGATGATATCCTCCCGCCGATACGAACAGCGCAGAGCCGCCGTACCGGGCGACAAGCTCGAACCCGAGAACTCCGCAGTAGAAGTCTTGGGCTTTCTTAAGATTGCCAACATGGAAATGCACATGCCCGATAACCGTCCCCGCCGGAAGACCGTTCCACTGGAGTCCCTCCGAATCGCTGAGCAATCCCTCCACGTCCACCGGGTCGGTGCCCATCACCACATGACCCTCCGGATCATACTGCCATGTATCGCGCGGGCGGTCCCGGTACAGCTCGATGCCGTTGTTGTCGGGGTCCTGAATATACAGCGCCTCGCTGACGAGATGATCGCCCTGGCCGATCTCGATTCCGGAAGCAATGAGATTGCGCAGCACCAGCCCAAGAGAGGGACGATCTGGCAGCAGTATGGCGAAATGATACAATCCCGCAGCCGAACGGCGGCGCTGTCCCTCGCCTTCCCCGACCTCCCGCAGGATCAGCAGCGGCGAGACGCCGTCCACCGTTAACTCGGCTCTTCCTTCCTCCCTCCGCAGCACCCTAAATCCGACCGTATCCTGATAAAAGGCCAATGAGCGCTCCAAATGGCTAACCCGGAGCTGCACCGCTCCCAGCTTCAGCCCCTTCGGCAAAACTTCCGTTGTATGCATTCCGCTTCCTCCTTCATGAATCGTTGTCATCATAGCTTCTCCAATTTGTATGCCGCATCATCATGTAACAAACGAAGTTACAAACTAACTATAATTAGTATAGCAGGTATCCTAAAGTTTGTATAGTCGATTTCTTTAAGCGATCCACTGCCTCTGGAGATTAGCATAAATGCGCAGCAAAAGACCCCTCCTTCAGCTTGAAGTGAGGGGTCAAAGTATATCTAAGACGCCTAGGGGTCAGCTAGTAGCCGGGTCGTATTCGACATCTGCTCGGGCTTACCGGCGACTACAGATGATCTGAATCGGGCTCAGCCTCCGGCAGCAGGCAGCATGGCTGGGAACCCGCCTCAAAATCTTACCTGTGCGGCATGCCTGCCGCCCCAATGGCCGCCAACTAAATAAAGCTGTCAGCCAGGCTGCGGAACACAAGCTGTTCTCTGAATTCTTCAAGAGTTAAAGAATCGGAGAGGTCTTCTTTTCTAACGATCACAACCTTCTGCTCATTCGCGGACAAGTGAAAATAGTTGTCGTCAAATATCGCATCGCTACCGTGCAGATCGAGTTCAATGAACATCGCAAAGGCTGTGGAGCCGACAATCAGTTCAAAATGCTCCTCTTCCTCCTTGACGCTGACCGACAGTTCGGCGGGTTGAAGCTTGAAATGCTTGGCCGGTACAAAAATGGTCTTGCCCGCGCTAAGCGTATGCCCGTCCGATTCGAACGCATATTCCAGGTAGTGGGATCTCAGTTGATCGACCGAGCTCAGCACATCGCTGAAATCGAGCGTTTGGCAGACGGCTGCGGACAGTCCGGCTGCTGTTGCCCCGATCTCTCCCGATTGAATGACAGAGGAGGCTGAATCGCGAAGCTTCCAGACCACCTTGCCCGCCACATCGGCCAGTGTTTCATTGTTAATATGCAGGGAAACCCGGCTTCCTTCTTCCTCCGCAGAGACCAGCACCGGGGAGTAGAAGCGTTTGGCCGCATAGTGCAGCGCCTTCCATCTTCCGTGATAATCGACGCTGGCCCATGAAGCGACCGGCCAGGAATCATTCAGCTGCCAATAGATGGCCCCCATGCATCTGCCCCGGTTCCGTCTCCAGTGCTCAACCCCGTAGCGGACGCCTTCCGCCTGAATGAGCTGAGACACATACAGGAAGGATTGAAAATCCTTTGGCATTTTAAAATACTGGGACACATAATGAATCATAGGCGACAGGCCGTCTTCATGCTTCTGGTGATTTTCCATTACGGCTGAGAAGACGTTCCGGTCTTCCGGAAGCGAGAAAGCTTCGACCGTCTTGATGGACGGGAAGGATTGCAGCCCGAATTCGGACATGAACCGCGGATAACGTTTGCGGAAATCAGTAAAAGGCTCACGCCCGTGCCAAATGCTCCAATCATGCATATCCCCGAAGTCCTGGCTGTTCGGACGGTCAAATCCGCCGAAAGAAGAAGGGGAAGCGAGCCAGTAGAACGTTTCCGGGTCCACATTTTTCGCAATTTCCGGCATGACATATTCGAACTGTCTGATGTAATCCGCTTTGAGTTTGGGAGACTGGTTAATGTTCCATTCGACCCATGCCCACTCGTTTTCATTGTTGCCGCACCACAGGCCCAGACTTGCGTGATGACGGATCCGCTTCATATTTTGCGTAATTTCCTGAACGATGTTGTCTTTGAATTCATCCGTGAAGTCATAGACCGCACAGGCGAAGAGATGATCCTGCCAGACCAGAAGCCCGTACTCGTCACACAGGTCGTAGAAATAATCCTCCGGGTAGTAGCCCCCGCCCCATACGCGAATGCTGTTGAAGTTGGCTTTGACGCAGTCCTGGATAATCCGTTCCGTCTTCTCCCTGGTTCCTCTCGAGATAATGTTGTCCTCTGGTACGTAATTGCCGCCCATAGCGAAAATTTCAAGCCCGTTCACGCAGTAAGCGAAGGATTTGCCCCATTCGTCTTTCTGCTGGTTGACCGTAACGGTGCGAAGCCCGATTCTAAACGCACGTTCATCCAGAATGGCGCCATCGCTGCAAATTTGAACCCGGATCTGATAAAGCGGCTGTTTCCCGAACCCGCTCGGCCACCACAACTGCGGCTCCGCGACATGGAGATCCAGATACCCGGTCGCTTCCGACATGGGGAACTGACACGAGGACAGGCGCGCACCATCCGGATCGGTCAATTCAAAACGCACCTCGACCGGGCTCTCCGGCTTGTACTCCAGCCCCACTTTTACATTCAGGTCTACACCCAGGTCCCCCTTATGCTGCTGTGTTACATAGACTTCATCAATGCGGGTATGGGACAGGGCAATCAGCTTCACCGGCCGCCAAATCCCCATGTCTGGCAGACTGGGGCCCCAATCCCACCCGAACATGAAGTGAGCTTTGCGCAAATAGGGAAATCCCGGAGAGCCATTGACGGACCAGATCGGCTGGGCTTTCGATTTCTCACGGATATACTTCAGCGGCGAACGAAAGATGACGCCAATAGTGTTCTCGCCCTCGCGGATGAATGGCTTAACGTCAAACTCATAGGTTCTGTGCATGTTATCCGTCCGGGCGATTTCCCGGCCGTTGAGCCGGATTTCAGCCAGTGTATCAAGCCCCTCGAAGCGAAGAACGACCCGCTCTTCGGTCAGGAATTCGGCGCCAATCATAAAGCGCTTCTCATACTCGTAATCATACTCGGACAGCTTGACCGCTTCCTGGTCATTCTCCCGGTAGAAAGGATCTTCCATCTGTCCGGCGTTCAACAAATCACTATAGACCGACCCCGGAACGGAAGCTTCCGTCCACTCGCTCTGGTCAAGCCGCTTCATTGACCAGGCTCCGTTCAAATCCAAAATATTCATCTCGAATGTCACTCCTTGATCGCAATGTATCATTTTAACCTCTTTCAGCAACAGTCTATCAGAGAATCGTATGAAATACTTGTCTTGAACGCTCATATCTATTGTGTTATTTTAACATCAATACCGGATAAGAGAGGGTAGAACTATAATGGAAATCTACACATACACCGCCGCATCCCACATGGGTCCGAATACCGAATCCCATCTGTTCACCGTTCCTTCGCTCAGCTATGCCTCTCCCATCCACACCCATGATTTCTTTGAGCTGTTCCTGGTGACCCAGGGGAAAGCCCGCCATATCGTGAATGATGCTTGCCAGCCAGTAACCGTAGGCACTCTTGTCTTTATTCGTCCGGAAGATGTTCATTATTATGAACGGGATGGAGACCATGATTGCGAATTCATCAATATATGTTATACCCGGGAAGCGATGAATCATGTTTTTACTTTTCTGGAAAAAGCCATTGATCCCCAAAATCTGTTGGCCTCTGTGCTGCCCCCTGTTACCGTTCTTCCGGCGAGCGAGACGGAACGGCTGAAAGACCGTCTTGAACGGATTCGCCTTGTTCCGGACAAGCCGCAGGCTGCGGGACTGCTGCGGGCTATGCTGGCCGAGCTGCTCACGCTGTTCTTCTGGAAGCAGCAGCGTACGAGGGAAGATGCGATTCCTCCCTGGCTGGAAGATCTGCTGCTGCAAATGCAGCGGAAGGATAATTTCGTCGAGGGGGTTCAGCGGATGTATGAGCTATCGGGACGCAGCCCCGGACACCTGAGCCGGGTATTCAGGTCTCTGCTTCACACTACGCCGGTTCTCTATATCAATCAGCTTCGGCTGGACTACGCCAAGTACATGCTGGCCACCACCGATCTCGGTATTATGGACATCGCGCTCTCAGCGGGATTTAATAACCTTAGCCATTACTATCACTTGTTCAAAAAGGAATATGGACTGACCCCGCTTGCTTACCGTTCTCTTCATCGTTAGCTTGTTAGGCTGTTAGGCTCTAATCCACACTATATAGCGAAAAAAATACAGCGAAAAAAAGCATCCGCTCCGTATGCCGGAATGGATGCTTCATGTTGATCTTCATACAGGAAGCTGCGACGAGATTTGGGCGAGCGTTACCTGCTGCAGCACATCCTCCATCGCTTGCTGGGCCATCAGGAACACCGGGATGATCGCCCCTGCTATATTTTTGCCAACCGGACATTCCGGGCTTGGGTGCTCGTGCACAGCGAACAGCGACCCTTCGCCAACGGCATCCACCGCCTGGTAAATTTCCAGCAGTGTAATCTGTTCCGCCGGCCGGGCAAGCTTCGCTCCTGCAATTCCCGGCTTCACTTCGATCAGTCCCGCTTTGCCGAGCATGCTGCTGATCCGGCGGATAACGACCGGATTGGTGCCGACGCTTCCGGCGATCCAGTCCGAGGTGTTCCGTCCTTCCCTGTTGGTGTCAATCAGGGCCAAGATGTGGATGGCGACCGCAAATCGGGTGCTGATATTCATAACAAACTTCTCCTTTGCCAAGTCAATCATTTGAAACCATCATAGTTACGTTAAGATTTGTTGTCAATCCCGGCGAGGATCGCAGCCGTCTGGGGTCCGTATTTGCGGGATAGACGCGATTTGCCGAGATTGGATTTCACAATCCGGGTAATGGCGGGATCATCAAGCGAAGCCAGCCGGGACAGCAGCTCAAAGCCCGCTCCCGGCTCGGCGGCTGCCATTACGCTCAGCGCATATTCCAGCCCCTTGCACAGTACGCGGAAGGGTTCCGATTTACGCTCCGGTCCGGCTACCTCCGCAATGCTCTCCGTTATTTCACCCGCCAGCTCCAGCGCATAGACCGCCGCCTCCCGGTCCTTAAGGAGCGGCGGATGGGCAAGAGCCGCAACGAACGCACGCTGCTCCAGCTGGCTCGCACCGCTCTTCCACTGCGCAAGCACATCGGCGAGCAGCCCGAAATCCGCCTCGCCGATGCGCTGAAGGCCCATGGCCGCCGCCTCCCGCGTTCTCCAGCGGGAATCATTCGCAGCAGCGCGAAGAATGGAGGCGATCTCCTGCCTCTGTGCTGGAGACGCGAAGCTGTAATGAGCGCCGAGCGCAAGACAGGCGCAGAACGGCAGGAATTCGCGCGGATCGCCGGTCCCAGCCTCCGTAGATGGCAGCCGCGCCCAATCGGTCAGCATGTCCCACCATTCGCCAGACATGCCGCTGTGAGCGAACCCCGACGCGAAGCGCCCCGCAAGCTCCAGGTTGCCTCTGGGGCCGGGCAGGCGGCTTTCAGCGGTCAGATAAGCCTCCAGCTTGTTCCGATCATCCGGCCCCGGGGACATCTCCGGCGTCATGAACTCTTCGCCAGACTTGCGCTCCGCCCGGCTCATTGTTCTCCTCCGGAGAGGACAATGTCTACTCCCTGCAGCTCGTAAGGATAATCAATCTGCTTCTTCACAGTCCGGGCGGCCTCATCACCCGCGAGAAGGCCAACAACGTACAGCCCGAGATCGATCGAAGTCGAGACGCCCCCGCCCGTGATCACACGGCCGTCATGCACAATCCGGGCATTGCCGACTTCCCGGCAGTACGGCTCCAGCAGTTCGGCGGCGTTAGGATGGGTTGTCGCTTTCTTCCCCTCCAGCAGTCCCGCTGCTCCCAGAAGCAGCGATCCGGTGCAGACGGAGATGATCCACTTCGCCTCTCCGGCGCCCTTCAGCCAGGAGATGAAGTCCTGATCATAGCGCAGACTCCGGGTGCCCCATCCGCCGGGCACAAAGACAAGATCATACCCCGACAGATCCGGAAGCACCCTGCCGGGCCTGATCTCAAGCCCCTGATCATCCTTGACCGAATCGGATGCCGCGCAGACATCCCATTTAAGTTCGGCATAGGGCTCGAAATGCCGCAAGCGGATGACAACATCATAGAAGCCCGCAAAGTCCAGAAAGGTAACTCCGTCAAATAACACGAACGCAATGTTCATCCCGAATAACTCCTTTGATATTTTTGGTGAAAAAATATACAAATGAGCATTTTGCATTTATCCAATAAAGCGATTCCAAAGCCAAGAATATATGGACCGTAACAATTGTATCTGCCTATATATTCCATCTGCGGTTATAATCGAATTATGCAAAATGCCGAAATAAGAGCCATGAACTCAATACTGGGTGTAAACGCACAAGGAGGCTTATGTATGGATAGTCTGGAGGAACTCCGGAACAAGCTTGAGGAGCATGAGGTGGAATATGAGATTCTCACCCACGAGCATACGGCCCGGACCGCTCAGGAAGGGGCGGCGATGCTGGGTATCGAACTGGGCCAGACGGCGCCGGCGCTTATTGTGAAGACGCCGGACGTTTATCTGGCGCTGATCGTCTCCGGCGAGCGCGGCCGGGTTAACCTGGAGGAGGCGGCAGCCCTGATCGGAGCGGCCTCGCTGCGGATGGCAAGTCCCCGGGAAGTGCTGGAAATTACGGGGTATGAGGTCGGCTCCGTTCCTTTTGTGCTGCAGCTGCCCTGCATCCTGGACCGCAAGCTGCTCCGTCATGATTACGTCTACGGCGGCACAGGCAAGGCGGGCACAACCCTCAAGCTGCACCCGCTCGCGCTGGAGACTCTTAACGAAGTGATCGCTTACCTCGATTAAGGCTTTGTCAGAATGATCGGCCGGCCTTTCGTTACAATAATCGTGTGCTCGAACTGGGCGACACGACTATTGTCCGGAACGGTCAGTGTCCATCCGTCGCTCTGCTGATCCACGTATTCCGCGCCGGTCGACAGGAACGGCTCGATTGTAATGACCTGATTCGGCTTCAATACCGTGGTCTCCCGCGGATTGAAGTACGGCAGAATTTCATGGGGCTTGTCGTGAAGGGATTTGCCAATGCCGTGGCTGCACAGATTGCGTACGACACGGTAGCCGCGTCGGCGGGCCTCCATCTCCATCGCCTTCCCGATTTCGTTCACGCGCATGCCCGCACGCAGATGGGAAATGACGGCAAGCATCGTCTCCTCAGTGCTTGAGCACAAATGCTGAAGCTTCTGATTGTATGGCGGAAGCTGAAACGACACCCCCGAATCTCCGAAGTAACCGTTCAGCTCAGCGGAGACATCGATATTGATCAAGTCACCGGCCCGGATCACTCTCGGTCCCGGGATGCCGTGCGCTACCTCTTCATTGACGCTGATGCAGGTGTCGCCCGGGAAATCATAAGTTTCCCTTGGAGCTGATTTGGCTCCGAAGCTGCGCAGAATATCCGCGCCGATCTGGTCAAGCTCCAGCGTCGTCATGCCGGGCTTGACGCTTTTTTTCATTTCGGCGATGGTGTGGCCGACCACTCTTCCCACCGCTTTTAGTCCTTCCAAATCCTGTTCTGTCTCGCTTATCATCGTGCTCATCCTTTCTACTCTGCTGCCGGCCGCAGCCGACTTACCGGACTCTCCCGGTGGCAATGGCAGCGGCATAATCATGTCTGCCGTTCTTCTCCGCCATACGGGCGGCCGACTGCCAGTCGTACGCAATTAGTCTATGCTCCGTCACCCAGCCCGCTTCCGGATTTCTCCGGACCAATACGTAACTGGCGCAGGTTGTTCCCGATTCCATGACATGGGGGAACGGCAGCTCGTCCTCGTATGCGGGGAGTCCTACGCTTCCGGCGTTGACAACCCATCTACCGTCCGGCATGATAATCCTGCGGTAGACGTGGCTGTGTCCGCAGAACAAGCCCTGATCCCCAAAGGACACCAGCTCATTCTGAAGAGTCAGGCCGGTTTTGTACGAGACGCCGGCTTCGGTTACTTCCTCAAGAAGGTATGTCTTGTTGTCATTAGGGGTTCCGTGGCAGAACAGCAGCCCGTCTTGTCTCCACAAAGGCTGATGCCGCGTGATCCAGGCCTCCATTTCGGCATCAAGCAGCGGCTTGACATGCCTATAGGTCGGGGACTCCGAATGTTCTTCCAGCAGAGCTTCATCGCAATTCCCCATAATATGGACGGCCCTGCCAAGCCCGGCAAGCAGCCGGTAGGTTCCGATCGGATCGATTGGCCCAAAGAGGCTGTCGCCAAGATTGATGACAAGCTCCGCCCCGCAAGCCTCCGCATCCTGAAGTACCGCCCTCAGAGCCGGCGAGTTGCTATGTATGTCGGAAATGACCGCAAGAGTACCGTTCAACAACCGATTCCCCCTCCCGTATACGTCACCTTTCATTATAACAGTCTATTCCGTCAAAATCGAAACCACTTATGCAAGGATAAACGCCTGACGGCGTCCTTTAGACGCCATGCGTTTACCGAGAAATAGAAGACCTATTATAAGCAACAACTTATAAAGACTTATATTTCGAAAGTCCCCGGCTGTCAACGACAACCGGGGACTTTCAGCAAAGAATCACAGCACTAGCGAACACCGGCCGCCTGAAGCCATGCTTCGGTTATGAGGGCATGTCCCGCGCCTGAAGGATGCACGCCGTCGCCTGCCCAATAAGCGGGAGCGGCTTTCATGGAAGCCGCCGCGAACAGCCCGTCCAGGGGCACCAGCTGTGCGCCGTATTCCCGCGCAAGCTTCCGGACAACATCAATCTTCGGATTGAGGTCCTCTCCCCAATCCCGGTCCAGGCCTTCTACCGGCAGCACGAAGGGTTCAATCAGAATAAGCCTCGCGTCAAGCGCTTCGCGCGTCCGGTCAAGCAGCAGCCGGTAGTTTCGTTCATACTCTTCCGCCGTCGTCTCCTCGCCATAGTTGTACCGGCGCCAGGTGTCGTTGACACCGATATAGATCGACACCCAGGTCGGCTTCAAGGCGATGCAGTCCTTCTCCCATCGGCGGACAAGATCGATTGTGCGGTGGCCGTTGATACCCCGGTTGTAGAAGGTCAGGTTCTTGTCCGGATACAGCATCCCCAGCTTCGCGGCCACCATCAGCGGATAGCCGTGTCCCAGCGAGCTTGGATCCCGGTAATCGCGTCCAACGTCGGTAATGCTGTCGCCAATAAACAGAATTACATCATTGCTCTTGAACGGCATCGCTTCATTCCTCCCCGTTATTTCAAGTAGCCGTCCCAATAGACGAGCCCGCCTGAATAGTTATAGTAAACATCGTGAACATAAGATTTCTGAAGGGCATATGTCTTGAAATAGTGCAGCGGAATAATGACCATTTGATCCATTAGCAATTGTTCCGCCTGGCGGTACAGCTTCATTCGGGCCGAGGGATCGGCGGTCTGCATGGCGGAGCGCATATAGGCGTCGTACTGCGGATTGCTCCAGCCGCTGTCGTTATCGGTGCTCCATGAGGTGAATATCTCCAGGAATGAAGCGGGATCATTATAATCCGCCGACCAGCCGGCTCTGGCAATGTCGTAATTCAGCGCCATGCGGTTGCTTAACAGCTCTTCCCACGGCTGCTCCTCCGTATTGACTTCAATACCAAGTGTCTCTTCCCACATACCGGTGACGGCATTAGAAATATATTCATGACCTTCATTATAGATTAGCGTCGTCTCGGGGAACTCCGTGAGTCCCTCCTCCTGAAGTCCTTTCTTCAGCAGCTCCCGCGCTTTGGCGGCGTCTTCCTTGAAGTATGCGGCTGTGGCCTCTTCGCGGAACGGTTTCTTGGCGCCCAGAATTCCCGGTGGAACGAATGCATACGCTGGCGTGCCACTGGTAACCTGCTCTCTGATAATACCCATAGCTAAAGCCCGCCGGATGTTGACATTGTCAAACGGGGGCTTGGTTACATTGAAGACAAAATAATACGTGCTGGCCGGATTGTAGGTATGCGCGTCATTCCTCATCGTCTTATCCAGGCTGGAGGGGTAGATATTCAATTCGGAAGCCTGCGACCAGTCGATCGAACCGTCCTTATAGCTCGCTAATTCCTTATCCGGATCATTCTGTATGCCAATCCGAACCTGCTTGAAATGAACATCCCCGGCGGAGAAGTACGCTACGTTCTTGGTCAGCACAATCTCTTGGTCTTGCACCCATTTGGTCAGTGTAAAAGGGCCGTTGCCGACGAACGTTTGGGCAGATTCCGCCCAATTCGGGTTCTTCTTGACGACGGTCGGATTGACCGGGAAATACGATCTTGTGGCCGCCAGCTGCAGGAAGTAAGGCGTACGGCTGCGAAGCGTCACTTTAAGAGTAGCATCATCCACCGCCTTAACGCCGATTTGTCCGCTGTCCTTCAGCTTGCCATTATAGTAGTCCTCTGCACCCGCCAGACAAAAAAGCATGTAAGCCTGCGGCGAGCCTGTAGCGGGATTCAGCACTCTTTTCCACGCGTACTCGAAATCAGATGCCTTCACCTTCTGTTTGTTGGTCCACACAGCGCCGCTTCGCAGCTTGAAGGTATAGGTCTTCCCATCCTGGGAAACCGTCCATGATTTGGCAACCGCCGGCTGGATTTCACCATTCTTGCCGGTTCGCACAAGCCCCTCCATAATCCCCCTTATCACTACGTCGCTGGTGCTCTCCGCAGTAAGCGCGGGGTCTAGTGAAATCGGATTCGCGTACAGGTTAAAGCGAAAAATCTGCTCCCTTCCCGCAGCCCAGCTGTCATGTGCAAGTCCTGTCATCACAACAAGCAGACAGAGCACCCAGGTTATGATTCTCTTAATCACCGAACTCCCCCTTATTTATCATGCAAATACAAATACTGTATGACACCAGGGAGATTTAGGCAATAGAAAAAACAAACTTGCAGGATGTGCGGGAAATATCATTGACTACACCAAATCACTGTGATATGTTTACCAAGTAACTAATAGTAAGTATGTTAACTTAATAAATCAAATTAGTTTTTGTGGAGGTCCTGATCAATGAACACGCAAGCCGCCAACCCTTTCCTGGATATCGTCCAAGCCCGCCGCTCCGCCATGAATTTCGTGGAAGGCATCGCCATTCCGCAGCAGGAGCTGGAAGAAATATTCTCGCTGACAAGACTGGCGCCATCCGCCTATAACCTGCAGCATGCCCGTTATGTCGTCGTATCCGATCCGGCTACGAAGGAACGCGTCCGGGACAGTGCTTACGGCCAATACAAAATCCATACCGCTTCCGCTGTCATCGCCGTGATCGGGGACATGCATGCTTACAAGCAGGCTCCGGAAATCTATGACGGGCTGAAGCTGCTGGGTGCGATGTCGCCTGAAGAATACGACGGAACGATGAAAGCGATCAACGACGCCTATGAAGGCAACGAAGCCTTCCAACGGGATGAAGCGATCCGGAACGCCTCCCTGTCCGCCATGCAGTTCATGCTGATTGCCAAAGCCAAGGGCTGGGATACATGCCCGATGATCGGCTTCGATCCTGAAGCGCTTAAAGTGACGCTTGGCCTGCCGGACAACCAGGTTCCGGTTATGCTGATCACGATCGGCAAGGATAACCAGCGCAAAATCAGACCCCGCGGCTACCGCAAGCCCGTTAACGAGTTCGTGGATTTTATCTGATAAGCAGCAGCTGGTGAACTCGATTCAATCCAGATGCGTCAAATACCCGCTTTAACCGAATATGTCTGTAAAAAAACACCCCCTTTCGCAGGAGCTTGGACAAGCTTCCGCGAAAGGGGGTGAATTGATTTAGGCTCGGTTTACAGTTTCTGGCGTGCGGACATTGTGCATGAAATACATCCGTACGTATCCGTCGCGGGCGTTCATCCGCTGGTGCTGACAAGCCGCTAGGCGGTTGCGAATTGGCTGTTATAGAGCTGTGCGTAATACCCGCCTTGACGAAGCAGCTCGTCGTGGGTGCCGCTCTCCGCAATGTCGCCGTCCTTCATGAACAGAATCAGATCGGATTCCCGTATGGTGGACAGCCGATGGGCGATCACGAAGCTGGTGCGGCCGTCCATCATGCGGAGGAACGCCTTCTGGATGACGATCTCGGTCCGGGTGTCGATGCTGCTGGTTGCCTCATCCAGAATCAGCATCGGAGGATCGGCCAGCATGACGCGTGCGATAGTCAGAAGCTGCTTCTGGCCTTGCGACAGGCTCTCGCCGGAACCGCCAATCACGGTGTTATAGCCGTCCGGCAGACGCTTGATGAAGCCATGAGCGTTCGAGGCTTTCGCTGCGGCTATGACCTCTTCGTCCGTCGCATCCGATTTGCCGTAAGCGATATTGTCCCTCACGCTGCCTCCGAACAGCCACGTATCCTGAAGCACCATGCCGAAACCGCGTCTCAGGCTATCCCGTGTCATTTCCCGGATATCCGTACCGTCGATTACAATGCTTCCTCTGTCTACATCATAGAACCGCATCAGCAGATTGACGAGCGTCGTCTTGCCGGCGCCTGTCTGTCCGACGATCGCAACCCGGGTTCCCGGCTTCACCGTCAGGCTGAAGTCCTTGATCAGCGGACGCTGCGGATCGTAAGCGAAGCCGACCCGTTCGAAGGCGATCGTTCCCTGCTGCGGCTCCCGGTCAAGCGCGTCAACCGCATCCGGAGACTCCGGTTCCAGATCCAGAATGGCGAATATCCGCTGTGCGGAAGCTGTCGCCGACTGAAGCTGCGTCAACACGCCCGTAATTTCATTGAAGGGCTTGGCGAACAGATTGGAGTATATCAGGAAGCCCGTCAGGTCGCCCACGCTGAGCCGGCCCGCGATGATTACAAGGCTGCCGATTATGGCGATCACGGAGAAGGTAATATTATTCACGAGCCGTGTAGTCGGTCCAGACAGGGAACCGTAGAACTGGGATTTGACCCCAGCATCGTACAGCTCGTCATTCAGCCGCTCGAAGCGCTCATAAGTCTGGTCTTCATAATGAAAAGCCTGCACGATTTTTTGCCCGCCGACGATCTCCTCGACATAACCGTTGAGACCGCCGAGCACTTTGGCCTGATCCCGGAACAGCTGCTGGGACCGGGTCGTGATGAACTTCGCCATATAGTAGGAAGCCGGAGCGGACACCAGCACGACCAGCGTCATCAGCGGACTGATGTACAGCATGAGAATCACCGCGCCCACGATGGTCACAACGCCGGTGATCAAGGTTTGGAAGCCCTGAAGCAGTCCGTCCGAGACGGCGTCCATGTCGTTCACGAACCGGCTGATCAGGTCGCCCTGCGGATGATTGTCGTGAAACTTAAGCGGCAGGACGCCCAGCTTGTCGAACAGCTCGGTGCGCAGGCCGTTCACCGTCTCGTAGGCAATCCGGTTCGTGAGATAGGTCAGCAGCCAGCCGAGCAGCGATCCAGCCGCATAGATTGCTGCCAGCGCGCCGATTATCGCCAGAAGCGAATGAAAGTCCACCTTCCCGGGACCGACCATGTGATCGACGGCCCGCGAAATGAGAAGCGGACCTACAAGGCTTGTGACGACGCTAAGTACGGCGCACAGTGCAGCCAGGACGGCCTGCGCCCGAAACCGGGCGGTATAGGAGATGATTCTCTTCCAAGTCTGTGTTCCGTTCATCTTGCCGCCTCCTCTCCGGTCAGCTGGGAATTGCAGATTTCCCGGTAAATCTCGCAGCTGCCGAGCAGTTCTTCATGCCGGCCCATGCCGGCGATAGCCCCGTCGTCGAAGACGATAATCCGGTCAGCCTGCATGACGGTGCTGACCCGCTGGGAGACGACAAGCGTCGTCTTCCCCGCGCGGCTCTCCTTCAATGCCCGCCGGAGCGCCGCGTCCGTGGCGAAATCCAGAGCACTGGAGGAATCATCCAGAATCAGAATTTCCGGATTTCCGGCAACCGCCCTGGCGATCGTCAGCCGCTGCTTCTGTCCGCCGGACAGGTTCAGCCCGCCTCTTGCGACCGGGGTATCCAGCCCTTCCGGAAGTCTGGAGACGAATTCCTCCGCCTGGGCGATGGAAGCAGCCTTCCGAATCTCATCATCAGTGGCATCGGTCTTGCCCCAGCGGATATTGTCCGCGATGCTGCCCGTGAAGAGCAGGGCCTTCTGCGGCACGATGCCGACCAGCTTCCGGAGCTGCCGGAGCGGGTAATCCTTCACATTGACTCCGTTCACCCGGACTTCGCCCGAGTATGCCTCATAGAAACGCGGAATCAGCTGAATGAATGTCGATTTGCCGGAGCCGGTGCCTCCGATCAGCCCAATCGTCTCTCCCTGCCGAATCGTGAGCGTAATGTCACTCAGTGCAAGCTCGCTGCCTCTGCTGTACCCGAACGATACGCGGTCAAATTCGATGGCCGGAACGGAAGAGCCGGAGACGACCGGGAAGCCGGCGGGCTTCGCCTGCCCGTTCTCCTGCGGGTCTGCGATGGAGCTGACCGTGGAGAGAACCTCGTTCACCCGGGCAAGCGAGGAATTCGCCTTCGTGAAAATAATGACCAGATTCGATACGACAATCAGCGCCAGCAGAATCTGGGTAACATAATTAATAAATGCGATGATTTCACCCTGGGACAGCCGGCCGGCGTCAATATGCAGGCCGCCTACCCACAAAATGGCGAGAATGGCGGCATTGACCACAAGCGAGGTCAACGGACTGAGCAGCGCCGAAATGCGTCCGACCCGCAGCGCCGTGGACATCACCTCATCCGAGGATTCGGCGAACCGTGAACGCTCCTTGGCCCGCTTGGCAAATGCCCGGATGACCCGGATGCCGGAGAAGTTCTCGCTGAGCACCTGCGCGATCCGGTCCAGCTTCTGCTGGTAGAGCCGGTACAGCGGGGATGAACGCGAGATGATCCAGTAAATCAGCACGCCGAATACCGGCGCCGCCGCCAGCAGAATCAGCGACAGCCGCAAGTCGAGGAACATCGCCATGATGATGGCGCCGATGACGATGAACGGCGCGCGGATGACGAGCCGGATCAGCATCGCGACCGCAAGCTGCAGCTGGTTGACGTCGCTCGTAATCCGGTTGATCAAGGACGGCGTCCCGAATCTGTCCAGCTCGGCGTAGGACAGCGAGGAAATATGCTTGAATATGGCGTTCCGCAGCCGGGTCCCGAAGCCCTGCGACGCCCGGGAGGCCGAGTATTGGCAGACCATCGAGCATGCGAAGCCGAGTATGGACATCAGCAGCATGAGGCCGCCCATCCGGTACACATAGGCCGAATCATGGCCCCCGATTCCCTTGTTGACGATCAGCGCGACGATTGTCGGCAGCAGAAGCTCCAGAATCGCTTCGAACAGCTTGAAGATCGGCCCGATAATCAGTTGCTTGCGATAAGGTTTAAGAAAGATCGAAATTTTATTCATTGCCAGCACTCCACCCATTGGATTCTCACTTCAACACCGTTATGATTATGACATATCCGAATCCATATTAATAATATTGGATTCGTATTTCTTCCATACTTTTTTCATATCTAAAATTCCAAGGGATGAGAGACTACATGGATCTGAGACAGCTTAAATATTTCCTGACGATCGCGGAGGAAGGACAAATCACCTCCGCAGCGCGCAAGCTGCAAATGGCTCAACCTCCCCTTAGCCAGCAGTTGAAGCAGCTGGAGGAAGAGCTGGGAGTGCAGCTTGTCCAGAGGGGACCCCGCAGCATCCGGCTTACCGACGCCGGGGTAATGCTGAGAGACCGGGCGCGCCAGATTCTGGAGCTGGCGGACCGAACGGCCAGAGAGCTCGGCGAGCATGTCAAAGGGATGACGGGGACGCTCTCGATCGGAACGGTGTCATCGTCCGGCTCGGCGCTTTTTCAGGACCGGCTCAGCGAGTTCCATCGTGCGTACGAAGGCGTGAAATTCGACATTCATGAGGGGAATACCTTCAAAATTCTCGACCTGCTGAACCGGGGCATCGTGGAAATCGGGATAATCCGCACTCCCTTCCACGCTGCCAGCCTGGAGTGCCGGTACGCCGAATCCGAGCCGATGATCGCCGTCATGACCCGTGAGCTTGCGTTCGCAGAGAGCCGTTCTTCCATCGAGTTCGGCGAACTGAAGGACCGGCCGCTTATCATTTACCGCCGCTTCGAGCAGCTGATTACGGACGCCTGCCTGGAGAACGGCTTCGAGCCGGACATCTTCTGTATGAACGACGATGCCCGGACGACACTGACCTGGGCCGGATCGGGCCTCGGCATCGGAATTGTCCCGAGATCCGCTTTCGGACTTGTAAGCCGGGACAATCTGCTCTATAAAGAAATTAACAGCGATTCGCTGCGGACCCGGATTGCCGCCGTACGGATGAAAGGAAGATACAGCTCGGCGCTGGCCGACCATTTCTTCGAGAGGTTTGGAGAGTAAAAAGGTCTTGGATAAATCCGCTGATCAGGAGGGATTGCGCATGGTTCCGTTCATCGTACTGATTGCGTCTTTCGTGCTGCTCCGTCTCTTGGGCCTGCTCGGCCTGGACTACTTGGACGAATGGCAGCATCCGCTGCAGATCGCCTGTGCGCTCATGCTGATCACGGGCGCCTCCGCCCACTTCGGACGGCGGCGCGCCGATCTCGTCGCGATGGTGCCGCCCTCTTTATACAAACCCGGCTTCATGGTTACGCTCACCGGCTGTCTCGAAATTGCGGGCGCCGCCGGCCTGTTCATTCCACCGATTGCCCAGTCCGCCTCCTGGTGTCTGGCGATCCTGCTGATCGCCATGTTCCCGGCGAATGTTCATGCGTCGCGGATGGGGCTAAGCATCGGCGGTCGGCCGGTCCCGGCCCTTGAAATCCGTCTGCTCATCCAGCTTCTGTTCATTGCCGCTATCCTTATGGCGGGCTGGCCGGAGCAATGAGCGCCTCTATATTAGACATGCTTCGGTTATGTCCGTGGACCGATCCATAGAAGGGAATCGACCGGTAGAAGCTGGCCCGGGGAATGTTCGTCGTACCAACGGTCGGCGGTCTGATTACAGTTAAATTGCTTACATATCATGGCCCCATCTTAAGAGCGGCCCGGCTTCGTCCATTGTTGCAGCGGATGCGGTTGTGCTAAATTAAGGAAAGCGAAACGACACTCATATCTTTCAAGAGGACAGGTGAATAATTTGCAGAAATACGGATTCTCCAGAGTGGCCGCCGCCTCACCCGAGCTGCGGGTGGCCGACTGTTCGTTTAATGCGGGTAAGATCAAGGAAGCGATCGACCTGGCCCGTCAGAGCCGGGTGGAATATCTGGTGCTGCCCGAGCTGAGCATAACAGGCTATACATGCGCGGATTTGTTCATGCAGCAGCGTCTGCTGGATTCCGCGCTGGATGCGCTGCGGGACATCACAGCCTATACAACCGGACATGCCATGATTGTCATTGCGGGTCTGCCGATCGATATCCGGGGCCGGCTCTTCAACTGCGCCGCCGTGCTCCAGAACGGAAGCATTCTCGGCATCGTGCCCAAGACCTGCATTCCGGGCTACAGCGAATTCTATGAGCCCCGCTGGTTCGCGGGCTCCGAGGAGCTGGAGTCGAAGACGATCAAGCTTGACGGAGTGGAGATTCCGATCGGCGCCGACCTGATGTTCGTCTGCGAAGGCAGCACCAATCTGGTCTTTGGCGTGGAAATCTGCGAGGACCTGTGGGTTCCCATTCCTCCAAGCAGCCGGCTTGCCCAGGCGGGCGCGGTGCTGCTGTTCAATCCGTCAGCCAGCAACGAGCTGGTCGGCAAGGCCGATTACCGGCGCCAGCTCGTTTCGAGCCAATCCGCTTCCTGCGTGGCGGGCTACGTGTACGCCGGCTCCAATACGGGCGAATCCACGACGGATGTCGTCTTCGGCGGACATTCCATCATCGCCGAGAACGGCGTAACGCTTGCGGAATCCGAGCGGTTCACGCATGAGACTCGGCTGACCTATGCCGATATCGACATTCCGAGAATCCAGTATTCCCGGATGGTGATGGGAACGTTCCGTGCTGGCAAAGGAGCGGGTGATTACCGCGAAATTTCTTACTCCAATCCGGCCCCTTCGGACGTTGATGTCCGGGAGCTCGCCCGCAAGTTGGTCACCAATCCTTTCGTGCCGGGCAATCCGCTGCAGCGGGACGAGCGCTGCCAGGAGATTATGTCCATCCAGACTTCCGGCCTGATGAAACGCATCCGCCACATCGGCACAAAGCAGGCGGTCATCGGCATCTCCGGCGGTCTCGACTCTACGCTGGCGCTGCTTGTAGCCGTGCGGTCCATGCAGCTGCTCGGCCGTCCGGCGAGCGACGTGCTGGCTGTGACGATGCCCGGCTTCGGCACGACGAACCGTACTTACGACAACGCCGTCGGCTTGATCAAGGCGCTTGGCGCGACCATGATGGTCGTGGACATCAAGGCGGCGTGTCTCCAGCATTTTGAGGACATCGGCCATGACAAGGACGTTCACGACCTGACCTATGAAAATGTCCAGGCCAGAGAGCGCACGCAGATTCTGATGGATCTCGCCAACAAGAACGGCGGTATCGTCATCGGCACGGGCGACCTGTCCGAGCTGGCGCTTGGCTGGTGCACCTATAACGGCGACCATATGTCGATGTATGGCGTCAACTCGGGTATTCCGAAGACGCTCATTAAGTACGTTGTCCAGTGGTACGCCGATCACGAAGCGGATGAGACCGCGCAGAAGTATCTGCATGACATCATCGCGACCGGAATCAGCCCCGAGCTTCTGCCGCCTTCGCCAACCGGCGAGATCGCGCAGCTGACGGAGAATATTCTCGGCCCGTACGATGTGCATGACTTCTACCTGTACTACATGCTTCGTACTGGAGCGCCGCCGGCCAAAATTCTGTATCTGGCCGAGCACGCCTTCAAGGGCATTTTCACCAGAGAACAGCTGGTGCAGTGGATTCGCGTCTTCTACGGCCGCTTCTTCTCCCAGCAGTTCAAGCGCTCCTGCCTCCCCGACGGCCCGAAGGTCGGTACGGTCAGCCTGTCGCCGCGCGGTGACTGGCGCATGCCGAGCGACGCTTCCGCAGCCCTGTGGCTGAAGGAGATTGAGGATCTGTAAACGAAGCAAGCCGGCCCCTTCATCAGCGGGCCGGCTTCTTTTTTCTAAGTGGATGGATCAGTTCAACTGTACGCGCATCTCGCATTTATTGAACAGCTTATGGCAGCACATTGCCAGCCGCACGGAAAATTTCGTACCATTCCTCACGGGTCAAGGTGATCTCAGCCGCTGCGCAGCAGTCCTTCAGCCGTTCCAGATTCATGGTGCCGATTACCGGCTGCATCTTTGCCGGATGCCGGAGCAGCCAGGCGATGGCAATCGTTGTCGGCGTAACCTCATATTTGGCGGCAACCGTGTCAATAACCTTGTTCAGCTCGGGGAACTTGTCGTTGCCGAGGAACACGCCCTCGAAGAAGCCGTATTGGAACGGCGACCAGGGCTGAACGGTGATGTCATGCAGTCTGCAATAATCGAGAATGCTGCCGTCGCGGTCGATCGCGGCTTCATTTTCCATATTGACATTAAAGCCGTTCGAAATCATCTTAGCGTTGGTGATGCTGAGCTGAAGCTGGTTCGCTACCAGCGGCTGTTTCACGTATTTCTTCAGCAGTTCGATCTGCATCGGCTTCTGGTTGGATACGCCAAAGTGACGGACCTTGCCCGACTGCTCCAGCTGATCGAACGCCTCAGCCACCTCTTCCGGCTCCACCAATGCATCCGGACGGTGCAGCAGCAGAACATCCAGATAGTCGGTCTTCAGCCGCTTCAGAATGCCGTCTACCGAGTCCAGAATATGCTCCTTGGAGAAGTCGAACATGCCCTTGCGAATCCCGCATTTGGACTGAAGAATGATGCTCTCGCGAACCGAGGCGTTCATGCCGATCGCATCCGCGAAAATCTCCTCGCATTCCCCTGCGCCGTAAATGTCCGCATGATCAAAGAAATTGGCTCCTTCTTCAATAGCGGTCTTCACAAAGGCCTCAGCGCCGGACTTGTCCAGAGAGTTAATGCGCATACACCCGACAGCAACGACAGGGACTTCGAGACTACTCGTTCCCAGCTTGATTGTTCTCATGAACGCAAAATCCTCCTTGTGCCTGTTATCATCGACTCGTCTATTGTTGCACACCGGGACAGGCTTTTTCAAGCATCCGCTTTCATACTGGCATGTCCTTCATGCGGCCGGGAGGATTCGGCGATTCGCCACAAAACATTCAGCCAACCTTCAGTCCATTTTAAGAAAAATATAAGCTCCGTTTATTAATATTAACGCATCGGAACCGTTCCAGCGCAACATGCCCCGAGGCCGGCGGGAACAGACAAGCCCCGAAGCTTTAGCCTCAACGCCAAACCGTCGTTCAAAGCGGACAAAGGTTATGGACGATTACATCGCGATCTCCGCTCTCACGCAGGGCCGGACCTGGTCCGGATGTTCCTCTTCTCCCTCTGCGGGGGAGCTTTACTTTTCGGCTTTCTAATCAGCACGCCTTCCTTGTGAACCCTATCCATGCTCAATGTTTGCTATACGACAAATTCCAGCTATTGACTTGCAATCCGGGGAGATGGTAATCTTTTAGCCATAAAAAGAGCTTTGAGGAGACTTCCATTTTGAAGAAAGTGACCATGAAAGATATTGCGCTCCAGGCCAACGTCTCCGTTGCAACGGTCAGTTATGTGCTGAACAATGTGAACAACCAGACGATTCCCCAGAAGACACGCCTGCAAATTCTTCAGATTGCGGAAGAGCTGCACTACATCCCCAATTTGGCGGCCCGCTCGCTGGTCAATCAGAAGACTGGCCTGATCGGTATTCTCGTCAACGAGACGCCCGATATGCCGTTCTGGAAACGCTACGCGCACTCCTCCTTTATCCAGGCGCTGGAGCGTCGGTTAACAAAGGCTGGCTATCACGCGCTGCTGTATTCACTCGATGCCGACCGGCCATCGCTGGATATTATTCTGGAACGGAAGCTGGAAGCCGCATTTCTGGTTGATGTCCGCGAGGAATATTTCTATACGATTTCCGGACATTTTGTGGAGGGCGTTCCTCTGATCCTGATCGACAGCCTTATCGATGATAAGCTGTTCAAGCAGGTCGTCTATGATTTCGGCGCGGCGTTTCAGCAGCTTCTGCCGGTGGCCGATTCGGAGACTTGTCTGATTACGGAGTCCTTCAACAATGCCGGACTGAACCGCTATATCCAGGGCAGTGTTTCTCTCTCTGATGAAAATGTCTTTCAGGTCCGCAATCCGGAAGAGCTCGACTCGGTCTTGAGTCTTGCGAAATACCGCCAGGCCATCGTCGTCAACGAGTTCATCGCGGCCTATGCGGAGAAGTCGGGAGCATTCGGGGAAATGGCGGCAGTGTGCACATGCGGGTGCCGGGAGCTGCTGGGAGCCGGGATTCGTACTTTCGAATTTCGGGAAGACAAAGCGCAAGCAGCCTTTGATCTCATGAGTTCTTTGCTGGATGATCCGTCAAGCGGCACAAAGAAAAAAAATCGTATTTTTATCGGCTAATTTTTTTTAGGCACTCACTTAAACGATTAAGTTATGGAGGAAGATGATGATGAACGAACCTGTACTCAGCCAATCACAGCCGGTGGGAGGTCAACCCATTTCAGCCCTATGGCGCAACCGCCGGTTTTTGCTCTTGTTGGGCTCCTTTGCCATATCGATTTTCGGCAGCACATTTCACAGCATCGCTCTGAATTTATGGGTGCTGCAGACAACAGGCAGCGCCACGATGATGGCCGTTATCACGGTGTCCAATTTGCTGTTAAGCTCATTTCTGGGATCGATAGCCGGTACGTTCGCCGACCGTTGGAACCGGAGGACCATTATGCTTGTCTCGGATCTGTCTAGCGCCTGTATCGTACTTGGGCTGGCCTTCGCCATTTCCCGGCACGGCATGCCCTTTATAGTGGTGGTGATCATGTCCTGTCTCGCCACGGTCTGTTCCCTGTTCCAATCCCCCGCCTACCAGTCGTCTATTGTCAGTGTCGTCGGTAAGGAGCATGTCCAGAAAGCTGTTGGAATCCTGAATTTATCGGAAAATATTTGCCGTACGATCGGCTTCTCGGCCGGTGGCGTCTTCGTAACGGCCTTCGGCGCGCCGGATGCATTCCTCTTTAACGGGGCTACCTTTGTGATCTCATTTCTCCTCATTCTCGGCGTCGGGGCGATTCCCTTGTCAGCCAGGGTGAACACTCCGGCCCGGGAAGAGAGAAAGTTCTTTCAGGATTTGGCCGATGGGGTGCGATACATTTGGAGATTCCCCTTTGCCCGTTCGGTCGTCATCATGCTGCCCGTTCTGACGCTGCTGTTCATGCCGTCGATGATGCTGACACAGGTCATGGCGGTCAAGGTCTGGCATGCCAGTCCCTCTCAATTCGGCCTGATGGAAGCCTCCATCCCGCTTGGCTACATGATCGGCTCCGGAATGATTCTCCTGCTGGGGTCCAGAATGAAAAGACGGGGACTGCTCGTGATGACTGGCCTGACAATCCTCGGTCCCCTCTATGTGCTGCTGTCCATGAGCAACAGCGCTGTCGCTGCCATCCCTGTCATTCTCCTGATCGGATTCGTGTTCTCGCTCTGCACGATGCTCATCAATATCATTCTGAGACTGGAAGTGTCGGAAGAGCTTCAGGGCCGGGTATTCGGTGTGCTCAGTTCCGTCATGAGCATTGCGCCTTCTGTGGGACTGACAGCCATCTCCTATCTGTCCGACCAGTTCGCTCCCGGTCCCGTCATGGGTGTGATCGGTCTGCTGCTATTGATGTTCGCCCTCGCCTCCTGGAGAGGATTCAAGGTCATTCGCGATTACCGCTGACAGGCGGCTGACATGCCGCTGGCGGACGGAGCTGCGCATAATGGCGCTCCGAGGATGTCTGGGAACGTCTGGCAACGATCGATCCAGGCTCTGAGGATGTCTGTGACGCTCCAAGGATGCTCAGGGGATTCTCTGAGGATGCTCCGAACAGACTCCGGCGGTCCCAATCACTCGAAGATTCCCATGCTCAGGTAACGCTCGCCGGAATCCGGAGCGATACAGAGCACTCGCTTCCCTCGGCCCAGCCTTGCCGCTTCCTGCAAGGCTGTCCATACGGCCGCTCCGCCCGACGGCCCGATCAGAATGCCTTCACGGGCAGCCATTGCCCGGACCGTATCCAGGGCATCTTCATCGGCCACTTGGACGATCTCGTCGTAAACCTGCGTGTTGAGTATGGACGGAATGAAGCCCGGGCTCGTGCCCACCAGCTTGTGCGGCCCCGGTACTCCGCCGGAGAGCACAGGCGAGCCCTGCGGCTCGACGACCAGAACCCGCAGGTCCGGCAGATGCTCCCGGAGCGTCTCTCCGGTGCCGGTAATCGTGCCGCCGGTTCCTGACGTCGCAACAAAGGAATCGAGGCGCCCTTCCATCTGCTCCAGTATCTCCACCGCCGTCGTCGTGCGGTGGATGTCGGGATTGGCCTTGTTCTCGAATTGCTGCGGAATGAAGCTGCCCTCGATCCGGCTTCCCAGCTCGACTGCCTTGGCAATCGCCCCCGGCATCCGCTCCGCGGCGGGAGTAAGCACCACCTCGGCTCCATAAGCCTTGAGCAGATTGATCCGCTCCTTCGTCATATTGTCGGGCATGACCATGATCGCCCGGTATCCTTTGGCGGCCGCGTTCATGGCAAGGCCGATCCCGGTATTGCCGCTCGTTGGCTCGATGATCGTGCCGCCCGGCTTCAGCAGACCGTCCTTCTCTGCCTGAAGAATCAGATTGAATGCCGCCCGGTCCTTGACGCTGCCGCTCGGATTGAAGCGTTCGAGCTTCACATACACCTCCGCAACATCCGGCCCGGCCAGACTGTTAAGCCGGACAACCGGCGTATCTCCAATTAACTCTGTAATATGGTTGACTACCTTTGCTCGCATATCTGATCGCATAGTTAACCTCCTTCATGCTCTTCACGGAGATCATTGTACTTCGCCGGAGCGCCGCTGTCGAATTTCCGGCTTATCTGATTTATCCATGCCCGACCGGTTATGCACGCGAAGAAGGAGACCTTCACGGCCTCCATGGTCTCCCCCTTCAAACTCTCCCAGCCAAAATGACGAAATTCATCCCTCACGCCGCCGGCAGGCTGCTGCCCTTAAGTCCGCCAGCAGGCAGCTAGGCAGCGGCCCTTAAGCCGACAGCGCTGCCCGTTCCCCTGCTCCTTCTCCGGACTGTTCCGCCGACTCTTGCTCTTGGGAGGAGTCCGAAGACTCCTCCGCTCCAACGTGGAACCGCTGCACCAGCACTTCCAGCCCTGCCGCCAGCTCGCTGAGCGCGCCGGCGGAGGATGCGATCTGCTGAATCGCTGTCCGCTGTTCGCGGGAGGCTTCGGATACGGTATTGGTGCCGGCGGCCGTTTCCTCGGAAATCCGGGTTACCATCGAAATCGACTTGACCGTCTCGTCGGTTGCGGCGGTAATCTCCTCTATAGCGGCCGACACTTCCTGAATCTGACCGGCCAAGGAATCCACGGAGAGACGGATATCGCCGAAAGACTGCCCTGCCTTGCCCAGAATGTCGACGCCCTTGCGAACCTCCTCCGTGCTTCCGCCCATGACGCGGACGGCTTCATCGGCGTCGGATTGAATCTCCTTGGCCAGCGCTGCGATCAGCCCGGCGGACTCGTCGGATTGCTCCGCGAGCTTCCGCACCTGGTCCGCGACGACAGCGAACCCGCGCCCCTGCTCGCCGGCTCTTGCGGCCTCGATCGCCGCATTCAGCGCAAGCATCTGCGTCTGGGAGGCGATTCCTCTGATCGCTCCCACCATGCTGGCGATTTCCTTGGACCGGCTGACGAAGCCGGAGACACGCCCGTCAAGAGAATGGATCGATTCATGGATCAGATTCATCTGGCGCATGGCGCTCTGGATGGACGCATCGCCGGCGCTGGCGGCCTCTGCGGATTGAATGGACGCCCCGGAAATATCCTGGACGCTCTCGGCAATCTGGCCGATGCCGTCCGAAATTTCCACCAGTGTCGTCATATTCGTCTTCAAGCTGCTCATCTGCTGCTCCGTGCCTTCGGCGACCCCGCTTATGATGCCCGCGATGCGCTCGGTAGCCCGCGCCGTCAGGCCGCTGTCTCCGTTAAGTTGAATGGACGAGGACGCAAGCCGCTCGGCGGACTCCTTCACCTCCCGGATCATGTCGCCCAGATTCTCGGTCATCTTGTTAAAATGTCCGGCGAGTTCACCGGCTTCATCCCGGCTCTTCACCGTAATCCGGCGGGTCAGGTCGGCTCCGCCTTCAGCGATTTCCTTCAATTGGGACGCTACAGCGCGGATCGGCTTCACAATGCGCGATGCCAGCAGCAGGGCGATAACGGCGGCCAGCAGAATGGAGAACCCGGTCAGTCCCAGGCTTAGCGCCATCGCGGTTCCGCGATGCTCGCCTGCTTCCTGCTGCTCGCTTGCAATTTCCTTGGTCAGCATGTTCTGAAATTCCGTCTGGGAGTTCACGACCGAATCCAGCGACAAGGTAATGAAAATCCGCTGCCCTTCCGGAAAATTCCCTTCACCCGCCAGCGCAAAGGCTTCTTTCAGTCCTGTCAGGTATGTATTCCAGTTCTCCTCCAGGCTCTGAATACCGGCCAGCTCCGCTTCACTCAACTTCATCGTCTTAAGCTCGGAGATTGTCTGTGCAATGGCTGGAAGCTCCGCCTCGTATGCCTCAAGATATACTTTGCGGTCTTCATCCGTATTGCTCATGACATAACGCGAACCCGCCTCATCCGCCTGCCGGATTTGATCCGTCAGCTTCTGAACGGTCGACAGCTTGTTCCAGTTGCGGTTGGCCTGATCCGTCAGCATCGTGACCTTGTTTTGAAAAAACATATTGCCGACGATTGCTAACAGGAAGACAACGATCACCGCAGCGAATCCGAATAGGATTTTGAACCGGATACTTTTAAACATCATTCATCCCGCCTTTACATGATTGTGAATAGTTGGTGTTACAGGGTGGTTCAAGGCTTGTTAACAGCTCCAAAAAAATATCGACAATGACCGGATCAAACTGTGTTCCTCTTCCTTCGATCAGCTGATTCGCCGCGTATTTCCGGTCATGGGGCTGCTTGCGGTATACCCTTTCCGAAATCATGGCATCGAAGGAATCAGCCACCGCTATAATGCGGGCGGACAAGGGAATCTCCTGGCCTTTTAATCCACAGGGATACCCGGTTCCGTCAAATCGTTCATGATGATGCAAAATAATGTTCAGTACGCCCTCGCCGAATTCGGGGAACCGGCTTGCCAGCTCATAGCCCTTAGCCGGATGCTGCTTGATCAGTTCGAATTCCTCCGGGTCCAGGCTTGAAGGTTTGTTCAGTATGTATTCGGGTACCGACAGTTTCCCGATGTCGTGCAGCAGGCCGCCTATGTACAGATCGCTCCTCTCATCAAGCGGCAGCTCCAGCTCCGTGCCAATATCGACGGCGTATCGGCTTGTCCGCTCCGAATGTCTGGCATACGGGCCGTTCCACGAATCCAGCAGTTTTAGCAGTGTTTCTATCAGCTCCACACCCTTGCTTAGCACTTTTTACCTAATGCTTATATCCTAAAGGACTGTTCTTAAATTAGTCTGAAATCCGCCTGAAAGTTTGCTTAATCAGGGACAAATGTCTTATGGTGTCCTATGATGTCATTTATTTTCCATTATTTGGGATGAAATAAGAAGTGCTCCGCCATAACATTCTTATATTCACAAAAAAACGGCTGCACCATCCTCACCTGGAGGCGGAGAGCCGTCTTTGCTCAAAATATGGTTCCGTTCAGCCGCATAGCTGCCTTATTAAATTCCACTTATCGGCTGCTCACGCTCTCCCGCCCGCCAAAATAGTCGTCAAGCTTCGCCTCCGCCCTGTATCGGGACCAGTTCAGCGCCGTCCATTCCTGCTTCTGCTGCCTGCCGTTCTGCCATAAGCCCTGCAGCCCGCTGTCCAGCATGCCGTTATGTTTCGCACTGAAGTCGACCAGCAAGGGAATCGCCTCATCGGAGAGCGAGAGCAGGTAGTCGGTATCCAGCTTGCCGCTGGCTTCATAGCGGGCGATGTTGTTCGAGGCGATGACGGCGTCCATCCGGATATAGTTCATGATGAGATAGGCCGTCATTCCGAGAACAAGATAGCATTTGACGAGCGGGAAGCGCGGGATCGCGATCCGCAGAGCGGCCGCTGCCAGCAAGGCCCCAAGAAAAATCATGAACCCGTGCACCAGAAACCGGATTGTGGTGTAGCCGTAGGCCTCTTCATACATCGCGAGCCGGACATATGCAGAGACCAGCATGGCGCCCGAGCAGACCGTCAGCACATACAACAGAATCCGGACCGCCCGGTTCAACCGATCGCTCCCCTTCATCCCAAGCAGCAAAATTCCGAGCAGCAGCACAAAATTAATTCCCGATACGAGCACAAGCTCGAAAAACCCCCGGCGCGCGTATTCCGCATACGTATCGCCAGTGGGCAGCAGTCCCTGCCAGGCTCCGAACAGATAGGAGAACTGTACCGATACGAACAAAACATAGACCGTGTTAACCGCAGTCAGCACCGTCACGGCTACGACCGAATCAATCCGGAAATCCGGCAGCGTGTCCCGATACTCAGGCTCCGTCTTCTCCAGCGGTACAACCTCGGTTTCCCGGTAAGGATGCACGAAGCCTCTAAGATAACCGAAGAAAAAGACGCCGAGCAGAAGCACCCACAACGTTCTTGCAATACCTTCTCCCAATGAGATTCGAGCCAGTACATCCGGGATATGCGTCAGCACGGCATGAAACACGCCGTCAGCCGACGACAGCAGCACCAGTACAACCGCGAGCAGCGGGACAGAAATCGTTAGTCCAAGCAGCACTCTGGCCAGCACTGGGGCGTTTGCCCCCTCCCGGCGCTCCTTCCGCTTAAACCAATGAGCCAGGCTCGCCAGCTGTCGGATGTTCTGCGGAATCAGATGGTTCAGCGCGCTGGACGACAGCGCCGCCGGTCTGCCCCAGTCGGGTCTTGAATCACTGAGTATGTATGTCAGATGCAGCACAATCAGCACAGGCGCAGCCGCCTGATTAAGCATATAAAAGAATTCATTCGCGAACAGCCCGAAGGTAAGCGACAGCAGCAGAACACAAGCCGCCAAGACCGCGGACGCCGCATTCATCGGCCTCAGCCTGTCTTTGGCGAACATCAGCATGTAGGCATAGAACAGCAGGGTGAACAGTGGAATCGACAGCCCGTACCGGTTGCCGTAGAACAAATACTGGTGTATGATCGCCAGTCCCAGCGCCGCTGCCAGAACCTTCAGTACCGCGCCTCGGCTTTCCGCCGTCTCTTGCATGGAAATCCCCTCCATTTCTTCTTCCTTCTTCTTTAGGATAGATGATAAAATAAGAATTAAAAGTGAAATTACCTTGCGTTTATTTCCTATTTTAGGCGGGGATTCTATGGCAAAGCTTCATGGACAGTATATACGGCTGAAATCCGGCCTCTCCGGAGATGATGTACAGATCACGCTGGATGAGCTGGCGGCGATTCTGGAATGCACCCACCGGAATGTCCTTCATCTTATCGGTAAAATGCAAAAGCTCGGCTGGATCGAATGGACGCCCAGCCGAGGGCGGGGACAGCGCTCCCGTCTGCAGCTGCTCGCCCCGCTTCAGGAAGTGGCAGCGGAGTCGCTGCGGGAATCAATGGACGGCCGGGGCTCACTGGCCGATACGGCTTCGCTCATCCGCTCCCTCGCCGGAACGGAGACGCTCCGGGAATCTCTGCAGAGCTGGCTTGCGCTGTATTCCGGGCATCATGTCGAGCGGCGGCATGACCGGGTGCTCGACACGCTGCGCCTTCCGGTGAATCAGCCCATTCAGACGATTGACCCGCTGCGGATGAATCTGCTGGCTGAATCCTTCGTGTCCAGCCATGTATACGACGGGCTTGTCCGGAGAGGTCCCGGAAGCGAAGACATTCTTCCCGGGCTTGCCCATGCCTGGGAGACCGATGCCGGGCGCACCGACTGGCTCTTTCATCTGCGGAAGGAAGTGCCGATGCATAATGGAGCGATGCTGGACGCAGAAGATGTCGCCGCCTCCTTCCGGCGTTTGATTGAAGCGCCGGAAGGACGGCTGTACAGCTTCGTACTTCGGGATATCGAAGAGGTCCGCGTACTGAACCCGCTCACTCTCCGCATCCGCCTCCGGAAGCCGAACGAGCTGTTCCTTTCTTATCTGTGCACGAGCCGGGCGGCGGTCGTGCCGCATGATCCGGAACAGGTGGCGGGGTCGCCCCGTGTCCACAGGCCAATAGGGACTGGTCCATTCAAGGTCGCGGAGTTTACCCGGGATATGTGTGTGCTGGAAGCTTTCTCGCCTTACTTCCTTGGGAGAGCGCATTTGGACCGTGTGGAGATTTTGTATATACCCTGGAGCGCAGAACCGTCCGCTGCGGAGTCCGGCTCCCCCTTCCATGTCATTCCCAATCCGAAAGACGGTCACGCAGGCGGTTGGACCCGCATCCAGCCTGAGACGCTGATCGCGAAATTTATTACCTTCAACACCAAAAAAGCAGGACCGCTAAGCGATCCCGCCATAAGAGCCATGTTGGTATCAGGGCTGAAGGACGGCACTAGTTCCGAATCGATCTCCGGATTGAACCTGACGATAGCGACCATTCCCCAGTACGCCGCAGATGCCGAATATATCGCGTCAGCGCTTGAAGCACTTGGCGTCAGCTCAGAGATCATCGCCGTGACGCCGGACGAATTCAAGGGACCGGTGCGCATGCAGGCCGATCTGATCCTGTTCTCGCTCATCCGCGACCGGGACGAGCAGCTCCGGCGGTTCGACCTGTACCGGTCCCTCGCCGAGCATACGACGCCTGAGCTCCGCTCGGAGATCGAGGCCGCCCTGCATCTGATAGCCCGTGAGCCTTCGCCGGAAATGCGGTCGGACAGCTTCCGGCGCATCGAAGACCGGCTTATATCGGACCATCATCTGCATATTTTGTACGAGAAGCCGATGGAGACCGCTTATGTGCCGTCGGTTCGGGGCATGAGCTTCAACAGCCAGGGCTGGATCGATCTGCGGCATGTGTGGTTTCCAAGACTGCCCCTGTGAGCGCTTTGAACGATCTTGAGATGGCGGGCCGGATCGGACATCAGTCATAGCAGCATGATTATAAAAAAATCATGAAAGCAGCCTCTCGATCGCCTCGCGGCATCGCCCTTTATAGACGCCATGCAGCTCGTCGTTCTCCGACATTAGCCACTGGATCAGACAGCCGTCGATGATAGAGCGAATGACCGGCGCCGTGTCGGCCGGAGACAGGCCGGGATCGTATACGCCCTCCCGCTGGCCCAGCTCCATGATCTCCCTGCTGATACTCGCGCAGTTCGCGTAGAAGCGGCTATTGATCTCCCGGTAGGCGGGGATGCGGCTTGCACGGGCCAGAAAATCGAGATACACCCGGTAGAAATCCCGGTTCTTCTCCGGAGACACGAAGACGGAATCGATATAAGCCTCCATTTTGCCACGGGCCGTGGACTGAAGGCCAACCGCCGCTGCTTCCTTGTCATAGATTTTGGCGGTCAGCCAGTCCAGCAGATCGACGAGCACCGCCTCTTTATTTTCAAAATAATAATGCACGACGCCCTTGCTCACCTTCGCATAATCCGCAATCGTCTGGAGCGTCACGGCATCATACCCCAGCTCCGACAGCGCCTGAAAGGATGCGTGCAGAAGCAGCTTGCGTTTTTCCTCGGATTTCTTGTAGCGAACCATTTCTCTCCCACCCGTAAAAAAGTTTCAAAACATGCCGCTGTTCATTGACAATTTTATTTTGACCGGTCAGAATAAAATTTGTGACATCAAGAAATCGGCAGCATGATTAATGTTCCCATACCATATAAAAGGAGCGTACCATTATGTCCCGGACCTTTCAAGCTCTGTTCGTCGACAACGCGGAGCCCTTCAGCGTGGCCGTCAAGCCTGCGGCCTTATCGGATCTCCCTGCTGGGGAAGTGCTCATTAAAGTCTTATATTCCAGTGTAAATTACAAGGACGGCCTGGCCTCTATACCGGATGGCAACATCGTGAAATCCTATCCTTTTATCCCCGGCATCGATCTGTCGGGCGTGGTGGAGAGCTCGGAAGACAGCCGGTTTCAGCCGGGGCAATCCGTACTCGTCACCGGGTATGGACTCGGAGTGTCGCACTACGGCGGATACAGCGAGTATGCCCGCGTACCCGCGGACTGGGTTGTTCCGCTGCCGGACGGTCTGTCGCACAAGGAAGCGATGATCTATGGAACGGCCGGATTTACGGCGGCCATGTCCATCCATGCGCTTGAGGATAACGGCATCTCGCCGGAGAATGGCAAGGTGCTCGTCACCGGAGCGTCCGGCGGGGTCGGCGGAGCCGCTGTCGCCATGCTGGCAAAGCGCGGCTACCAGGTGGCAGCGGGTACGGGCCGCATCTCGGAGACCGATTATCTGAAGTCCCTCGGCGCTTCCGAAGTTGTGTCACGGACCGACATCTACGATCCGGAAGCCAAGCAGCGCCCGCTGGACAAGCAGCTGTGGCAGGCTGCCGTCGATCCCGTCGGCGGGAACCAGCTGGCAGCGGTCCTGTGCAAGATCGCTTACCGTGGCTCAGTCGCCGTCAGCGGACTTACGGGCGGTACGAAGGTGCCGGCCACCGTGCTGCCGTTCATCCTGCGCGGCGTGAATCTGCTCGGCATCGACTCCGTCTTCTGCCCCGCCGAGCTGCGCAGCCGGGTATGGAGCCGGATGGCCGGCGACTTGAAGCCGGACAATCTGGAGCTGCTCGTTGACCGGGAAATTACGCTGAATGAGCTTCCTCAGGCGCTCGCAGATATTTTACAATCCAAGACGCGGGGACGGGTCCTTGTAAAAATTTCCTGACGATTGCCGGAAGAGGCCTTATAATCATGATCGCTAATCCACTTTGGGGAGTGATGTCATGAGATCGCCTGCGAGAAATAATAGGGCTGCATGCTGCGCGGTTTGGCTAGAACGAAACCGGCCGGGCAGCAGCAAGCACAAAGCCCGCCACGCTAATCCATCCGGAGAAGCATGGCGGGCTTTTATGGTTTTTAGAGCAATCCGGTGGATGTCCTCAGACCCCAGACTCCGCCTTCAGCGCTCTTTCAACCGTTACTTGAACAGCTTATGGAAAGGAAGCTCCAGAACAACCTTGCCGATCAGCTTATCCTTCTCTACGAACGGGGTATCCCACAAATGGGCGTCATAGCTGACATTCCGGTTGTCGCCCAGGAAGAAGTAATGATCCGTTGGTACGGTGACCGGGCCAAACACATAATTCATTTTGGCATTCAGATAAGGCTCTTCCACCTTCGCTCCGTTCCGGTACAAAGCGCCGTCCTTAATTTCGATCGTATCGCCGGGAAGGCCGATCAGGCGCTTGACATACAGCTTCGTTTCTCCAGCAACCGGCGGATGGAAGACCACGATGTCCCCATGCTTCAGCGTAGTAGCCCACAGCATTTTTTCCACAATGAGTCTGTCATCCACCTGAATCGTCGGCACCATGGAATCGGTTGGCACGCTCATGGCCTCTGCGACATAACTGCGGATCAGCAGCGACAACAGGACCGCGACCAGCAGGGTCGGCACCCATTCTCTTATCAGTTTCTTGAACTTCACCATATCCACTAAATCCTCCTCTGTTGAATCCTTATACGTATGTATGACTTCTTCATACTTCCTCTTTCCCTACTCTACCATAGTAGATTTGCCGATTAATTTCAAATGTCTCCCAAATCCGGAGCGGTTAGAGAATTACGCGTACAGCCAAACTGATAAACCAGGCGGCAGGCACAATCAGAAACTGCGCGAGCAGCGTACCGAGGAACCGTGAGCCCATAAGCATCATATATACTTTGCCGAGACGGCTGCGATGCTCCTGGCTGACCGTTGCTTTATCGGTAATCAGCCCCAGTTGGGGATCGATGAAGACCGTAAGCAAAATGGTAGCGATGCCGTTAATAAGCCCTGACGCTTGCGAAATCGCCATACCGTGCTCCGGATGTTTGTAGCCCGCATACAGCGTAGCCAGAACCCCCGTTGTATAAATCCCGGTGACCAGAATGTTGGTGGCAATCAGACGCTTCGGGATATCGAGATAACGGAAGGCGTGCAGCTGAAGCCTGGGACGTTTCACATATTTCCGGGTATTCTTAAGCTGGGCGATTGTAACGCTTCCGAGGAGACGGGGAACGGAGCCCTGAATCTCCAGCTTTGAAATGATGCGGGCGAACAGCGCAGTAAAGGTCGGGAACAGGCCGATGGCAATCAGCGTACCGAGTGAACCGCCGAGCAGAATGATTCTCAGGTAATTAAGAAGCGGAATGGAGGAATCCTTCTTCGCGATATCGACGATATGACCGGTAAGCGGTCCCTGAACCATATTGGCCGTCCGGGAGACAAGTACGATAATTCCCGTCAAGGACAAGGCAATCGCAATCTTGTTCATACGCACCCCGGCATACCGGACCGAGTATGACAGCGTTTCGGCGGTGTGGATGATGACAGTAAGCAGAACAGCAAAAATCAGAAATTGGGTCATGGCGGTCTCCTTCAAAATTCACGGCTCCGCAGGCGGCACAGTAGAGTCGCAGACGGAGATTCCATGATTTGGATGAAAAATCCATCTCACATTGTAGCACATTCCTCCGTTGAAATCTGTCGAAAAACGGCGTCTCCCTTTCAAGCGCTCTGCAATGCCGATGAAAATCTGTATAATGGAGGAAGCTTTTTCTATACCGCGCAACGACGACAGACAAGGAGTATTGTTATGGAGATGTTTGAATATATTCTGCTAATGCTTGCCGCCGTATCGTTATCCTACCTGATCAACCGGTTCGTTCCCTCCCTATCCATTCCTATCATTCAAATCGGACTCGGTATAGGACTCTCCCTGCTGCCGCTGGAGCATCAGATCGGTCTGGATCCGGAATTATTCCTCTTGCTGTTCATCGCTCCCCTGCTGTTCAACGACGGGAGGCATGCCGACAAGAAAGCGCTGTGGGAGCTGAAGAAACCCGTCTTCCTCATGGCATTGGGTCTTGTGTTTCTGACAGTTGGCGTACTGGGTTATTCCCTGCATGGCCTTATTCCGGCCATCCCGCTCGCAGCGGCCTTCGCACTGGCGGCAGCGCTGGCGCCCACAGATGCCGTAGCCGTCGGAGCGCTGGAAGAACGGGTGAAGATTCCATCCCGGACGAAGCATATTCTGGAAGGGGAATCGCTGATCAATGACGCTTCCGGCCTTGTCTCCTTCCAGTTCGCCGTAGCGGCGATGGTGACGGGTTCTTTTTCCATGAAATCGGCCGGCTTGGGCTTTCTCGTCATTTCGCTTGGTGGCGTGCTGCTGGGGCTCGTGCTTACGGTAGCAAAATCCGCCTTTGTGCAATGGATTCGCAGGCTGGGAATGGAGGATGTCACGCTGCACATGCTGCTGGAAGTGCTCACACCGTTTCTGATCTTTCTCGCAGCTGAAGAGCTTGGTGTCAACGGCATTCTTGCGGTCGTCGCCTCCGGCATCGCCCATTCCTTCGGATTCCGGAAGCTTAACCCTGAACTGGCCAAGCTAGCGGTCGTCTCCAGAAGCACCTGGTCCGTCATCATCTTTACGCTCAACGGCCTTGTATTCCTGCTCCTGGGCACTCAGCTGCCGGATATTGCCCGCAGGATCTGGAACAGCGGTGAGGTCAGCCATGCCAATCTGATCCTGTATGTCCTCCTGATTACCGCATTCTTATTGGGCCTTCGCTTCTTGTGGGTGCTGTTCGCCGTTATTCCGCTGGACAAAGAATCCGGCACCTCCCGCCGCAACAGATGGAGAGAAGGACTCATCCTCAGCTTCGGCGGCGTACGGGGAACGATCACGCTGGCGAGTACCTTGTCTCTGCCCCTTGCGCTTGATAACGAGTCGCCTTTTCCGGCAAGAGACCTGATTATTTTTCTGGCGGCCGGTGTCATTCTGACCACGCTGCTTGCCGCCAACTTTCTGCTGCCGCTTCTGATTGGCAAGGACAAGTCCTCCGAACAAAACACGGACGAGACGAAGGCCAAAATCGAAATTCTCCGCAATGTAATTGCCGGGCTGTACGAGCAGGCATCCGAGGAGAACAGGCTTGCGCTGGGGGAAGTCACGTATACCTATGCCGCCAGAATCCAGGCGCTCGGCAGACATGAAGAGATTGAACGGAATACGCGCAAATGGATAATCTCTTGCCTCCAGTGGGAAAGGGAGCGCACGATGCTCGCGATCGAGAACAGGGAAGTTCATCTGCTTGTAGGTTTTCGTTATTTGAACCGGTTGAACCGGAGATTGTATATGTACACGAAGCATGAACGATACCGTAACGACCTGCTGTCCGGCAAGCAAATCCGGTTTCTGTTCCGGATGCTGGGACGAACGGGAAGCACCTGGAGAAGAAAAACCCCGAAGCTGAATCAGTTTCAGATCCGGAACTGGGAGTATGTCGTCCGCAAGCTGAATGAGGCACTTCTAGAGGCCCCGTCTGAGCTGGAGGCGATAAGCTCTCTCATTTTGCGCTACGAACGGGGGATCGCAAGAGCTTCCGGCGGCGGGGCGCTAACCGGACGCGAAGCATTTGAGACGGCGTTTCATGAACTGGCGAGAATCGGCATCCAGCTGGAGCGGGATTACACGCATGCCGCCTTTGAAACTGGACGGATTTCGAGATCATCCATGACGGAGCTGAGACGGAATATTGCGCTGATGGAACAGGATTTGAAAGGCGATACGCTGTAAAAGTTCAATAGATTTGAAAAAGACGGCACCCCAAGGATGCCGTCTTTGCGTCTTCCGTTTTTGCGTATTTCGTCTTTCCGCTTTCGCTCTATAGCATCTCTAGATTCCCGCAACCTCCGCCGCTCTTCTCCGGGACCGGAACGTTGCCGCCAAATCAGCTAGAAACAGTACAAGCACGACCGGGAACAGCACTCCCCATACAGGCACTGCCAGCTTGTACAGGCCCGACACAAGCGGCTGAATGACCGCTAGCGTGATGAGAGACAGCACCCACCAATATAATGAAAACTCCAGGCAAATATGCCCGCCGAGCTGCCAGCGCTTGGCCGAATAATCCCACCACTGATGCCGGAACAGCGCCTTCAGCATAGCCCCGCTGGCGAGTTCCACCACCGAAGGCACAATCAGGGCGGCGGCGAGAAGCCAGGGCAGCGGCATCCGCAGCCCTCCAAGCGCTAGCAGCAGTACCGGAGCGAGTCCGTACATTGGCTTATAAGGACCGAGCATCAGTCCGTCCTTCCGGAACGTACCGGCCGTTGCCCAGTTATACGCTCCTTCCAGCAGCCACCCCATGATTGAATAAATCATGAAGCAGAAGAACAGTTCGCCCGAACGCCCGTAAGCTGTTTCCTGCGCCCAGGACAGCAGGTTCAATATCAAGTTGTTCCTCTCCTTCCGGCCAGTGTTCTCACGTATCCTCATTACTGCGTCATTAGTATGACTTGAGGATTCCTTCATTATGCGGACGCCGCTGTTCCCGAAAGCAGAAAAAAAACGGGCTGCCCCTTCTAAGGGGAACCCGTTTCACGAACAAATTAAAATATGAAGGCTTGGCTTATTTTTTCGGATACTGCTCTTTCAGGCCTGGCGACTGGATGCTGCTCTCGCTCAGCCTTCTCAAGGTTTCCAGCTTCATCTCGCTGTGAACACCGAAGCCGGAGCCGCCGTTTTTCTTCTCCGTCAACGATCCCGTGTCGGCTTCTTGAAGCTTCAGCCGGTGGCGGGCATTTCGATTTCGATCGCGCATGTTCGGGTTCCTCCTTAGGTTCAATAGGGTGGCACTCTCCATAGACCGCTACAATCTGCATGCTGCTCTCACCGGTATGTACATCCAGTATACAGGATTTGAAATATAAGAAAAGCTCCTAAAGGCTTCCTTAGAAGGTCCTGATGTTAATTCATGCGATTGAAGAATACTTACTTCTTATAGTAAAATCAGTGCGAAATAGTTCGAGGAGGA
>RCUO01000195.1_pt1 | contig 38110 bp, 33 predicted proteins | sample 2166161 | NCBI WGS metagenome assembly RCUO01 (sample SAMN09932617, study PRJNA488358) | compost metagenome | feature: garden; material: soil; isolation source: compost soil in cyclohexanecarbonitrile-enriched culture | place: Germany: Experimental Botanical Garden Goettingen | collected 2016-01-27
CGCTTTGGTAGAGGCCCACCTTGGTGGGCGCTGGCAGACAGCGGTGCCAACCAAGGTTGGCAACTACCAAGCCGCGCGCTTTGGTAGAGGCCCACCTTGGTGGGCGCTGGCAGACAGCGGTGCCAACCAAGATTGGCAGCTACCGGGGCATGGGCCACCGCTGTAGGCTGCACGCATGATGAGAAAACTGATCTGGCTGGCCATGGGCCTGTTGCCTGGCAACGCGTTGGCCGATGACATGGTGATCTACCGCTGCATGGGCAGCAGCGATGTGCCCACGCTGCAGCGCACCCCCTGCCCCGCTGGTACCCGCCAGCAGATCCAGCGTGTCCCTGCGCCTTCGCCGACAACACCGGTCGCGCCGGTGCAGAACGGCCCCACTCCGCCGCCTGCAGCGGTGCCGTCCGTAGATGCCGCCGCCGGGCCTGCAGCAACGCAACCACGTGAGGGCCGAACGATCATGGAAGCACGCATGGTCGAGCACGAAGGCGGCGACGCCATACTCGACAGCGCGATGCTGCCGCGTTCGGGCGACGCCAGGGCGGTGGATGACAACGCACCGCCAAAGCCACCGCTGCCGGCGATCTATCAATGCCTCAGCAGCGAGGGAAGCTCGTACCTGCATGAGTACGAAGCCGCACCGGGCCATTGCGAACTATTGAACGTACAGGGCCTGGGCGGGGCGACACCGGTCAACGCGGCCAGCTGCGAAGTGGTCCGCGACCGCTGCACCGAAGTTGCCGAAGCGCAGCGCTGCGGCAGCTGGCAACAGCGCTTCCGCGATGCACGGGGTCGCGAGCGGTTCGCCGCACCGGAGAATCAGCAGACGGCGCGCAGCGAACGCGAGCGCCTGCAGGCCGTACTGGAAGCCAGCAATTGCCCGGTGCCGCAGTGAACAGCCGCGATCAGAAGCCGTAGCGCAGGAAGCCGCCATCCACCGCGATGCATTCGCCGGTGACATAGCTCGACGCCGGCAGGCACAGGAAGCCCACCGCCGAGGCCACTTCTTCCGGCTCACCGATGCGCCGCATCGGCGTGCGTCCGATCACTTCCTCGTAGTAGTCGGTATCGGACAGCGGGCCCGAAGTGCGACGGGTGCGGATGTACCACGGCGCCACCGCGTTGACCCGGATGCCGTCCTCGGCCCACTCCACTGCGAGATTGCGGGTCATCTGGTGCATCGCCGCCTTGGTCATGCCATAGACCACGCCACTGCGCACATGGGTCAGGCCGGACACGCTGCCGACGTTGACGATGGCCGATGACGCGTGGCGCGCGAGCAACGGATGCGCATAGCGCGACAGTTCGAACGCCGAGAACAGATTGGTCTCGAAAATGCCGCGCCACTCGTCTTCGGAATACTCGGTGGCAGGCTTGGTGATGTTGCCACCTGCGTTGTTGACCAGGATGTGCAGGCCATCGGCGTGGTCCTCGACCCAGTCCAGGATCTGCCGGCGGTCTTCGTCGTCGGACACATCGGCAGCCAATGCGTGGATCTGGTGCTGCGGATACACATCCAGCAGTTCGTCGCGGGCGCTCTCCAGCATGTCCAGGTCGCGGCCGACGATCATCAGATCGGCGCCGAAACCGGCCAGTTCATGCGCGATCGCCAGGCCGATACCGGCGCTGGCACCGGTGATCAGGGCCGTCTGCCCATCCAGGCGCCACCGTTGCTGGGTCATATGTCCTCCGGGGCCGCGCCCACTGTGTTTCGATGCGGCAAGGATACGCGCTCACGACCGTCCCCCGTCCGTGATGCGACACTGGCCCCACGTCCCTCGTGGAGAGCTGCCATGCGCATCCTGATTCCCGTCCTGCTGTCGGCCGCCGTGCTGGCCGGGTGCCAGCGCCCTGCACCGCCGAATCCGGAACGACCACCGGAACCGCAGGCATTGGCCAAGGCAGTCAATCAACCCCTGGACCGCGCCAAAGGCGTGCAGAAGACCATGGACGAGGCGGCCGAACGCGAGCGCAAGGCAGAAGCCGACGCGCAGTAGATCCCCGCATGCAACAACGCCCGGCCAAGGCCGGGCGTTGTGTGTTCAGTAGGTCCACGCCATGCGTGGACATCGCTGATCGGGAATCAGAACCCGCAGAAGCAATACGCCAGCGACTTCACCGGTGCACCGTTGCCCTTCTCGCGGGCCGCGTTCTCAACGAAGCGCAGCTGCGTATCGATTTCCGGCATCGTGCGCGCCAGCATCATCCGGCCCACGCCGGAATCGGCCAGCATCCAGGCGCCGGCGTGGCTGCCGGCGAAGCCGCTGACGAACTGCGCGAACGGCGTCGCCGCCTTCTCGATGTAACGCACACGGTACTTGTCGGTCGCACCCAGCTTGGCCCGACCGGCAGCGTCAGCCACGGCGTCCTTCAGGCCACCGAAGGCATCGACCAGACCGCGCTCCTTGGCCTGCGCACCGCTCCAGACACGCCCGCGAGCCACTTCGTCGATCGCCTCGACCGGCTTCTTGCGGGCCTCGGCGACACGGCCGGTGAAATCGGCATAGCCCTTGTTGATCACCGACTGGATGACCTGGCCCACGGCCGGGTCCATCGGCCGGGTGACATCGAAGGCACCGGCGAAACGGGTGGTGCCGACGCCATCGGTGTGCACGCCGAACTTGTCCAGCGCACGGCTGAAGTTCGGAATCATGCCGAAGATGCCGATCGAACCGGTGATGGTCGACGGATCGGCATAGATGCGATCGGCGTTCATGCTGATCCAGTAACCACCGGACGCAGCGAGGTCGCCCATGGACACCACCACCGGCTTGCCGGCGGCCTGCAGGGCCACCACTTCGCGACGGATCTGCTCGGAGGCGTAGACTTCGCCGCCCGGAGAATCCACGCGCAGCACCACGGCCTTGACGTCGTCATCGTCGCGCGCCGCACGCAGCAGCGCCGAGGTCGATTCACCACCGATGCGGCCAGCCGGCAGATCGCCGCCGCTGATTTCACCGGAAGCCACGATGACCGCGACCTGCGGACGCGAATCAACCGGGTTGCGGCGCGCATCGAGCTGGGCCATATAGCTGCCGAAATCGATGTTGCGGAAACCACCGTCGGCGTCTTCGTCAGCCACACCGCGTTCGATCATCAGATCCTCGAATTCCTCGCGGGTCTTCAGCGCGGTCACCAGCTTCTGCTGCAGGGCGAACTTGGCCAGGTCGCCGCCAGCGGCAGCCACACCTTCAGGCAGGGTATCGATGCCGGCCGCCAGCTGCGCCGGATCCAGGCGGCGGGCCTTGGCGATATCGCCGAGGTAGCGCTGCCACACATCGTTCATCCAGAACAGATCGGCTTCCTTGGAAGCCGGCGACGCCGCGTCGAGCACGTACGGCTCGGCGGCCGACTTGTACTCGCCCACCTTGAACAGGTGCACGTCCACGCCCAGCTTGTCCTGCAGGCCGGTGCGGAAGTACTGGCGGTAGCGGCCCAGGCCTTCCAGCACCACCGACCCCATCGGATCCAGGTAGACCTCGTCGGCCTGTGCGGCCAGCAGGTACTGCGACTGCCCCATGCTCTCGCTGAAGGCGACCAGCTGCTTGCCCGAAGCGCGCAGTTCCTGCAGCGCAGCGGACACTTCGCGCAGCGAGGCGAAACCGGACGGCTGCAGCTTGTCCAGTTCCAGCACCACGCGCTCGATCTTCTTGTCATCGCGCGCGTTCTCGATCACCCGGATCAGGTCGCGCAGCTGCACTTCCTCGGCACCGTTGTCACCGACGGCCTTGGCCAGCGCGCGGCTGACCGGATCGGCACTGTACTGCTCGACCAGGCGGCCTTCCGGCGCGATCACCAGGGTGGTGCGGTCCTGCAGCGCCTTGCTGGCGCCAGCGCCCATGCCGGCGGCGACGATGAACATCACCAGCACCAGCAGCAGCAGGCCGAAGAACACCAGGTTGAGGATCAACCGGCGGGTGAAATTCATCACGTCCCACAGCCCGATGAAGAAACTGGCGACAGGGTTGCGACGCGCCGGGGGCAGCGGGGGCACGGGTTGGTTCATGGAGCGCTCCGGATGGCTTCTTGCCGTGGTAACAGCATAGCCGGTGCCGCGTGAGGCAGCATCGGACACAAGTCAGGGGATCGCCGGTCACGGTTACCCAGGACCGGCGCATATCAGGCCAGCGTGGACTGGCCCAGGCGTTTGCTGCTGCGGTTCAGGCGCCAGCCCATCAGGATCGCCGCGGCGGTCAGGCCGACGATCAGGCCGATCCACATGCCCTGCGGGCCCATGCCCAGGCCGAGGCCGAGCCCGGCGCCCAGCGGCATGCCCAGGCCCCAATAGGCGAACATGGCGATGAACATCGGCACGCGGGTGTCCTTCAGTCCGCGCAGCGCGCCGGCCGACAGCACCTGGATGCCATCGGGGAACTGGAAGGTGGCCGCATACAGCAGCAGGGTCGAGGCCAGACCGGCCACGGCCAGGTCGTTGGTGTAGACACCGACGATGGCGTCGTGGCCGAACAGCAGCGCCGCCGCCGACAGCGTCTGCGTTCCCATGATGATCGCGTAACCGGCCCACGCCGCACGGCGCACGCCGAAGCCATCGCCACGGCCAACCGCATGGCCGACCCGCACGGTGGTCGCCTCGGCCACGCCCATCGGGATCATGAAGCACAGCTGCGCCACGTTGATCGCGATCTGGTGTGCGGCCGCTTCATTGGCGCCCAGGCGACCGATCAACAAGGCGGTGACGATGAACAGGCCACCTTCCATCAACACGGTGATGCCGATCGGCAGGCCGGTGCGCAGCAGGTCCCAGATCGCTGACCAGCGCGGACCCTCGAAGTGCGAGAACAGCTGCAGGTGGGCAAAGCGCTTGGTGAACCACAGGTAGGTACCGAAGGCGATCGCCTGCAGCCACATCATCACCGCCGAGGCGATGCCCAGGCCTTCGGCGCCCATTTCCGGGAAGCCCAGCTTGCCGTTGGCCAGCACGTAGCCCATCGGCGCCAGCACCAGCAGGCCGCCAAAACCGAGCAGCATGGTCGGCAGCGTCCAATGCATGCCTTCACTGAGATAGCGCATGCAGAAGTACAGGGTCAGCGCCGGGCCACCCCAGCGCACCGCATGCAGGAACGCCGTTGCGCCGGGCACGATATCCGGGGCGATGCCGAAGGCCGGCAGCAGCGGCGGCACCACGGTGAGGAAGGTGAACATGATCAGGCCCAGGCCCAGCGCCAGCCACAACGCCTGCCGGAACAGCGGGCCGATCTCGCGCTCACGGCCGGCGCCATGCAGCTGCGACACCGAGGCGGTGAGTGAGATCAGGGTGCCGATCGGAATCAGCATCGGCAGCCACAGCAGCGCGGTGCCGATGGTCACTGCGGCCAGGGTGGATGTCGCATGGTGGCCGGCAATCACGTTGTCGACGAAGGAGATCAGACCAGTGGAGACGTGCCCGAGCACAAGCGGCAGGGCAAGCAGACCGGTGGCGCCGACTTCCTTGCTGAAGCGCGGCGTGGAGGTTGCAGTAGACATAAGGTGCTTGACGCGAACTACGGTTGCGCGCGAAGGGCACAGGCACCGGGTTGCGGCCGGCCATCTTACGCGCGCTGGGCGGTCATTCCCATGACTGCCCCATAAAGGGGACGGAGGGAATCAAGTCGTATCCGGCACTGTCGGGCCAGAAATGACTTGATTCCCTCCGTCCTCTTTTTGCTTACTGCCCGGCCTGGCGCTTGAGCCAGGTGTCGCGTTCGGCGGCGGGGACCGTCAGGAATGCGCTGCGTACGCTGTCGCGTTCCTGCGGCGGCGTGCGCTGGGCGACCAGGGCCAGCTGCGCCAACTGCGACGGACTCAGCTGGCGCAGCACGGCAAGCACGGCGTCGCGCTGTTGCGGCGGTACGAAGCCGAACAGGCCGTGCAGCTTGGGGAATTCTGCGCCCAGTTGCGGGCCCAGCCGCCAGCCTTCGCGGAAGGCTTGGTCCTGTGCCTGGAACTGCGCGCGCAGGCGTTGCTGCTGGTCGGCCGGCAACGCGGCGAAGCGGGCGGCGGCCTGGCGGATGCGTTCGCGCTCACCCTCCGGCAGGGCCCGCCACGCGGCGTAGTCGCTGCGGCGCTGGCGTTGCTGGGCGGGATCGAGTTGCGCGAATGCCGCCGCCGCAGTGGGCGCGGCCGATGGTGTTGCCGACGGTGCGGGCAGCGGCACGTTCACTGATTGCGGAGCGGCCGCCAGCGACAGCGGCAGGGCCAGCAGCAGGCCGGCGAAAAGGAGCTTATTCATCGGCAGCAGAGGTTTCCAGCGCTGCGCCGACCGGTTCCGGGCGGGTCGGCTTGGGTTGTGACTCGTCCACCGGCAGCGGGCCCCCGGCAGCACTCCAGGCATGCATGTCGGCCTCGGCCAGCAGCTGGTAATCGCGGTCGGCCAGCATGGCCGCATCTTCGCTCGCCTGCGCATCGCCGCCTGCTGCGGGGCGGACATCGCTGGCGGGCAGCGCTTCGACGGTGACCGGCCCGGCCTCACCCACCACGCCCTCGGGCAGGGGGCCATCGGCCGTCAACGCGCGGCCCTGCCAATGGCGCCAGCCCAACGCAGCCAGCAGCAGCACCGCCACAGTGATCAACAGGATCACCGGGCCACGCCAGCGCGGCTTGGTATTGGGGCGACGACGCTTGCCGCTGGCAGGCGCGCCTTCGTCGCGCGGCGGCGCACGCCAGCTGGAAGCAGGCGCCTGGTTGTTGGCCGCTGGCGCGGACGGTTGCTGCAGCTGCTGCAGACGCTTGGCCGGCAGGTCGCGGATACGCAGCTGCACCTGTTCGGCCAGGGTCCGCCATGCGGCGGCATCGGGCTGGCCATCGGCATCGCGTGGGCAGGCGGTGGCCAACAGGCGTTGATACCCCTCCTCGTCGACATCCAGAACGCGGGTGGCGATGCCCTCGTCCAGGCTGCCGCCCACCCGCAGCAGCAGCGCCAGCCGCGGCAGGGGTGCCATCTCGCCCAGCGCGGCCAGCGACGGCGGCCACTGGCCGGTGGTCGGCTCGCGCAGCGCCTGGCGCTGGCCCAGCAGGGTCCAGAAGCGGCCGGGCCACTGCGCCATCGGCAGGTCACTGGCGACGGCGGCGAAGGCGCGCATCACCGCCACCAGCGTCTGTTCGGCACGGGCGGGGTCACCGCACTGCAGTTCGGCCACGACCAGGGCACGGCGTTCGACGCCACGCAGAAAAGCCGACAGCGCGCCGGCCGCGGTCGAGGAAACAGGGGCGGGCACAGCCGTCATCGGTCACTCCAAAGGTCTGCCGGCATGATAGCGGCAGCCCATCGCTGCCCGGCAGGCTTGCGATTCCAGACACTTCATGCTGCAGGTTGTGCACAGCATCACGCGGGAACCGGGCCATTCCTCGATGAATGGCTGAATTCACCCTGTTTCAGCAATGTTTCACACTTAAGTTATTGATTTGAATGCAATTTAAAGTGTGGCTATTTTTTGACCAACCCAAGCGTGAGGCCGTCGCCATCGGCCTCATACGGCGCCACGAGCCGCTAACGCACAGACTTATCCACAGAAGATGTGGATAAGACTGAATCTCCAATAGACACCGATATTTAGGTGACATTTATGATTCGCCGAAGGGCATGCCAGTCGCATTTGCCTCTGCCATGCGCCCTCGCAGGGGCCGTTACACTGACCCGATGCTCGCCCCCGATTCCGGCCCCGTCCCGACCCTGCAGGTCGCCCTGCCCGTCCCCCTGCCGCGCCTGTTCGATTACCTGCCACCGCAGGGCGAAGGCCCGTCGGTGGCGGTCGGCTGCCGGCTGAAGGTGCCGTTCGGCAACCGCGAACTGATCGGCGTGGTGGCCGGCCACGGGCAGGCCGAGGACAGCCAGGGGCTGCGCCAGGCACTGGCCTGGTGTGACACGTCACCGCTGCTGCAGGGCGAGCTGTGGCAAAGCCTGCAATGGCTGGCCCGCTATACCCACGCACCCCTGGGCGAGGTGCTGAGCACTGCCCTGCCCGGCCCGCTGCGGCACGGCGAACCGCTGCCCGACACCCATCACTGGGGTTGGCAGCTGACACCGGAGGGCCACGCCCAGCGCGAAAAGCTGCGCGCCGGCAGCCGACCGCGGCAACTGGCCGAGCTGCTGGCCGACGCGGTGGTGGACGAAGATGTCCTGTCCGCGCGCATGCAGGACTGGCGGGTGGCCGCACGCAGCCTGGGCAAGCGCGACCTGGCCGAGCGCATCGCCCTGAGCGTGGCGCCCCAGCACGCCCAGCCCCTGCCCGGCCCCACCCTCAATGCGGAGCAGGCCGAGGCCGTGGCCGCGATCACCGCCGCCGATAGCTTCCAGGCCTTCCTGCTGGACGGGGTGACCGGCAGCGGCAAGACCGAGGTCTACCTGCAGGCGATCATCCATTGCCTGGCGCAGGGCAGGCAGGCGCTGGTGCTGGTGCCCGAAATCGGCCTGACCCCGCAGACCCTGGCACGCTTCCGCGGCCGTCTCGGCATTGCCGTGCACGCGTTGCACTCGGGGCTGACCGACAACGAACGCGCGCGGGTCTGGGCTGCGGCCTCGCGCGGCGAAGCACGGGTGATCGTCGGTACGCGTTCGGCGGTGTTCATCCCGCTGCCGCAGCCCGGCCTGTTGATCGTCGACGAAGAGCACGACGGCAGCTACAAGCAGCAGGACGGCATCCGCTACCACGCACGCGATTTCGCCCTGGTGCGGGCCAAGGCGCAGGGCATTCCGGTGCTGCTGGGCAGCGCCACGCCCTCATTGGAAACCCTGCACAACGCTTACGCCGGCCGCTATGCGCACCTGCGCCTGAAGCAGCGCGCCGGTGATGCCCGACCGCCGCGCGTGCGCATCCTGGATGTGCGCAAGCGTCCGCTGCGCGATGGCCTTTCCGCCGACGTACTGGCCGGCATCGGCGAACACCTGCAGCGTGGCCAGCAGGTGCTGGTGTTCAAGAACCGGCGCGGCTATGCGCCGGTGCTGCTGTGCCATGACTGCGGCTGGACCGCACCCTGCAACCGCTGCGATGCACCGATGACCGTGCATGGCGGTGGCCGTCGCCTGCAATGCCATCACTGCGGTGCGCGGCAGCCGGCACCGTTGGCCTGCCCCGCCTGTGGCAGCCTGGCACTGCAGCCGCAGGGCATCGGCACCGAGCGGCTGGAAGAACACCTGGTCAGTGCCTTCGCCGATTTCCCGGTGGTGCGCATCGACCGCGGCACCACCGCACGGCGCGATGCGCTGGAGCAGCAGTTGGCCAAGCTGGGCAATGAACCCGGCATCCTGGTCGGCACGCAGATCCTGGCCAAGGGCCACGACCTGCCCAAGCTGACACTGGTGGTGGTGGTGGGTATCGACGAAGGCCTGTTCTCGGCCGATTTCCGCGCCAGCGAAAAACTGGCGCAGCAGCTGATCCAGGTAGCCGGCCGCGCCGGGCGCGCGCGCGATCCGGGCGAAGTGTGGTTGCAGACCCATCATCCGGGTCATCCGCTGCTGGAGACGCTGGTGAACGGTGGCTACCACCCGTTCGCGCAGGCCGAATTGAACCAGCGCGAGGCGGCGGGTTTTCCACCGTTCGCGCACCTGGCGCTGATGCGCGCCGAAGCGCAGCAGCTGGAGCACGCCAATGCCTTCCTGCTGGCCGCGCGAAGGCTGCTGGGCGAGCAGAACGTGGTGGAAGCCTATGGGCCGATGCCGGCGCCGATGCCGAGGCGTGCCGGCTACCAGCGTACGCAACTGCTGTTGTCGGCGGCGCAGCGGCCGCCGCTGCACGGGGTGCTGGCGCAGTTGGTGCCGCAGCTGTACGCGCTGCCGGAGGCACGCAAGGTGCGCTGGTCGCTGGATGTGGATCCGACCGACCTGTACTGATCTGGCAGAACGCTGCCGAGCATGGCTCGGCACTACAGGTGCCACCTTGGATCCACCGTTATGTCATCGGTGACATCACGCCGCGCTGGTACGCCGGGCGCTCGCGCAGGCGTGCATACCAGTCGGCCAGGTGCGGCAGATCCGGACGCTGGATCGGCAGCTCGAACCACGCGTAGATCAACGAACCCAGGGCAATGTCACCCATGGCGAATTTCTCGCCCGACAGCCACGGTTGCGTGGCCAGGGTCGCGTTGGGCAGCGCCAGGAAATCACCGGCACGCACGATCGCCGCATTGATGCGCGCCTCATCGCGGTCGGCCGGCGCGGTGCGCATGATGCCCCAGATCAGTTCGGAGTACAGCGGCGCCATCCGCGAGGTACTCCAGTCCATCCACTTCTCGGCCTGCGCACGCTCCATCGCGTCTTCCGCGTACAGCGTACCCAGCGAATAGCGCGCACTGAGGTAGCGCACGATGGTGTTCGACTCCCACAGCGGCAGGCCGTGGTCTTCGATCACCGGCACCAGGCCGTTCGGATTCATCGCCACGTACTCCGGCGACTGCGTTCCGCCGTGACTACCGCCCACCTCGATGGACTCGTACGGCAGGCCGATTTCCTCGGCACACCACAGCACCTTGCGGACGTTGCTGGAATTGCGGCGACCCCAGATCTTCAACATGCGGATTTCCTTGCGTGCAGCGCTGCGCCAAGAGGGCGCGGAGCCGTTACGATACGCCGATCCACAAGGGGAAATGGCATGACCGCATGGGATGCAGTGAATTACGTTCTGCTGGCAGCAGGGCTGGTGGCGCTGGTGCTGGGGTACCGCCGATCCAACCGCAACATGCTGCTGTGTGCCGGGCTGTTGCTGCTGGCATTCAACGGAGTTGAGGATTTCGCCGATGGCTTTGCTGCAGGCTACGCGGGGTCCGACGCACGCGCTCTGTAGTGCGTGCGGAAAGCAGCCGAGCGTGGCTCGGCTCTGCTTTGCACCGGCGTTTTCCGGCGTTACCGGTTCTTCTTTGGCAGCGCGCGCACGTAGGAGGATTTACCGTCCTTCTTCAGCTCGAACAAACCTATTGCGGCCAGCAGATCGCTGAGCTTCCCGTAACCGTAGTTACGCGGATCGAACGAGGCCTGGTTGCCGATCTGGCTGCCGACCGGGCCCAGGTGCGACCAGCCATCCTCGCCTTCTGCCGAGGACACCGCGCGGCGCAGCATCTTCACCAGGCGCGTATCGCTGCGCATTTCCGCGCCGCTCTTGCGCGGACGTGCATCCTCGCTGCTCGCCTGTTCGCTGGGCGCTTGTTCGTTCGATGATGGTTCGTTCGATGCCTGCTCGACATCCTGCACGCTGGCGTGGGTCTGGCCCAACGCTTCGAGATAGGTGAACTTCGAGCACGCGTTGACGAAGGGTTCCGGGGTCTTCTTTTCGCCGAAGCCATAAACCTTCACGCCATCGGTCAGCAGGCGCATCACCATCGGGGTGAAGTCGGCATCGCTGGACACGATCGCGAAGCCATCGAGGTTGCGCGCGTACAGCAGATCCATCGCATCGATCACCATCGCCATGTCCGACGCGTTCTTGCCCTTGCTGTAGGCGAACTGCTGGATCGGCCGGATCGCGTATTCGTGCAGCACCGCCTCCCACCCTTTCAGCCGCGGGCTCTTCCAGTTGCCATAGGCACGGCGCACGTTGGCCACGCCATAACGGGCGACCTCGGCCAGGACTTCGTCGATCTTCGAGGCCGGTGCATTGTCGGCGTCGATCAACAGGGCGATGCGCTTTTCCGGTTCGCTCATGGACTCCTCACGGGCAGTTGCCTGAACCCGAGTATCGCCGATCCGGATGCACGCTGACGTGACAAGGACCGGCCGTGCGAAGATGCCAGGCACTTCCCCCATGCCCCCCCTGGAGTGAGTCGATGAGTCGTGATCGCGTCCCCCACCTGGTCGTTGTCGGCGGCGGTTTCGCCGGCCTGTGGGCCACCCGTGCGCTGGCCCGCGAACGCATACGCATCACCCTGGTCGACCGTCGCAACCATCACCTGTTCCAGCCGCTGCTGTACCAGGTGGCCACCGCGGGACTGTCGGCTCCGGATATCGCCGCACCGCTGCGCCACATCCTCGGCCACCAGCGCAACGTGGAGGTGCGGCTGGGCGAAGTGGTGGCCATCGACAAGGAAGCCCGCCAGGTGCGCATGGCCGATGGCAGCACGCTGGACTACGACAGCCTGCTGCTGGCCACCGGCGCCACCCACGCCTACTTCGGCCATGACGAATGGGCCGACGATGCGCCCGGCCTGAAGACACTGGACGATGCCATCGCTCTGCGCCGCAAACTGCTGCTGGCGTTCGAGCGCGCCGAGGCCGAGCCGGACCCGGCGAAGAAGGCCGCATGGCTGAGCTTTGCGGTGGTGGGTGGTGGCCCGACCGGCGTCGAGCTGGCTGGCACCCTGGCTGAAATCGCCCGGCATACGCTGCGCAATGAGTTCCGCCACATCGATCCAGCCAGCGCCAAGGTGCGGCTGGTCGAGGCCGGTCCGCGCGTGTTGTCCACCTTCCCCGAAGTGCTTTCGCTGAAAGCACGCCGGCAGCTGGAAAAGCTGGGCGTGGAAGTGATGACGGGCACGCCAGTCAGCCACATCGATGGACAGGGCTTCAAACTGGGCGATCAGTTCGTGCCCGCACGTACCGTGGTCTGGGCCGCCGGCGTGGCCGCCTCGCCACTGGCGCGCACGCTGGACGTGCCACTGGACCGCGCCGGACGCGTGCAGGTGCAGCCGGACCTGACCCTGCCCGGCCATCCCGAACTGTTCGTGGCCGGCGACCTGGCCGCGCTGAGCCAGGCCAACGGCAAGCCGGTACCGGGCGTGGCCCCGGCCGCCAAGCAGATGGGCAAGTACGTGGCCGAGACCCTCCGCGCACGCCTGCACGACAAGCCGGCACCGGGGCCGTTCAAGTACGCCGACTTCGGCAATCTGGCCACCATCGGTCGCATGGCCGCGATCGTGCACCTGGGCAAGCTGCAGCTGTCCGGTGTGCTGGCCTGGTGGTTCTGGTTGGCCGCGCACGTGTTCTTCCTGATCGGTTTCCGCAACCGCGTCGTAGTGCTGTTGAACTGGGCGGTGGCGTACTGGAGCTACCAGCGCAGCGCGCGCATCATCTTCGGTGATGACCAGGACGACCGGCGACCGAAGCGGTAGGTACTGCCGTGGGTGACCTCTCGACCGACACAGTAGATCCACGCCATGCGTGGATGAATTTCTGTGCAGGCTGCATGGAGCGTAGCCACGCGTGGCGTGGCTCTACTGCTTCATCGGGCCGCTGGGCACCCGCTCATGTCCGGCAGAAATCTTCGCGATAGGTAGTGCCGCGGGCACGTCCTCGACCGGCACAGTAGATCCACGCCATGCGTAGATGAATTTCTGTGCAGGCCGCAGGGAGCGTAGCCACGCATGCCGTGGATTCACCGTTTCATCGGGCCGCCGGGCACACGCCGTTTCGACCATGCTCGGCAGAAATCCTCCTTCCTCGCGGTGTCGGCAATCTGCGCCGCACTCCAATGCCGGGTGATCCAGATCGTCAGTGCGCTGCTGCTCAGGTGCCAGCGCAGCATGCCGTGCTGCGGCTGCCGCATCAGGTGTCGGCGTGCAACCCAGAACGCTTCGCGCTCGATATCAGTCGCCTTCTTCAGCGCTCCAGGATCGAAGAACCGCGTCGTGAAGCTCCATGGATTCATCGGCTGGAATCCCATGCGCGGCTCACCGCTGCATGCGGCCACACCACTGGGCGCGCGATCAGCCGGCTTCGGCCAGCCTTCCACCAGCGCCAGCCCCAGCAGGTACAGCAGGCCGGGCAGCAGCGCGATACCGGCTGCCAGCAGGACGACCGAGAGCCACGCTCTACCGGCGGCGCGCATTGCTCATTTCGCCTTCGGCTTCGGATACCACAGCGCGTTGACGATGACCCAGCGCTGGTCGAAGCGGCCCATGTGGAAGTAGTCGACGAACCACGGCGTTTCCAGCCGCACCGACGCCGCATTGCCGGTCACGTCCAGCACCGTGCAGCGGCGGTCCCATTGATCCTTCGCGGTCTTCAACGCGCCCTGCCTGGTCAACGCGACCAGCTCTTCCTTCGACATCCGGCGCAGGCCGAGGCGTTCGTCGGGCGTATCACCGAGCACCGCGCGCTTGGCCAGGTCCGGGTGCAGGGAACGGGCGACGCGCTGCGGGTCGGCTTCCAGCTGTCCGTCGACGTAGTCGTGGCAGGTCGCTTCGATGGCGGCGATGGTGGTGGCATCGGCAGCGGGGCTTGCCGCTGCGGAAAGCGCGAACAACAGGGCAACGGTGGACATCCGGGTCTCCAGCGCTGAGGGCTGGGCGATCATGGCATGGCCGGATGCGCCCCATCCACGCATGGCGTGGATCTACCGGCGATGTTGTAGAGCCGAGCATGGGCTCGGCTCTACAGAACAGCCTCGGCCGGCGCCTGCAGCCAGGCCAGCTTGCGCTCGCGCGGCTGCTGCTTGAGCTCCCATTCGGCGCGTGAGGCCGCTGCCCTGTCCGGGTACTCGCGTACCGCCAGCACCCGCAGCGGCGGGCGTGACCGGGTGTAACGCGCCCCCTTGCCGGCCTGGTGGGCGGCGAAACGGGCCTGCACGTCGGTGCTGATGCCGGCGTAATAGCTGCCGTCGCGGCATTCGAGCAGGTACAGGAACCACGGGCGGGAGGGCGTAACCATGGCCGGATTATGCCGTGCTGCATTGCAGCGGATATACTGGCGGCCGAATGCAGGAGAGAGGCGCCGCGCTGGCGCCCGCCGAAGGCGCAGGCTCCCATGATCGCTCAGGCCGGTGGGCTGGAATCCCACCAACCATGCATTCGACTCGCCGAGCTGGAGAGAGGTCACCGGGCATGCCCGGGACGATCCGCCGAAGGGGCACGCGGCTCACGCCGCTGAACTCTCAGGCAAAAGGACAGCGGGAGCGGCACCGGTCATCGTCATCCCGTCATTGCGCAGGCAATGGCGGTGGTCGCGCATGGCCGGCCCCACCGCGTCCGGAGCCTGTCCATGCTGCTGTCCATCATCTACCTGATCGCCATTTCCGCTGAAGCCATGACCGGCGCCCTGTCTGCTGGCCGCCGCCGCATGGACCTGTTCGGCGTGGTCATGATCGCCTGCGTCACCGCCCTCGGTGGCGGCTCGTTGCGCGACATCCTGCTCGGCCACTATCCGCTGGGCTGGGTGAAGCATCCCGAGTACCTGGGCTTCACCGTGTGCGCGGCGCTGATCGCCACCTGGGTGGCGCGCTGGATGCATCACTTCCGCCGCACGTTCCTGGTGCTGGACGGGCTGGGCCTGATCGCCTTCACGCTGATCGGCTGCTCGATCGCGCGCGAGGCCGGCCATGCACTGCCGATCGTGCTGATCGCCGGCATGCTCACCGGCGCCTTTGGCGGCGTGTTGCGCGACATCCTCTGCAACGAGGTGCCGCTGATCTTCCAGAAAGAGCTGTACGCGATCATCTCGCTGCTGACCGGTGCGGTGTATCTGCTGTTGCTGCACTGGGGCGTGGCCGATGCCACGGCGATCCTGTGCTGCCTGGGCGGAGGGTTCGCCGTGCGCCTGCTGGCGATCCACTACCGCTGGGAAATGCCGAAGTTCGTGTACCACGACGAAGTGCATTGATCGTTTGACGGTGATGCCGGCCGTCAGCCGGCATTTCCGGCTGCGTTGCATGACCAAGGTCACGCGGCGACGGCCCGCGTAAACCGCTACCATTGGCGCCCCGTCGCACGCGCGACGGCATCCAGCCACGCCGCGTCCGCGGCCCCGCCAGACAATCCCCCTCCCCCGCTGCCCGTGGCCCTTCGTGGTGCCGACGGGCCCGCATGACCCTGCGTGCACGCAGGGCGCAGGATGCCCCATGTCCGTCGCCGAAGACTCCCGCTTTCGCCGTACCCGCCCGCTGCTGGTCGTTGCCGGCCTCGCCCTTGTCGCTGGCCTGGCGTGGTGGCTGTGGCCGCAGGCCGAGGCGGACGGTGGCGAACAAGCTGGTGCCGGCAAGGCAGTGCCGGTACGCATCGCCCGTGCCAGTGCCGAACCACTGGTGCTGCGGATGAAGGCGGTTGGTACGGTCACCCCGCTGCACAGCGTGGTGGTGCGCAGCCGCGTGGATGGCGAGCTGATGCGCCTGCATTTCCAGGAGGGTCAGCAGGTCAAGGCCGGTGACCTGCTGGCGCAGATCGATCCCCGCCCCTACCAGGTGAAGCTTGCGCACGCACAGGGTACGCAGCAGCAGAACCTGGCCGAGCTGGAGAACGCCGAGCGCCAGTTGCAGCGCTACCGCGAACTGCAGCGCCAGAACTACGTGTCCGCGCAGGAACTGAGCGACCAGCAGAGCAAGGTGCGGCAACTGCAGGGGCGTCGCCTCAGCGACCAGGCGTCGGTGGACGAAGCGCGACTGCAGCTGCAGTACACCCGCATCGTCGCCCCGGTCAGCGGCCGCGTCGGCCTGCGCCGGCTGGACGTAGGCAACCTGGTGCACGCCAGCGACACCGAAGGCCTGGTCACGCTGGCGCAGACGGCGCCGATCAGCGTGCTGTTCACCGTGCCCGAACCAGAGCTTCCCGCCCTGCTCGATGCCGTACAGGCGCAGCCGGCGCTGGCGGTGGAGAGCTGGGACCGTGAAGAACGTCGGCAGCTCGCCAGCGGCACCCTGTCCAGCGTCGACAACCGCATCGATACCGCCACCGGCACACTGAAGCTGCGCGCGCAGTTCGACAACGCCGATCAGGCGCTGTTCCCCAACCAGTTCGTCAATGTGCGCCTGCAGCTGGGTGAGCATCCCGCGCTGCTGGTTCCCGATGCCGCCGTGCAGTTCGGCAGCCAGGGCAACTACGTGCACATCATCGACAAGAACAACAAGGCACAACGACGCACGGTGGTGCTCGGCCCGGCCGATGACGGTCGCGTTGCGGTGCGTTCCGGCCTGGTGGCCGGTGACAAGGTGGTGATCGAAGGCATCGACGGGCTGGAAGACGGCACCACGGTGGAGATCATCACCGAGGAGGCATCGACCAAGGCCGGCGCATGAACCTCTCGCGCGCCTTCATTCTGCGCCCGGTCGCCACCACGTTGCTGATGGTGGCGCTGCTGCTGTCCGGGGTACTGGCTTATCGCCTGCTGCCGGTGGCGGCGCTGCCGCAGGTCGACTACCCGATCATCCAGATCACCACGCTCTACCCTGGTGCCAGCCCGGAGCTGACCACGCGCACCATCACTGCGCCGCTGGAGCGCCAGCTCGGGCAGATTCCCGGCCTGAAACAGCTGTCGTCCACCAGTTCCGGCGGCGCCTCGGTGATCACCCTGCAGTTCGGCCTGGAGGTGTCGCTGGGCGTGGCCGAACAGGATGTGCAGGCGGCGATCAACGCGGCCGGCAGCTTCCTGCCCGGCGACCTGCCGGTGCCGCCGGTGTACCGCAAGGTCAATCCGGCCGACACACCGATCCTGACCCTGGCGGTGACCTCGCAGGGCTTGTCGCTGCCGCAGGTGCATGACCTGGTCGACACCCGCATCGCGCAACGGCTGGCGCAGCTGCCGGGTGTTGGTCTGGTTAGTCTGGCCGGTGGCCAGCGCCCCGCCGTGCGCATCCAGGTCAATCCGGGCGCACTGGCCGCCAACAACCTGGGCATGGACCACATCCGCACCGCGATCGCCGCGGCCAACGTAAACCTGCCCAAGGGCAGCTTCGATGGCCCGATCCGCGCGGTGATGCTCGATGCCAACGACCAGATGCGCAGCGTGGCCGAGTACCGCGCGCTGGTGCTGGCCTGGCGCGAGGGCGCACCGCTGCGGCTGGGCGATGTGGCGACCATCACCGATGGTGCCGAGAACCGCCAGCTGGCGGCATGGAGCGGCACCACCCCGGCGGTACTGGTGAACATCCAGCGCCAACCCGGCGCCAACGTCATCGCCGTGGTCGAACAGGTACGCGCGTTGCTGCCGCAGCTGCAGGCCACGCTGCCGGCCGGCGTGCGGATGACCGTGCTCAGCGACCGCACCGAATCGATCCGTGCGTCCGTGCGCGGCGTACAGAAGGAACTGGTGCTGGCCATCGCGCTGGTGGTTCTGGTGACCTGGGTGTTCCTGCGCAACCTGCCGGCCACGCTGATTCCCAGCGTGGCGGTGCCGCTGTCGCTGATCGGTACGTTCGCGGTGATGCTGCTGGCCGGCTATTCGCTCAACAACCTCACGCTGATGGCGCTGACCATTGCCACCGGCTTCGTGGTGGACGATGCGATCGTAATGCTGGAGAACATCGCCCGCCACCTGGAAGACGGTGAAAGCCCAAGCGAGGCGGCGCTGAAAGGTGCCAGCGAGATTGGCTTCACCCTGGTGTCGCTGACGGTCTCGTTGATCGCCGTACTGATCCCGTTGCTGTTCATGGCCGACCTGGTGGGCGCGCTGTTCCATGAGTTCGCGGTGACGCTGGCGGTAGCCATCGGCATTTCGCTGCTGGTGTCGCTGACCTTGACGCCGATGTTGTGCGCGCGATTCCTGAAGCCACATGCCAAGCAGGCGGCTGTGCCCGACGTCTTCGATCGCATCATCGCCCTCTACGACCGTCAGCTGCGCTGGGTACTGCAACGCCAGCCGCTGATGCTGCTGGCGACCGTGGCCACGCTTGCGCTGACAGTAGCCCTGTACTTCGCCGTGCCCAAGGGCTTCTTCCCGGTGCAGGATGCCGGCCTGGTGCAGGGCATCAGCGAAGCCCCGCAGGCGATCTCGTTCCAGGCCATGCGCGAGCGCCAGCTTGCACTGGCCACGGCCATCGAACAGGACCCGGCCGTGGCCAGCCTGTCCTCCTACATCGGCGTGGACGGCAACAATGCTGCCCTCAACACCGGCCGCCTGCTGATCGAACTGAAGCCACACGGCGAGCGCGAGAGTGCCGATGTGGTGATGGCACGCCTGCAGCAGCGCGTGGCGAGGATTCCCGGCATCACCCTGTACCTGCAACCGGTGCAGGAGCTGGGCATCGAAGACCGCATCAGCCGCAACCAGTACCAGTTCACCCTGACCACGCCGGACCTGCAGACGCTGGAAACCTGGACACCGACGCTGCTGCACGCGCTGCGCCAGTCGCCCGCGCTGCGCGATGTGGCCAGCGACCTGCAGATGCAGGGCCGACAGGCCAAGGTGAGCATCGACCGCGATGCCGCCGCACGCTTGGACGTGAGTGTGGAAGCGGTGGCCGATGCACTGTACGACGCCTACGGGCAACGGCAGATCTCGACCATCTTCACCCAGGCCAGCCAGTACCGGGTGGTGCTGGAGGCCGATCCGGCGCGGCAACCGGGGCCGGAGGCGATCACCGGCCTGCGCGTGCGCAGCAGCAACGGCCAGACCGTGCCGCTGGGCGCGGTGGCGCGCGTCGAGCAGGGGCCGACGGCGCTGCTGCGCAACCATGTCGGCCAGTTCCCGGCGGCCACGCTGTCGTTCAACCTGGCACCCGGCGCATCGCTGGGCGAAGCGGTGGATGCGGTGCATGCCGCGCAGGCGCAGGTGGCATTGCCGCAGAGCATCGAGCTGCGCCTGCAGGGTGCGGCGGCGGCCTTCAGCAGCTCGTTGTCGAGCACGCTGTGGCTGATCCTTGCCGCCGTGGTGGTGATGTACATCGTGCTTGGCGTGCTCTACGAGAGCTTCATCCACCCCATCACCATCCTCTCCACCCTGCCCTCGGCGACCGTGGGCGCTCTGGCCGCGTTGTGGGTGAGCGGACGCAGCCTGGACCTGATCGCGGTGATCGGCATCGTGCTGCTGATCGGCCTGGTGAAGAAGAACGCGATCATGATGATCGACTTCGCGCTGGACGCGCAGCGCACGCGTGGCATGAGTCCGCGTGAAGCCATCCACCAGGCGGCGCTGCTGCGCTTCCGGCCGATCCTGATGACCACCCTGGCTGCGCTGTTCGGCGCGGTACCGCTGATGCTGGCCAGTGGCTCGGGCGCCGAGCTGCGGCAGCCGCTGGGCTGGGTGATGGTGGGTGGCCTGATGGTCAGCCAGGTGTTGACCCTGTTCACCACGCCGGTGATCTACCTGGCCTTCGACCGTCTGCAGCGTCGCCGCGCGGCGGCACCCGCAACATCAGACGAGGCCGGCGCATGACCCCTGTGGCGTGCCTGGCACAGGCCTGCGTGCAGCGTCCGGTGGCGACCATCCTGTTGGCGGTGGCGCTGGTACTGGCCGGCCTGCTGGCGCTGCGCCTGCTGCCGGTGGCACCACTGCCCCAGGTCGACTATCCCGCAATTGAAGTCAGTGCCAGCCTGCCCGGCGCCTCGCCCGAATCGATGGCGGCGACCGTGGCCACACCGCTGGAGCGTGCGCTGGGCAGCCTGCCCGGCATCTCGCGCATCGATTCAGCCAGCACCCAGGGGCAGACCGAGATCGAACTGAAGTTCGTGCTCGGCCGCGATATCGACGAGGCCGCGCGCGAAGTGCAGGCTGCGATCAACCTCGCTCGCGGCCAGCTGCCCAGCGGCATGCCCGGCATGCCGCAGTACCGCAAGGTCAACCCGTCGCAGGCGCCGATCCTGGCGCTGGCGCTGACTTCGGACACGCTCTCGCCGGGCCAGCTGTACGACCTCGGTTCGACCGTGCTGGCGCAGAAGCTGTCGCAGGTGCCGGGCGTGGGCGAAGTGCAGGTGGGCGGCAGCGCGCTGCCGGCGGTTCGCGTATCGCTGGACCCGAATGCCCTCAATCACGCAGGGCTGGCGCTGGAGGACGTGGCACAGGCGATCAGCCGCGCCAACGCGGTGCGTCCCTTGGGTGCGGTCGCAGGCGCGCAGCAGCACTGGCAACTGGAGGCGCCGCTGCAGCTGCGCCAGGCCGCGCAGTACCGGGAACTGGCGTTGAAGGCCAGCGATGATCGCCTGCTGCGGCTGGGCGATGTCGCCGCCGTCGCCGATGGCGTGGAGGATCGCTATGCCAGTGGCTTCCACAACGAACGCCCGGCCGTGCTGCTGATCGTCAGCCGCCAGCCCGGCGCCAACATCATCGCCACCGTCGATGCGATCCAGGCGCAGCTGCCGCAGCTGCACGCCCTGCTGCCGAGCACGGTGGACATGCGGCTGGTGATGGACCGCTCACCTGTGATCCGCGCCACCCTGCACGAAGCAGAAGTGACCCTGCTGCTGGCGATCGCGCTGGTGGTACTGGTGGTGCTCGGCTTCCTTGGCCACTGGCGTGCGGCACTGGTACCCAGCGTGGCGATTCCGGTGGTGCTGTTCGGCACGCTGGCGTTGATCGCGCTGATGGGCTTCTCGCTCAATACCCTCTCGTTGATGGCCCTGATCGTGGCGGCGGTACTGGTGGTGGATGACGCCATCGTGGTGCTGGAAAACATCGCGCGCCATCGCGAACTGGGTGCTGACCGCTGGCAGGCGGCGGTGCGCGGTGCATCGGAAGTGGGCGCTACGTTGCTGTCGATGAACCTGGCGCTGGCCGTGGTGTTCGTCTCGATCCTGTTCCTGGACGATTTCGTCGAGCGCCTGTTCCGCGAATTCTCGCTGACGCTGGTGTCGGCGATGACGGTGTCGGTGCTGGTGGCACTCAGCCTGGTGCCGATGCTGTGTGCGCGCCTGTTCGTCGATGACGCACAACAGCCCTCGCGCTGGCAGCGCGGCAGCAATGCGCTGTTCGAGCGCGTGCGTGGCGCCTATCTGCGCACCCTGCAGGCCAGCCTGCGGCAACTGCGCTGGCCCCTGCTGGCCTTCGTGGCAGTGATCGCACTCAATGCCTGGCTGTTCCAGCAGGTACCCAAGGGCATCGTTCCGCAGCAGGACACCGCACAGCTGCGCGGCTTCGCGCGAGGCGATGACGGCCTGTCCTTCCAGGCGATGCAGCCGAAGATCGATGCCTACCGCAAACTGCTGCTGTCCGACCCGGCCATCGAGGACATCATCGGGTATATCGGTGGCAGCAACGGGGTCAACAACGCCTTCATCATGATCAAGATGAAGCCGCTGGCCGAACGCGGTGTCTCCAGCCAGCAGGTGATCGACCGCCTGCGTGCGCGCCTGCCCAAGTTGCCTGGGGGCAACCTCTATCTGTGGGTGGACCAGGACATCCGCCTGGAAGGCGCCGGCAGCAGCGGCAAGTACGAATTCCAGTTGCTCTCGGCCGATACCGCGCCACTGCGCCAATGGGCACCGAAGGTCGCTGCTGCGCTGCGTGGCCTGCCGGAACTGGTGGACGTGGAAGCACAGGGCGAGGCCGGCATGCGCCAGGTGATGCTGGACATCGACCGCGAGGCCGCCGCGCGCCACGGCGTGGACCTGCGTACCGTGGCCAACATGCTCAACAACTCCTTCAGCCAGCGCCAGGTCGCCACGTTGTACGACAGCCTCAACCAGTACCGCGTGGTGATGGAGCTGGACCCGAAGCACACCCAGGACCCGGGCACGCTGGCACGGTTGCAGGTGATCGATGGCGGCGGCCAGCGCATTCCGCTGTCGAGCATCGCCAGCTGGCGCTATGGCATGGCGCCGGACCGCGTGTACCACAGTGAGCAGTTCGCCTCGATCTGGATCGAGTTCGCGCTGGCGCCGGGCGTGGGCCTGGAGCAGGCCACGCAGGCCATTGATGCGGCGATGGCCACACTGATGCTGCCGCGCTCGGTGCAGGCCAAGCTGTCCGGCGAGGCCGGCGGCCTGGAGCAGCTGCGGTCGCGCCAGTTGTGGCTGGTGCTGGGTGCCACCCTGGCGGTGTACCTGGTGCTGGGCATCCTCTACGAGAGCTTCCTGCAGCCCTTGGTGATCCTGTCCACGCTGCCGTCGGCCGGTATCGGCGCGCTGCTTGCACTGTGGCTGTTCGGCAACGAACTGAACCTGATCGCGTTGCTGGGGCTGTTCCTGCTGGTGGGTGTGGTGATGAAGAACACCATCCTGCTGGTCGACTTCGCATTGGCTGGCGAACGCCGCGGGCTGAGTGCGCAGGATGCGGTGATGGAAGCTGCACGACTGCGCCTGCGGCCGATCCTGATGACCTCGCTGGCGGCACTGCTGGGCACGTTGCCGCTGATGCTGGCCAACGGCGAAGGCTGGGAGCTGCGGCAGCCGCTGGGCATCGCCATTGTCGGCGGGTTGCTGGTCAGCCAGTGGCTGACGTTGTACACGACCCCGGCGATGTATCTGGCATTGGCGAGGGTGCGGGCGGGGCGTTGAGCGGGACCGCGTCATCCACGCATGGCGTGGATCTACATAACCGGGTCGGGGTTCACACCACCCCGGCGATGTACCTGGCGCTGTCGTACATACGCAGCGCCAGGCGCATCGCCGGTGCAGACGGGCCGGTCTCCAACTCCGACCGGCCCTGATCGCGGCCGCACCCCCGCAGGCGCTGGCCGCCATCCACACACGTGCCGCCGTCAGGCAGCTTCGGACACCTTCACTTCGCGGCGGGCGCGCACGGCAGCCGCCAGCCGCTCCAGCACCGTCACGGTGGTATCCCAGTCGATGCAGCCATCGGTGATGCTCTGGCCGTAGACCAGCGGCTGGCCTTCGACCAGCTCCTGACGGCCACCGACCAGATGGCTTTCAACCATCACACCGACGATGCGCTGCTCGCCGTCTTCCAGCTGGGTGGCGATGTCTTCGATCACCTTCGGCTGGTTTTCGTGGTTCTTCAGGCTGTTGGCGTGGCTGGCGTCGATCATCAGCCGCGTCGGCAGCTTGGCCTTGGCCAGTGCCTGGCAGGCTTCGGCGACGCTGCCCGCATCGTAGTTCGGCTGTTTGCCACCACGCAGGATCACATGGCAGTCCGGGTTGCCGGTGGTGGAGACAATGGCCGTGCCGCCCTGCTTGGTGACCGACAGGAAGTGATGCGGGTTGGAGGCCGCGCCCACGGCATCGGCGGCGATCTTGACGTTGCCATCAGTGCCGTTCTTGAAGCCGACCGGGCACGACAGCCCCGACGCAAGTTCGCGATGCACCTGGCTTTCCGTGGTGCGTGCACCAATCGCGCCCCAGGCCACCAGGTCGGCGATGTACTGCGGCGAGATCACGTCGAGGAACTCGACACCGGCAGGCAGGCCGAGCTTGTTGATGTCGCGCAGCAGGCCACGGGCGATGCGCAGACCCTTGTCGATCTTGAAGCTGCCATCCAGGTCCGGATCGTTGATCAGGCCCTTCCAGCCCACCGTGGTGCGCGGCTTTTCGAAGTACACGCGCATGACGATTTCTAGTTCACCGGCCAGTGCATCGCGCAGCGGCTTCAGGCGCTGGGCGTACTCGATGGCGGCTTTCGGGTCGTGGATCGAGCACGGTCCGACCACCACGGCCAGGCGGTCGTCGCGGCCGTGCAGGATCTGGTGCAGGGCCGCGCGCGAGGCGCTGACGGTGTCGGAAGCTTCGTCATCGCAGGGCAGCATCGCCAGCAGCTGGGCAGGCGGTGTCAGCGGTTCGATGGTGCGGATACGCAGGTCGTCGGTGTGCGGAGGCATGGTGGGGGTCTCTACGGAACGTTGGGGGTCCGCAGCGTGGCGACATGAAAAAAGCCGCCAGGTTCGCTGGCGGCTTTCGGGAATGCGTCTGAAGCTTTCTTCAGGGTGAGCGCAATCCTTCCTCCGCCGGGGGCTTCGGAAAGTAATACCAATAAAAGCTGGCGTGAGTTGCGTTCATGGGATGTATTGATAGCACAGCTTTTGCGCAGTGCAAAATGTTTCATCCGCAACTGGGGAGGCGGTTCAGGCACATTGGACAGCCACATGTACCGCAGTTCAGCCCTCAACCTTCACGGGACTGCCTCCCGCCAAGATGCGCTCGTCATAGTCGTCCGGGTACCAGTACTGATACGACTTCCCCTCATCGTCCTCTCCTTCATGCTGCTTGATCAGTCGAGGATCCACCCAGAGAGGCAAGCGATCTCGATCCGAGCGGAACGCAAAGTCAGGGCAGCGCACCTCACCATCTACTTCGATCTCATTCTGCACCGTCGCCAGGTAGCTCGCTTCGAAGTCCCCCGCGACATGCACGTACTGGCCCGTCTCAAGAAGGGTATCAACCTGCATGTTGCCTCCGACAAAGAGGCCGCCATCATTGAGCGAGGATGCGTACATGTGCGTGCAGGTCAAATGGTCACGGACGAAAACCCACCCGCCACAGATGAAATTCTGTGTGGCCACGCTCCCAAGTACGACCACACACCTGAGTTCGTCCAGATCATTGAGATGCAACGTACCCTCCACGGTCAGATCGCCTTCAATGATCAGGCAGTCGGTGTCCCAGTCCGAACGCGCATCGTCATTAAATGTGAAGCCAAACATCCTTCTGAATGCGAACGGTGGCTCCGGCTCTGGATCCGATGTGGATGCGAGTATCCGCTCTCGGATGCGCTGCAATGCTTTTGCACCTTCCGAGTCGCCAGCTGCCTCAACGATCTCCTCAAGCATCCGTGCTGTTGTTCTCTCTTCAACCGGATCTGGCTCGAAGTTTGTTTCAATTGTCTCAATAGCCATCAGCGCAATACGACTTCCATCGCGCTCGAGAATAGCTCGGACGTCAACGGCCGAAATGGCGTTCGAAGCCAGCAGGCGAATCCTGCTGTCTGGAAACATTTGCATGGTGTGATTTGCTTAAAATTGACTTGACATGATCGGCTGTCGGGAGCCTACCCATCCATGCAATGAATCCGAAAAATCGCGTGCGCATCGGCCCCGCGATCCATGCTGCGACGCATCAGGACCGTTGCGCCACGGCCTCATTGGCGTTGTCTGCCCGCGTACCGCCCAGCGGCTCAACGTCACAGAGCCCGCTACCTGCCATGCACTTCCACGTCCAGCAACAGCGTCTCGTGAATGTCCACCCAGCGCTCCACCACGCGGTCCAGTTCCCGCCTGGCCTCATCCAGCTGTTCGGGGTTGAGCATGGACCTTGCCGTATACAGATCGGACACCAGCTGCCGCAGGGTGGCTTCCTGGATGGCGACCGCCGGCCCTTCCAGGCCGGGTACCTGCAGCGCGGGGCTGCTGCCCAGCGCTCCGTACAACGTCACCTGGATCTTGCTCTGCATGCTCGACTTCCCTGCGGATGGATACGGCCGAGCGCCATCTTTACCCGGAATGGATGACACGCGCATGTGCCACGGCCGTGTCGGAGTGCAGTCCGTTGAGAGGATGGGACGAGGGGGATTCGTTGAAGATCATGAGGTTGCCGGCCAGCGGTCGGCATTGCCGGGAAACGGGGGAACGGTGCGGGGTTACAGCGAGCGCAGCGCGCGTTTGCGGATGTACGTATTGGCGACGCTGTCGCGGGTTGACTGCCACCGTGTGCAGACATCGCGCACCCAACCGGGTTGGCTCTTGCCAGCGTCGTTCAACCAGTTGCCAACCGAGTCCTGCACGTAGCGCTCTGGATCGTCGGCGAGTGCCTCCAGCAACGACAGCACGTGTTCGGGTTGCTGTTTGAACAGCGCAATGTGCGTGGCCCAGACACCGCGGGGGCGCAACGCCTCACAGGCGTAGCGGCGCAGATGCGGCGAAGGCTGCTGCGCCCAGGGTTGCAGCAGGGCGAGCGCCTCCAGCGGCCCGGCAACGATATCGCTGCGCAGCGCCAGCCACGCCCATTCGCGCACACCGAAGTGCGGATCATCTGCCAGCGGACGCATCGCCTGCAGTTTGTCGGCCAATGCCGCCTGCGCGTCAGCGCCGATCAGATAGCACGCCCACCCCCGCACGGTGTCGGAGGGATGCGCCTGCCAGTGCTGCACGTCGCCCTGCCCTGCCTCGCGCAGTAGCGCTGCGGCCAAGGCCATGCGCTGGGTGATTCCCTTGCCTGCGGCGGTGTGCATGCGCTGTATCGCGGCCGGTGGCAATGTCGGTGCCACCGCCCGCAGCAACGCAGCGAAGTCCACCGCCAGGCACTCGGCCAGATGCGTGCTGGCGATGCTGCCCGCATTGAGTGCCAGCAGGCGCGCCGTGGCAATGGTCATGTGTCTGTCTCCTGGCCTGCGTCGGTGTGCCGCCAGACTTTTTCGAGCAGCAGCGACAACTGCGCCTGTTCGCCGACATCCAGTCCATTGAACAGGCCACCGATCCATTGCGTGTGCTGGTCGAACAGATCGCCGGCCAGACGCTTGCCGCGCGCCGTCAGCACGATCTGCAGACGGCGGCCATCTTCGGCATCGCTGCGCCGCTGCAGCAGGCCGTCACGCTGCAGGCCATCGAGCAATCCGCTGATGGTGGCGCGGGTGACACCGGCCTGCTCGGCCAGCTCGTGCGGCGGCAGCGTGCCGCCGGCGCCGTGCAGCAGGAACAGCACGACGAAGCGGCCTTCGCTGAGGCCGTGCGGCGCGAGGCGTGTGGCGCAGTCACGATCGATCGCGCCGGACAAGGCGAGCAGCTGGAAACACAGGCGCAGCTGCGCGACATTGGCGTGACCCCGCCGCTGCGCCTCCTCGACGAGGGCCTGGTGCTTCAACTCAAGCATCGCGTATCCAGATATGCTTAGGCAGCTAATCATAATCCATGAGGCAAGAACTGCAAGCCTCCCGCCGCCGCCGGCAGGGTCCGCAGCTCATCGATCGCGGAGATGCATCGCTACCATTCCATCACCCGCGACGGTGGGCCGGGATGCGACGGAAACAACGGCAGCACCTCTTCGGCCAGTTCCTGCAGCACATCGGCAGCTGGGCGCTGCGAGAACTGGATGCCGAGCGCGGCATGGTTGACTCCTGCACGCTGCCAGGCTTCCAGCAGCGCGATCAACCCCTTACGCCCGGTACGCAGGCAGTAGCCACCCTGCAGCGGCACGCGCGGATGGTCCGGGTCATCCACCAGATCCAGCCATTCATTGGTCATGTGCGGACGGAAGCCGCCGTCGGGAATCTGCGCGCGCCATGCGCGGATCTTCGCCGCCAGCCGCTGTGGTCCTGCCGTGTCATGGGTCGCGTCGGGATAGGTCAGCCAGCCGTCGGCGTGCTCGCCGATCCATTGCAGCGACTGCCGGGCACCACCGGTGACGATCAGCGGAATGCGACCGCTGACCGGCGGCGGCAGCAGCTGCACGCCCTGCGCGGCCCAGGGATGGCCGGCGAGCGCTCCGTCGGCGGGCTGCAACCATTGCCGGAAGGCCACCACGGCGTCGGCGAACCGTTCACCACGTTGGGCGTGGTCCAGGCCATAGGCGGGAAACTCAAGCGGTCGATCACCCGAGGCAATGCCCATCACCAGCCGCCCTGCGGACAACTGATCGATCGACGCGGCCGCCTTGGCCAGGTCGATGGGATGCCGCAGTGGCATCACCACGCTGCCTGTCGCCAGCGCGACGCGATGGGTGCGCGCGGCCAGCCATGCGAGATACGTGAACGGATCGAACACCTGTCCGGCATCACCGAACTGGGGATCGAACAGCGGAACATCGCGCACCCAGACCGCAGCGAAGCCATGGCGGTCGATGGCTTCCACCAGCGCGGTCTGTCCCTGCAGTACCGCCATGTCGCCCTGGTAGAAACGCAGCGGCAGGAAGATGCCCAAGGTCAGCGCATCGGCGCGGAACATGCGCTGATAACCGGCATGGCCGGCGAAGGTTGCTGCCGAAGCACCGTGGATCGAAAGGGAGGCTGTCATCGCAGGGATCTCCTCAAGGCCCGGTCGCTGGCTCAGGCAGCAGCACGCCACGCTGGACCGCGGGCCGCGCGGCTACGCGCTGGTACCACGCCGAAAGATGGCGATGGCGCGAGAAGTCGATGTCGATCACGCGGAGCACATGCAGCCAACCGAAGTGGGCGATGTCGGCGATCGAGTAGTCATCGCCGGCCAACCAGGGACGCTCGACCAAACGTGCATCGAGGATCGCGAAGATGTCTTCGGAGAGATGCCGGTAGCGCTCGATCGCCGGCAGATAACGCTCCTGCGCGAAGTGTTCGAAATGCACGCGCTGGCCGAAGATGGGACCGACGCTGGCAGCATGGAACAGCAGCCAGGTGATGGCGTCCCAGCGGGCGGCCGGTGCCTGTGGCAACAATGCGTTGCCCTGCTCGGCCAGGTACAGCAGGATCGCCGCCGATTCGAACAGCACGATGCCTCTGGCGCGGTCTTCGAGGACCGGAATGCGACCATGCGGGTTGAGGCGCAGGAAATCTGGATGGCGGTGTTCACCCTGTTCGATGCGCACGTGGTGCAGGCGATAGGGCAGGCCCAGCTCCTCCAGCGCGATGGTGGCCTTGTAGCCATTGGGTGAGCTGTCGGTATGCAGGTGCAGCGAAGGTTCGGTCACGGAGACGTCCTGGAGGCAGAAATCGGGTGCACGCGCGCTGCCCGCCCACACCATGGGCAGGGCGAAGCGATGTGGAAAAGGCGCTGCAGCGACCGTGCAACCAGTCTAGGAACCGGGCATGCAGGTGGGAAACGATGTCTGCTGAAGTTGCAGTTGAGCCCAGCTCAACATCGCGCGCACCGACGCGACAGCCATCGACCCGGCCGATATGCTGTGCTTTGCGCTGGCCGGTGAACGTGCCGACGGCTCGCCAGCATCGTCACGGGAGAATGGAAGATGGGTGCGGTACTGCCCTTGCTGGCCCTGCGGGCCTTCGTTGAAACCAGCCGCCACGGCAGCCTGACAGCGGCCGCCGAAGTGATGGGCGTGACACCCGGTGCCGTCAGCCAGCAGCTGCGGCAGTTGCAGGAACGGCTCGGCGTCAGCCTGTTCGATCGAACCCGCCATGGCGTGGTGCTCAGCGCGGCCGGCAGCCGCATCTACCCGGAACTGCGTCAGGCCTTCGATCAGATCGCCAGCAGCCTGCACGCACTGGAAGCGTGGCAAGGCAGGTCATCGTTGCGGATCAGCGCCGCGCCCAGTTTCGCCGCGCAGTGGCTGGCGCCGCGACTGGCCGATTTCAGCGCGCGGCATCCAGGAATCGACGTGCAGTTGGATGCCAGCCCCACGCTGGTGGACCTGCGCCGTGATGGCGTGGACATCGCGATCCGGCACGGCCTGGGCCAGTATCCGGGGCTGCATGCAGAGCACCTGTTGGCACCGGCGTTGCTGCCGGTGGCAAGCCCCGCGCTGCTGGCAACCGTGCCAGCGATCACCCGCGTGCAGCACTGCCTGCGGCTGCCGCTGCTGCAGGACAGCGAACGCAGTGACTGGCGTCTGTGGTTCCAGGCTCTGGGCCTGCCACAGGATGCGCGCCTGCAGCGCGGCCCCGCCTTCGATGACGATCTGTTGTTGATACGTGCGGCGGCAGCCGGCCAGGGCATCGCGCTGGTGCGCGACATCCACGTGGCCGACGAAGTGGCCAGCGGTCGCCTGCAGGTGGTCCTGCAGCAACCGTGGCCGCAGTCCTTCGCCTACTACGCCGTGACCCGGCCAGGCAGCGAGGGCAGCGACAGACCGATGGTGGCAGCGTTCCTGGCGTGGCTGCAGGACAACATATCGACGGCACGAGCAGCGTAGCGGCGGTCAATCCCGCGTTGCCCGCGTAGATGCACGCCAAGCGTGGATGCAGCCCACAAAAAAACCCCGCCTTGCGGCGGGGTTTTTCATTGCAGCAGGGAAGCGTGCCGACCTGGGTCGGCCGCTACCGGTGCAGCGGGACTTAGAAGTCCATGCCGCCCATGCCACCCATGCCGCCCATGCCGCCAGCGCCGCCCATGGCCGGCTCGTCCTTCTTCGGAGCGTCGGCAACCATGGCTTCGGTGGTGATCATCAGGCCAGCGATCGAAGCAGCGTTCTGCAGCGCCGAACGGGTCACCTTGGTCGGGTCCAGGATGCCGAACTGCAGCATGTCACCGAACTCGCCGGTGGCGGCGTTGTAGCCGAAGCTGCCGGTGCCTTCCTTGACCTTGTTGACGATGACCGACGGCTCTTCGCCGGCGTTGGCGACGATTTCGCGCAGCGGGGCTTCCATCGCGCGCAGGGCGATCTGGATGCCGTGGTTCTGGTCTTCGTTGGCACCCTTCAGGCCAGCCAGCGCGGACACCGCACGGACCAGGGCAACGCCGCCGCCCGGAACCACGCCTTCTTCAACGGCTGCACGGGTCGCGTGCAGGGCGTCGTCGACGCGATCCTTCTTTTCCTTCATTTCGATTTCGGTCGACGCGCCGACCTTGATCACTGCAACGCCACCGGCCAGCTTGGCCACGCGCTCCTGCAGCTTCTCGCGGTCGTAGTCCGAGGAGGTGTCTTCGATCTGGGTCTTGATCTGCGCAACGCGCGAATCGACCGCAGCCTTGTCACCCACGCCATCGATGATGGTGGTGTTTTCCTTGGAAACCTGCACCTTCTTGGCGCGGCCCAGGTCCTTGATGGTGGCCTTTTCCAGCGACAGGCCGACTTCCTCGGAGATCACGGTGCCGCCGGTCAGCACGGCCATGTCTTCCAGCATCGCCTTGCGACGGTCGCCGAAGCCCGGCGCCTTGACGGCCACGACCTTGACGATGCCGCGGATGGTGTTGACCACCAGGGTCGCCAGCGCTTCGCCTTCGACTTCCTCGGCAACGATCAGCAGCGGCTTGCCGGCCTTGGCGACGCCTTCCAGCACCGGCAGCAGGTCACGGACGTTGGAGATCTTCTTGTCGTGCAGCAGGATGTACGGGTCATCCAGGTCAGCGGTCTGCGACTGCTGGTTGTTGATGAAGTACGGGGACAGGTAGCCGCGGTCGAACTGCATGCCCTTGACGACGTCCAGCTCGTTGTCCAGGCCCGAGCCTTCTTCAACGGTGATCACGCCTTCCTTGCCGACTTCCTTCATCGCGTTGGCGATGATCTGGCCGATCGACTCGTCCGAGTTGGCCGAGATCGTGCCGACCTGGGCAATGGCCTTGTCGTCAGCGGTCGGCTTGGAGATGTTCTTCAGCTCGGCGACGGCAGCAACGACGGCCTTGTCGATACCGCGCTTGAGGTCCATCGGGTTCATGCCGGCAGCAACGGCCTTGGCGCCTTCGCGGATCAGGGCCTGGGCCAGCACGGTGGCGGTGGTGGTGCCGTCGCCGGCGTCGTCGTTGGTACGCGACGCGACTTCCTTCACCATCTGCGCGCCCATGTTCTCGAACTTGTCAGCCAGTTCGATTTCCTTGGCGACGGACACGCCATCCTTGGTGATGGTCGGGGCGCCGAAGCTCTTCTCGAGCACGACGTTGCGGCCCTTCGGGCCCAGGGTGGCCTTGACGGCATTGGCGAGAACGTTGACGCCGCGCACCATGCGCGAACGGGCGTCTTCACCGAAACGAATATCCTTGGCAGCCATTGCAGTTACCTCATTGGTAGCGCCGGGCCATGCCCGGCGGCTGGGTGTTTGGAATCAGGGGATGAAGCAGGTCGCGCCGACGCTCAGCCGATGACGGCGAGCACGTCGTCTTCGCGCAGGACCTTGTATTCGACGCCTTCGCTCTTGTACGAACTGCCGGCGTACTGGCCGTAGATGACCTTGTCACCGACCTTCAGCGACGGAGCGCGCACGGTGCCGTTGTCCAGCGGCTTGCCCGGGCCCACGGCCACGACTTCACCCTTGGTGGACTTTTCCTTGGCGGAGTCCGGGATCAGGATGCCACCGGCGGAAACTTCGTCGGCTTCGATCGGCTTGACCACAACGCGGTCGTGCAGCGGCTTGATGCTCATGTGGGACCTCTTAAGTTATTGATTGGTCTGAAAAAGTCCGGCGATGTTAGCACTCGCACCAGGCGACTGCCAGCAACGCGCGTGAAAAAGCCCGACAGGTCGGGAGCACGACAGAGATGGAGACCTCCGGAGGCCTTTCAAGGCCCGCCGCCGAAATTTTTCTGCGGAGACCCGGCGGCGCTCCATTCCTGCGCGGACGCCTTTATAGGGATGCGACGCGGCAAGCCAAGGGGGAAATCGCGGGCATTTGGTGACCGCCGTCTCACTGTCAGATATCTGGCGTTCATTTACGACAAAGTGTCACCAGATCGGCTTTAGGGTGGCCCGGCATTCCCAATCACAAGGAGTAGTCGATGCGATTGCTGTCCCCGCTCGCCGCCGCCTGCCTGCTGGCACTGGCTGCCGCGCCGGCCCAGGCCGAGGTCTTCATCAACGAACTGCACTACGACGACAGCACCGCTGCCGGTGACGTCGGCGAAGCCATCGAAGTGGTCGCCACCGCCGGCGAGGACCTGTCCGGTTACCGCCTGTACCTCTACAACGGCAGCAATCCGTCGGCCGCCACGGTCTACGCCAACAATGCGGTACCGGCGGGAACCGCGGCCAGCTGCGGCAGCGCCACCCTGGCCGTGGTCACCTACCCCACCAACGGCCTGCAGAACGGCCCCAACGACGGCATCGCCCTGGTCGACGCCAGCGGCAAGGTGGTCCAGTTCCTCAGCTACGAGGGCGCGATCACCGCCTCCGGTGGCCCCGCTGCCGGCATGACCAGCCAGAACATTCCGGTTGCCGAAACCAACAGCACCGCGGCGGGTACCTCGCTGCAGCTGACCGGCAGCGGCAGCCAGTACGCGCACTTCACCTGGGCCGAATCGGCCAGGCAGACCTTCGGCAGCTGCAACAACAACCAGACCTTCAGCGGCGGTGGCACCCCGGGCCCGAACACGCCGCCGTCGGTGTCCACCACCACGCCGGCACAGGGCAGCAGCACCTTCCCGGCCGCCGCCGACCTGGAAGTGGTGTTCAGCGAGACGGTCAACCTCGCCAGCGGCGCCTTCGCACTGACCTGCGGCACCTCCGGCAGCGTGCCGCTGACCTGGCCGGCCAGCGGCAAGAGCGTGAAGCTGTCGACCAACACCGCGCTGGCCGCCGGTGAGGCCTGCCGCTTCGACATCCGTGCCGCACGCATCACCGACGCGCAGGGTGCCCGCCCGGCGACCGACAGCCGCATCGCCTTCACCGTGGCCACCACCACCGGCAACCCGGACCCGGGCAATCCCGGCGGCCCGGCGGGCTATTACTCGAAGGTCAACACCAGCAGCCCCAGCCAGCTGCGCTGCTCGCTGCACGCCACCATCAAGGGCCACACCGCGTATCCGTACAGCGGCTCGGGCACCAGCACCTGGACCATCCTGGAGATCGCCGACGAAGATCCCAACAACAGTGGCAAGATCCTCGATGCCTACCGCAACCGCAGCTACACCAAGGTGAGCGGCCGCGCGGGCACCGGCAGCGGGCTGACCTACAACCGCGAGCACACCTGGCCCAATTCGCTGGGCTTTGCCAGCACCACCGGCGACAAGGGCCTGCCGTACGCGCCCTACACCGACACCCACATGCTGTACCTGACCGACGCACAGTGGAACGCCGACCGCGGCAACAAGCCGTTCGGCAAGTGCGACGCCAACTGCGGCGAGCGTGCCACCGAGGCCAACAACGGCCAGGGCGGCGGCAGCGGCGGCTACCCGGGCAATTCGAACTGGGTACGCACGCCGGATGGCAACGCTGGCACCTTCGAAGTGTGGGGTGCGCGCAAGGGCGACATGGCACGCGCGGTGATGTACATGGCCATCCGCTATGAAGGGGGCAAGGATGCGGCCACCGGCCAGTCCGAACCGGACCTGGAACTGACCGACGACCGCAGCAAGATCGTCAAGACCAGCAGCTCGCCGGCCTACATGGGCCTGCTGTCGACCCTGATCGACTGGCACCTTGCTGATCCGCCGAGCGCTGCAGAACGTGCACGCAATGACGTGATCTACAGCTTCCAGGGCAACCGCAACCCGTTCATCGACCACCCCGAGTGGGCCACCCCGGGCCTGTTCACCTCGGCCAAGCCGGCCACCTGCCAGCTGGCCAACTGACCGCGCAACGCTGCGGTCCACTGCCGTCGCCGGGCCCTGCCCCGGCGACGGCCCTATACTCGACGGTCATGTCGACCGTCGATCCCGTCCTGCTGCTGTTGACCACCTGCCCGGACCGGGCCAGTGCCGAGCGCATCGCGCACGCGCTGGTCGCCGAGCACCTGGCTGCCTGCGTCACCCGCCTGGACGGCGCACAGTCGACGTACCGCTGGCAGGGCGAGGTCACCACCGACGCCGAACTGCAGCTGCTGGTGAAGACCACCGCAAGCCGTGTCGATGAAGCCATCGCCCGGATCGTCGAACTGCATCCGTATGAACTCCCGGAGTGCATCGCGGTCGAAACCCGGGCCGGCCTGCCGGCGTATCTGGACTGGATCCGGGCACAGACCCGGGAGGACACTGATTGAAGACTCTGTTTGCGCGTGGCGCCGCCTTGTGCGCCCTGTTGTGGCTTTCATTGCCGGCCTTCGCACTGGATGAGAAGGATCTGCTGCCGGTGGACCAGGCGTTCGCGCTGACCGCCAGCGCGCCCGAGCGTGGCCAGATCCAACTGCAGTTCAAGATCGCCCCGGGTTATTACCTGTATCGCCACCGCACCACGGTGAAGGCCGATCCGGCCTTCAATGCCGCTGCGCTGCAGATGCCCGCAGGCAAGAAGCACCACGACGATTTCTTCGGTGAGGTGGAGACCTACCGCGAGCGCCTGCAGGCCACCCTGCCCGGCGCGCCCACCGATGCCGCCGGCACCATCAGCCTGGAAGTGCGTTACCAGGGCTGCGCCGATGCCGGTGTGTGCTACCCGCCGCAGAAGCGCGTGGTGCAGGTGACCCTGCCCGGCGCGGGCGGTGCGGCTGCCACGCTGCCGACCGCACGCGCCACCGGCGCCAGTGCGTTCAACAACCCACTGGCCGGCGCCGGCAGTGGCGGTGGCCTGCGGCTGCCGGGCACCAGCAACAGCCAGGCGCTGCCGCTGCCGTCGGAACAGGCATTCGGCTTCGATGCCATCGCCAGCGATGGCAACACCCTGCTGCTGCGCTTCAGCCCGGCACCGGGCTATTACCTCTATCGCGACCGCACCTCGTTGAAGCTGGAAGGCAGCGCCGGGGTACTGGCCGACAAGCCGCGTTGGCCGGCGGCGCAGTCGCACCGCGACGAGCACTTCGGTGACGTGGCGGTCTATTTCAACCAGGTGGAAGTGCCGGTGCCGTTGCGCCGCAGCCGCGCCGAGGCCGTCGACAGCACGCTGGTGGTGACCTTCCAGGGCTGCCAGACCGATGGCATCTGCTACCCGCCGATGACCCGCCGGGTGAAGTTGTCGATCCCCGCCGGCAAGGCCAACGCCACCAGTGATGCACCTGCTGCACGCGACGAAGTGATCCATTCGCTGCCCGCTTCGGCCGCTGCCAGCACCCGTGAGGCCGCCAACGGCACGCCGCTGCGCCTGCTTCCGACCGTACCCAACGACGCGCCGACCAATGCCGGTGGTGCCGACGCCAGCAACGGCGCACGCGATGTGTTCGCCGCCGACGCGCAGCAGGACAATGCACTGCGTACCAAGGCCCCCAGCCGCGTGCCGAAAACCGACAGCTCGCTGCTGTGGGTACTGCTGCTGGCGCTGGGCGGTGGCCTGGTGCTGAATCTGATGCCCTGCGTGCTGCCGATCCTGTCGCTGAAAGTGCTGAGCCTGGCGCAGAGCGGCGAAAGCCCCGAGCGCGCCCGCAGCCATGCCATGTGGTACACGCTGGGCGTGCTGGTCGCCTTCGCGGTGATCGGCGCGCTGATGGTCGGCCTGCGCATGCTGGGCAACGCGGTCGGCATCGGTTTCCAGCTGCAGCATCCCGGCGTGGTCGCGGCGTTGGCCTACATCATGTTCGCGGTGGGCCTGAGCCTGTCCGGCGTGTTCACGATGGGCGGCGGCATCGGCAACTTCGGCCAGTCGCTCGCACGACGCAGTGGCCCGGCGGGCGACTTCTTCACCGGCGTGCTGGCCTGCGTGGTCGGCAGTGCGTGCGTGGGTCCGTTCTTCGGCCCGGCGGTGGCCTATGCCTTCGTTGCACCACCGGTGGCGGCGATGCTGGTGTTCCTGTTCCTCGGCCTGGGCCTGGCCCTGCCGTTCCTGCTGATCGGCTTCGTGCCGGCGCTGGCCCGTCGCCTGCCCAAGCCGGGCCAGTGGATGGAAACCCTGAAGCACGTGCTGGCCTTCCCGATGTATGCCGCCGCGTTGTGGCTGCTGTGGGTGCTGGGCAAGCAGCGCGGTGTGGATGGCATGGCGCTGGCACTGGGTGGCCTGCTGCTGCTCACCGGTGGCCTGTGGCTGTTCGAGCGCAGCCGCTGGCGCAGCCAGCGCGCGGCCGGGCTGCTGGGCGTGCTGCTGGTGATCGCGGCGCTGGTGCCGGTGTGGGCCGTGACCCAGCTGGCACCGCCGGCACGTGCCGCGCAGGCGAGCAGCGAGAACGTGGTGGAGTATTCGCCGCAGATGCTGGACCGCCTGCGCGCCGACAACCGCGTGGTGTTCGTCAACATGACCGCCGACTGGTGCGTGAGCTGCAAGGCCAACGAACGCGCGGTGCTGTCGCGCCCGGAGTTCAAGGAACTGCTCAAGCGCACCAACGCGGTGTACATGCGCGGCGACTACACCAATGTGGACCCGCAGATCACCGCGTTCCTGGATGAGCACAAGGCCGTGGGCGTGCCGCTGTACGTGGTGTACGGCCCCGGCGCGCCGCCGACGGTGCTGCCCACCCTGCTGACCCAGGCGCTGGTGGAAGAAGCGCTGCTGCGCACCGCACGATGAAGTGGCAACGGCCAGCACTGCTGTGGACAGCGGTGCTGGCTGCCGGGCTTGGCCTGTGGGCCGGCAATCGGCTGGCGCCGCCGCCGGTGGCCCAAACCGCAGCGCCTGTTGCCGTATCGCCGCCGGCGTTGCCGGTGCTGCGCCCTGGTGATCCGCTGCCGGCGCTGGTCCTGCCCGATGCTGAAGGTCACGCGCAGGATATCCGCGAACGGTTCAAGGGCCAGCCATTGCTGGTCAATGTCTGGGCCAGCTGGTGCGGCCCGTGCGTGGAAGAAATGCCCGAGCTGGCCCGCTTTGCCGAGGGCCAGGGCACGAGCGGTGTGCAGGTGTTGGGCCTGGCGCTGGATACGCCGGACGGCGTGCGCGATTTCCTGCAGCGGGTGCCGGTGAACTATCCCATCGTGCTGGATACCCCGGGCCCACGCGATGCCAGCGTGCAGTTGGGCAATGCGCAGGGCCTGTTGCCGTACAGCGTGCTGTTCGATGCGCAGGGCCGGATGGTGAAGGCCAAGCTCGGCCCGTTCGCGCACGGCGAGATCGAAGGCTGGGCGAAGTAAGGTCGGCAGGGCTGCGCCCTGCACCCGCAGAGGCCGAAGCAACGGCAACAGCCGAAGCAACGGCAACAGCGAGCATTCCGTGGGATGGCGGGGCGGTGTCGGAGTGCGGGGACGCCGCAAGTACGTCCCTGTAGGCTTGGCAGCCGCATCCATGCGGCTGACACCCCGCA
>RCUO01000196.1_pt1 | contig 37972 bp, 28 predicted proteins | sample 2166161 | NCBI WGS metagenome assembly RCUO01 (sample SAMN09932617, study PRJNA488358) | compost metagenome | feature: garden; material: soil; isolation source: compost soil in cyclohexanecarbonitrile-enriched culture | place: Germany: Experimental Botanical Garden Goettingen | collected 2016-01-27
TGGTTACCCCGGATGGCCACAGCCGGCTTGAACTTTCGCGATTTGTTAACCCGCCAAAGTAAGGCATGTGTTAGGGTCTTCATCGTTATTGGCTTCGTAATACCACTCGGCGAATATGGTGCGCAGCTTTGTCATCATCTCCGCGTTTTCATAATACAAAAAAATAAATCGCTACCATAATCCTGCGGCATAGCAATCACCTATCAAATCGTATAGTTAAATACTTCATTAACACCAGTGTACCGGACAAATGCGAGGGATATAATAGCGATATAACAAGGGGGGAAAACACAATGCCCATTGAACGCTTTCATATTCATGTTTCTGACGAGATCCTTGACGATCTAAAATATAGACTGCATCACACTCGTTGGCCGGATCAAATAGAAAACGCGGGGTGGGAAAGAGGCACCGAATTAAGTTATTTAAAGTCGCTCGTTGCGTATTGGAAGGACCATTATGATTGGCGCGTCCAAGAAGCCAAGTTGAACCGCTTGTCCCAATTTTGCTGCAATATCGACGGCATAGACGTACACTTCGTACATGAGCGTGGTAAAGGGCCCAATCCTCTTCCCATCATTCTTACCCATGGATGGCCTGACAGTTATCTTCGTTATGAAAAGATCATCTCCCTGCTTACGGACCCAGCCAGCCACGGTGGTAACCCTGAGGACTCTTTTGATGTAATTGTTCCTTCATTGCCTGGCTTTGGGTTTTCTGGCCATCCCAAACATTCTGGCGTCAACAATTTTCGCGTCTCGGAAATGTGGGCTAAGCTAATGACAGAAGAATTAGGCTACAATAAATTTGCTGCCGCAGGCGGGGATATTGGGTCTGGCGTTACAAGATACCTGGCATCAAACCATCCCGAACTGTTATTTGGAATCCACCTAACCGATGTCGGTATTATAAGAAATCTCATGACTTCATCTGATCAGGCAGAGCTTTCGGGAGAAGAATTGCGATACAAGAACAACGCTTCGGAATGGATTGCGCAGGAAGGAGGCTATATGTCCCTTCAATCGACACGCCCTCAAACCTTAGCCTATGGACTTACCGATTCACCGGCAGGTTTGGCTGGCTGGATCATTGAAAAATATCGTTCATGGAGCGATTGCCAGGGTAACCTCCAGGATAGATTCAGCGAGGATGAACTAATCACCCACATTATGTTGTACTGGGTTACGAGCACGATGGGTTCATCAACACGGATGTATTATGAAAATTCTCATTCTTTACCTCCATTGGGCTATATCGAAGTACCGACAGGCATCGCTCTATTCCCGGCAGATATCTTATTGCCACCTAAGGAATGGGCTGTGCGCAACCTAAATGTAACTCGCTGGACTTCGCTACCCCGCGGAGGACATTTTACCGCTATGGAAGAACCCGAGCTTCTGGCTCAGGATATTCGTGCCTTCTACAAACAGTTTAGGGCGACATGGTGAAGTGGCTCAATAGTGTACAGTAATCACAAATAGATGTTTGTACGAAAAGGAGAGAGAGTTATAAACTATAACGAAGTTGTTGCAATCGGAGATACCTATTTACTTACAGTTGTATCAGGGATGTTCGGATTAGAAGGCTATGAAATCCAGCGGATTCCGGCACATGATGGAGGGCGAAATGTCGTTTATACCTGTGAAAAAGAGGGCGAGGGCGCTAAAATACTCAGAATCGCGTTCTTACCAGACAGGAGCCGAGAAGATTTCCTAGGCGAAGTGGAATTTGTTCGGTATCTATTTGAGCACGGAGGCAGTGTCTCAAATATTATCAGCTCCCGAAAGGGGAATCTGCTGGAGGAGATCACCCACAACGACCACATCTTTTTTGTCTGCCTGTTTGAAAAGGCTAAGGGGAAAATGCTTGTAGAAAATAATTATCGGTACCGAGAGGGAGTTCCAATTACCGAATATTATTATAATTGCGGCAAAACCCTGGGGAGACTACACCAAATATCGAAAGGGTATACGCCTGTCCATCGCCGATTTAGCTTTTTTGACAAATACAATGCCGAATATATTGATAAACGGATACCGTGTTCCTTGTCTTTGCTTAAGGAGAAGATGGTAGAACTCCTTGATACCTTACAAGGATTGGATATGAACCTGGAGACTTTTGGTATGATCCATTTTGATTACAACGATGGGAATTATTCGATAGATTTTGATACCGGACAAATAACTGTATATGATTTCGATAACTCATGTTTCGGTTGGTATATGTTTGACTTGGCCAGTATCTGGGGAAACGGCGTGGGCTGGATACAATTTGAACCAGACGCTAGTAAACGCAGAAAGTTCATGGATGATTATTTTGAGATAGTCCTCGCGGGATATAGATCGGAGACAAATCTTGAAGACTCGATGCTGGATAAGTTGCCGTTATTTATCCAAGTCAATCTTATGGAAAATATATTAGGCAGATTCGAGGAGATGGGCAACAATTGGGAAGAGCCTGAGTGTAACGAGGAGCTGTCGTATCTTATAAAATGTCTGGAAGAAGATATCTTGTACATGGGATTTTTCCATGAGATTTACTCTAGTGACGAGCCGTTTGAGTATGAGGAACGAAATATTTAGTCTTTTAGTTGCGGCTAAGATCCGCCAATATTAGAGAACAAATTCATTCGGAGCGGTTTCTGTCTTCTGATAAATAAATGAAAACAGCGGCAGCCCTGGACACCCCGCCCTGGTCTGTCGCTGTTTGATTTTTTCCAGGAACGACATGCCTACAGGGGGACTTCGATCTGTCTCTGCTCTTTAAAATACACCCAGGAGGTGAAGCCGATTTCCTTAAGCCTTGCGGCAACCTGCTCAAGCTCATCCCCGACGCGGGAAGGCTTGTGCGCATCCGAGCCGAAGGTAACCGGCACGCCGTACCGCAGCGCCCGCTCCAAAATATCGTCGGACGGATACCATCCGCCGCTGAGCTTCGTTTTGCCGGATGTATTGATTTCGATGGCGACACCGGAGTCTCCAATAATCTTCAGGCACTCGTCCAGCGGACCGGGGGCAGGGATATCGGAGAAGCCGGGATAGTTGCCCTTCATCGCGTCGATATGGCCCAGAATCTGGAACATGCCGCTGCGGGCGGACTCCCCGATCAGGCGGTAGTATTCGGTCTTGACGGCGATTTGTTCCTTGGTCCCGAGATGCTTCCAACGGTTCTTGTTAAAAATGCTGACCCCGCCCGTACTGTGCACCGACCCGATAATATAATCGAACGGATAGGAGTTCAATACCTGGCGGTAGGCTTCCACATGCTCGGGGAAGAAGTCGGATTCAATGCCGAGCAGAACGTCGATTACCCCGTCATATTCCTTCTTCAGCGACAAGACCTCTTCCACATAATTCGCGAATTCCGATTTCGCCATGGCAATATGGGGAAAAGCACGGTCTTCCGGATGTCCAAAGTACGGCGTATGATCCGAAATGCCTATGACTTTAAGTCCGTTTTGGATGCCGGCTTCAATATAATCCCGGATGTTTCCGTCAGCGTGGCCGCAGCGGAAATGATGGGTGTGCAGGTCGAATTTCATATTTGTGCATCTCCTTTGGGCCAGTATGGATTGACTATCAGCGCGTTATTCCGAACCGATAAAATGAGTTTCCGGCATTCCCTTCAAGTCGCTCAGGAACTTCCGCATCGCCGAGCCTACATATTTGCCCGATTTGGTTATGACTCCGACGGGATGCGTTACTTCAAGCTCCATGATCGGGATAATCTTGAGCGTTCCGGCGCGGACTTCCTCTGCCACCGACTGTTTGGAGATGATACCTGCCCCCAGATCAAGCTCCACCATCCGTTTGACCTCCTCGCTGCTCGTCAGCTCCATGATCACATGGCTCTGGATGCCGTGCTTCGCAAAGACCTCCTCGGCGAACATGCGGCCCACGGTATCGGGAGAGAGCAGAATAAGCGGCGTCTGGCCGAGCACTTCGACCCTGGCCATGCCGGGCTGCGCCGCGAGCGGATGCCTCGGAGAGACGACAAGCTCGAAGGTATCGTAGTAGAGAACCGAGGTTGTCATTCCCGGACTGTTGCCAATCAGATACCCGATGCCTACGTCGACAAGGCCGTTCTCGACATGCTGATAAATCTGCGTGGAGGACATGGACTGAATCGATGTCTTGATAAGAGGAAATTGGTCCTGGAAGTAGGAAAGAATGCGCGGCAGAATCTGTATGGCGATGGATGTTGTCGTACCGAGTATAATATGCCCCTGTGGTGTTTCGTCCAGATCGGCGAGCCTGTGCTTGAGGTCGTCGACAATGTTCACGATTTGCTCCGCATGCGCAAGGAACACCTTGCCTTTATCCGTCAGCGTAACCGGCTGGTTACGGTCGACCAGTTGGGTCTTGAACTCTTCCTCAAGGCTTTTGATCTGCGCGGAGACCGCAGGCTGGGTCAGATTCAACAGCTCTCCCGCCTTGCGGAAGCTCATCGTCTTTGAAATCATGATTAGCGTCTCCAGTTGGCTGATGTTCATGCGGATGCCCCCTTTTGCCAACCTGTGTTGACCAGTATTTATGTATATATCTTACGCCATATGTCGGCATTTGATTAAATTATAGGAGATTACGAAGATCAGGGCAATGACACCGCTCACCCCGCAAATTAATTATGACCAGAGGCCTTAATTTTTGGTGAATTTTGCCGATAAATGAGATATAATATGGTTTATTGGACATGGGACTTTGGTAACATGAAATCAAACCGGAAAAGGGGGACACAGCACTAGTATGAAGGCGGAAGTCATAAATCCATTTTTGGAATCTGCGCGTGTCGTTATTGAACAGGTGATTCAAGTGTCGCCGTCTACCGGGAATCTGGGAATCAAAGAGATTGAGCTGATCGATAATCATATATGGATTAAAGTCGGGATGACAGGGCAGCTAAGCGGCGATATCGTCTTCGGCATTGCGGAACAAGTGGCGCTGCGCATGGTGTCTGCAATGATGGGCGGCTATCCGATTGCCGAAATGGATGAAATGGGGCAGAGCGCCATATCCGAGCTTGGGAACATGATCAGCGGCAACGCAAGCACCATTCTCTCCAACCAGGGACTGTCTGTGGATATTACGCCGCCGCAGGTGATGAAGTCCGAGAACCTGGTACACTTCCTTCCGCGCAAAGCGCTTAGCATTCCCCTGCTGATGGACGGCATTGGCGAACTGGATATTCAGGTGATGATCTCTTAATATGGTTGATAGGAATATCATCCTATAAGAGACAGGAGCTGAAAGCTCGCAATGGAGCTTAAAGGTAAGATCGCAGTCATTACCGGCGCCTCCAGCGGCATCGGGGCGCTTACAGCGCAGCTGCTCGGCAGCCGGGGAGCCATTCCGGTTCTTCTGGCGCGTTCGGAGGAGAAGCTGAAAGAGGCGGCGGCCGGAATACCGGGGCCTTACGGCCTCCATGTCTGTGATGTCAGCCAATCCCGCGATGTGGAGATCACGTTCGCGAAGATTTACGAGACGTACGGCACAATCGATATCCTGCTTAACAATGCCGGTTATGGCAAGTTTGAGGATTTCACCGATATGCCGGTACAGGAATTTGACGACATGATGAATGTCAATTATATGGGCGTTGTCCGCTGCACGAAGGCGGTCGTGCCGCATATGCTGGAGTGCCGCAGCGGTCATATTGTCAACGTTGCTTCGATGGCAGGTAAGATCGGTACTTCGCGTTCAGCGGCCTATAGCGCGTCGAAGCATGCGGTGATCGGATTTACCAATGCGCTGAGACAGGAGCTGCGCCATAGCGGAATTGTCATCTCCTCAGTCAACCCGGGACCGATTGAGACGAACTTCTTCAAGGTTGCCGACCCTTCGGGCAGCTATGTGAAGAACGTGGGCAGCTTCATGATGCCTGCCCAGTATGTGTCCGAAGAAATCATCAAGCTGATGGAGAAAGGCAAGGAGGAATTAGATCTCCCCCGCCTGGCGGCTATCGGCATCCGCCTGTACGGTCTGGCTCCGCGCCTGGCCGACAGACTGACCTACAATATGCTGAACCGGAAATAGACATCGGACTTCTCATCAGGTATCAGGCCTTCCATTTGGTGGATAGGCCTTTTTGGCATATAATGAAGGAATAACTACTGTGAAAAGGATGAATATCCCTATGAATAAAGCTTCTTTTGCGGCAATCGGCATCCAGGAGGATCTGGCGGCCAGGCTGTCGGAGTTCGGCATTACCGAGCCATCCGAGGTGCAGGCCGAGACCATTCCGCTCCTGCTCGAAGGCCGTGACGTGCTGGCGGTATCCCAGACCGGCACGGGCAAGACGCTGGCCTATCTCCTGCCCCTTCTTCAGGGGATCGATTCGGATCGCCGGGCGGTGCAGAAGCTGGTGCTTGCGCCCACGCAGGAGCTGGCGATGCAGATTGTACGCGAGGCGGAGCGATACGGTGAAGGCCGGGGCATCCGCACGATGGGATTGATCGGCGGCGCCGCGATCGGCCGGCAGATCGAACGGTTGCGGGAGCATCCGCAGCTGGTCGTAGGAACGCCAGGCCGCGTGCTGGAGCTGATCGGGCTGCGTAAGCTGAAGATGCATGAGGTGAGCACCATCGTGATCGACGAGGCCGACCAGCTCTTCAAGGTCGGCGGAGCGGGCGAAGCCGAGAAGATTATCGCGAGCGCCCTGCGCAGCCGTCAGCTGGCGATGCTGTCGGCCACCGTCGGACCGGAGACGCGGGCGCTGTCGGCCAAGGTCATGAGAGACCCGGCCGAGATCGGCATCGACCCGGAAGCGAAGACCGCGCGGACGCTGGAGCATCTATATATTGTCTCCGAGGAGCGGGACAAGGTCGATGTGCTGCGGCGGGTGCTGCGGCATTACAATGCGCCTCGAGCTATTGTATTCGCCAATACGGCGGAGGTGATCGCCGAGGTCGAAGCGAAGCTGAACTACCTCGGGATTACCGCCGGTGCGCTGTATGGCGACGCCGACAAGGTGACGCGCAGCACTGTGCTGGGCCGTTTCCGCGAGGGCAAGTTCCGCGTGCTGGTAGCGAGCGATGTGGCGGCGCGGGGGCTGGACATCGAGAACCTCACCCTCGTCGTGAGCTTCGATCCGGCCTTCGACGCGGAGCATTATGTGCATCGCGCGGGCCGCACAGGCCGCATGGGCCGCAGCGGCCTGTCGATGTCGATCGTCACGGCGCAGCAGACGTTCATCATGCGCAAGTTCGCCCGCGAGCTCGGCATTGAGGTCGCCGAGCGGGCGCTGTACGGCGGCAAGATTTTGCCGCCGGAGGAGCTGCGCGGCGGCGCCGGGCCACGCCCCGGCAAGCCGCGCAGCGCGGGGCCGGCGGTCCGCACCGCCGGCATCTCTTCCCGCGCCGCCGCCGGAACCGGCGGCGCATCGGCACGGCCGGCCGGACGCGAAGCCGGCGGCCAGCGGCGGGAGCCGGGCGCCAGAGAAGCGGCGCCCGGTGCGAGAACGGCCCCGGGCGGGCGCGGGGCCAAGGCTGCTCCGGCGCCGGGCAAGGCGGCCCGGAGCGCGGAGCGCGAGCGCAACCGCAAGAACAAGGGTGCGCCGAAATGGCTGAAGGACAAACGGTCGGGAGGTGACGGCCAATGAGCGAAGCCCCCGTCCTTCAGATATCCGGACTGACCGGCGGCTACAGCCTGAACAAGCCGGTGCTGCACGATATTTCCCTTCGGGTACAGCCGGGGGAGATGGTCGGGCTGATCGGCCTGAACGGGGCCGGCAAGAGCACGACGATGAAGCATATTCTCGGCCTGATGACGCCCCATAAAGGCGAAATCGCCGTTCAGGGGAAGAAGCGGGAGCAGGACCCGGAGGCGTATCATGGCGCCCTGTCCTTTGTCCCGGAATCCCCGCTTCTGTATGAGGAAATGACTGTCCGGGAACATGTGGAGTTCACGGCGAGGTCATACGGCGTGAACCGCGCCGATTATGAAGCGCGCAGCAAGCGGCTTGCCGAGCTGTTCCGGATGGAAGACAAGATGGATACGCTGTCCGGGCATTTGTCCAAAGGGATGAAGCAGAAGGTGATGATCATGTGCGCGTTCGTGGCAAGCCCCGCGCTTTATGTCATCGACGAACCTTTTCTGGGACTTGATCCGCTAGGCATTCGCTCGCTGCTCGATTTCATGCTGGAGATCAGGAATTCCGGGTCATCCATTCTGCTCAGCTCTCATATTCTGTCCACCATCGAGAATTATTGCGACCGGTTCATCGTGCTGCATCAGGGCAAGGTAATCGCCGAGGGAACGCTGGCCGATATCGGAAGAGCCGCCGGCAGACCGGGTCTGCCGCTGGAGCAGCTGTTCTACGATCTGGTGCAGGGAGGGAAATAGCATGGATCTCCGCCAGCTTCAGGGAGACCGCCGGCACCGGGCTGCCGGGGCTATTCTTCCTTATGTCGGCTACATCATCCAGAGCGGCGTGGCGTTCGTGCTTATGTTCATCCTGATCGCCTTCTCCGCCTGGTACACCGCGCTGCTGCGCGATCTTCCGGCGGGTATTCCCATCCGCTGGATTATGCTGGTCATTCTTGTACCCGCCGCAGTGCACAGCAGCTTCCGCACTTACCTTCAGCCGGCGGACTCCATCTTTCTGCTGCCCCAGGAGCACCGGATGGCGGAGTATTTCCGTCCCGCCTGGATCAGGGGGATCGTGTGGAAGACCATTCGGCTCGCGGCCGTGGTGATATTGCTGTGGCCTTTGTACATACGCACCGAAGATGTGCCCAAATCGCTGCATGCTACCCTGCTTGTATTGCTTGGCGTCAAGCTTCTGGCCTCATATGGCTGCTGGCGGGAGTTGAAAATGACGTCCAGAGCGGCGACGGCGGGATACCGGCTGCTGCGCTGGGGCGTCGGCGGGCTGATTGCCGCAGCCTGGCTGTGGCAGCCGCTTCACAAGGGACTCGGCTTCTCCTTCCTGTTGTCCGCCGCGTACTTAGCTTCGCTGGCGATTCCTGCGCGGCATGCCGTCCCTTGGGAGCGGCTGATCGCGCTGGAGAAATCGCAGAGCGGGAGAGCGATTATGGTGCTGGGATGGTTCGTCGAGGTGCCGGGCCGCCAGCAGCGGGTCTATGCGCGGAGCTGGTTGTCCCGGTGGGGAAGCAGCTTGCCTTGGAGCAAGGACAGCGCATATCGCTATCTGCTGACCAAGAGCTTCGCCCGGGGAGATATTTTAAGCATCGTGCTGCGGATCGGCGTCCTCGGTCTGCTGCTGATCGGCTGGACCCGGAGTGGTCTATTGGCGAACGCCCTGTATCTGTTCTTCCTGTTCATCATTGGCATTCAGCTTTCAGCCTTGTCTAAGCTTCACGGGGAGTCGTTCTGGCTGTCGGTATATCCGCTGCCGGGGAACAGCCGGAGCCGCAGCACGGTCGCATTCGTCTTCCGGCTGCAGCTCGTCTTCGCGCTCGTTCTCTGGCTGCCTCTCGCCGCAGCGGGAACGGATCTGCTGCTGCGTTCTCTGCTGACGCTCGCCGCAGGGCTTGTGATGGTTCTGTTCAGCCGCTCGCGGCTGGACAGGAAGCTGCGGAATCCGGAGGATGACGAGCTGTAGGCGCCCGGTTCCGGGCCGGTGGTTTAGAGCGGCTGGTCCCGGGCTGGTGATGTGGAGTGTCAGGCGTGGGGTGGCGTAAACACCGCCGAACCGGCCATCAAGTTGGGAGGGTTTGACTTACGGGTCTGGCCTTCTGGCACGATCCGCGCAGGCTGTCCCATGCTTTAGCAGAACTTTCATAAAGGCTTCTTTCTCCCGAATCCGGGGAGAAAGAAGCCTTTTTTTGAGCTTGGCCCAGGACGGCCTTTCATCGGCAGAACTTTATCCGTCTGTTCGACCGCGCGGATTTATGTATATAATACGGATTGTCGAATCATATACCATTCTGCCTGCGGCTCGCGGCATTCAGTTCAGGCGGCGGAAAGGACGGCTACATGAGATCCAAGAAAAACACGCTGGGGCTGCGGCTGATCCAGCTCTTTGCCGCCATAACGATTCCCTTGCTGGCGGTGCTGTTCGCGGCGGGGTACTACGCCAAGGATGTCGTGCTGACGCAGGTGTCAAGGTCCTATCAGAATCTGGTCAGCTCCAATCTGAAGATGATGGAGAGCAGCTTGCAGGACATCACGATCAATCTGGTCGACATCGTCGACCATGACGAGAATTTTCAGAAATTCGGCAGGCCAGGCTTGACGGACTCCGAGTATTATTTTGCCCGTATGGGCATTATGCAGAGAAATCAGTCCTACCAGGCCTATTATCACACCGTCGACATGTTCTACCTGTACTCCGGTCCCAATGATACCTTGACCCTCTCCAATGTGCTGGGCACGAACGAGGCATACATGGATCAGGTGCGCGCCTGGATTACCGGGGCGGTCGGCAATACCGACCGGCTGAACCGGCTGCAATATAAATGGTCGATTGTGAAGATCGGCGGCGATTACTATCTGAACCGGACAGTCGGCAACGAACTGAGCAATCCCGCCTACATCGGCGCGTTGATCCGGATGGACTCGCTGCGCTCGCCGCTCGGCAACCTCAACCTGCAATCCGGCGGCGACGTGCTGATCGTCGACAACGACGGCAAGGTGCTGACCGGCGCATCGTCCACGCTGGGTGCGGATTTCCGGCTGCCCCGCGAGAAGCTGAACCAGAATTCCTCTTTTTCCTTCTCAGAAGGGGGCCGGAAGCTGGTCGTTGTCTCCAGCCAGTCGGCCGCGCTTGGCATCAATCTGGCGGTGGTCATCCCTTACTCGGAGCTGCTGCGGGGATTGAATGCGTTTCAGGCCGTCATCTATGTGCTGCCCTTTCTCATTCTGCTCATTCTGCTGATCTATCTGTATTATTTCCGGCGGATGGTCATCCGCCCGATCCTGAATTTGCTCGGCGGCATTCACCGCATCCGGGACGGAGCGATGGAGACCAAGCTGCCCGACTCCAATCTGGTGGAGTTCCAGGCGCTGAACCAGGCGTTCAACAGCATGGCGGTCGAGATTCAGGATCTGAAGATCGATGTGTACGAGGAGCGGCTGAACGCGCAGAAAGCGGAGATGAAGCATTTACAGACGCAGATTAATCCGCATTTTTTCCTCAATACGCTGAACATCATCTTCCAGCTTGCCGATTTGCAGCGTTACGAGCTGGTGAAGAAGACGGTCCGCCATCTGGTGCAGTATTTCCGGTTCATGCTTCAGGCCAAGGACAGCAGCATTACGCTGGAGCAGGAGCTGGAGCATATCCGCAACTATCTGGAGATTCAGAAGATGCGCTACCAGCAGTCGTTTGAATTTCAGATCGACCTGTCCGAAGACATCCGGCATGCCTGCATCCCGTCGCTGACGGTCCAGCCCTTTGTGGAGAACGCGATGATTCACGGCATCAGTCTCAAGGGAGAGGTGTTCCGGCTATCCATTGCCGCCTCTCCTGACGAAGACCGGCCCGGATGGATGGTCATCGAAGTGGCGGATAATGGCAAGGGCGCTGACGACGAGCAATTGCGGGTGCTGAATGCACCGGACTATCAGCCGGCTTCGGAGGACCGGCACATCGGCATTTGGAATGTGAAGAAGCGGATTGCGATGCGATACCGCGAGAGAGCGTCCATCGGGTTCAGCCGGGTGGAGCCCACGGGCTTCCGCGTGAGATTGATGCTGCCGCTGGAATATACGGAAGGAGAATAACCATGAATCAAATGCTGGTTGTGGATGACGAGCAGTTCGCGGTGGAAGGCATCGTGCATGGCCGCGATTGGAGCTTACTTGGCATCGGGAAGGTGTTTACGGCCAACGGGGCCGATGAGGCCCGGACGATTTTGACCCGGGAGCGGATCGACATTCTGATCTGCGACATTGAAATGCCGGACGAGGATGGCCTGTCGCTGGTCGGCTGGGTCAGGGAGCATTCGCCGCACACGGAGTCGCTGTTTCTCACCTGCCACACCGAGTTCGCCTATGCCAAGAAGGCCGTCAGCCTCGGGAGCTTCGACTATCTGCTGAAGCCCGTCGACGGGGAGGAGCTGTCGGCGGCCGTGACGGGCATGCTCCAGGCGATCAGGGAGAAGGAGGAGCAGCAATCCTACAACGAGATGTACCGCAAGTACCGCTCCCTGTGGCAAAAAGAGCAGCCGCGCCGGATCGAGCGCTTCTGGCAGGACCTGCTGTCGCGCCGTATTCTGGGCTTCGGCGATTTCCTTGAACGTGAGCTGGCGGAGGCGGGAGTCGGCCTTGGGCAAGGCAGCCGGGTACTGCCGATTCTGATCAGCGCCCAGGAATGGGGCAAGCCGCTGGAATCGCGGGACCAGGAAATTATGGACTACGCCGTCAAGAAAGCGGCGGAGGAGGTCTGGCTGGAGGGCCGCCGGGGCGAGGTCGTGACCGACAAGAGCGGCGTCCTGTTCGTCCTGCTCTACGGCGAAAGTCCGGCGGAGGGCGGAGAAGCGGCGCCTCCGGCATCCTGCAGCGTCCGGGAGCTGACGGAGGCCGGGAACCGTTTCTATGAAGCGTGCCGGGATTACTTCTACTGCTCTGTCACCTGCTACATCGGCGGCTTCCGGACGCTGCAAGCGCTTCCGGGGCTGTGCGAGAGTCTGAGGGCCATGGAACGTGACACGATTACCCGCACGCCGCCTGTGCTGCTGCATGTTCCCCGTCCGCAGGAGACGGCCGCGGCCGGGCTGCCGGAGGAGATTCATCTGTCGGGCCTGGTCGCCCCCATGCTGAACGGTGAGCGGGAGACGGTGACCCGCTATATCCACGATCTGGTGGAGCGGATGGAGGAGCGCGCCAGTCTGCACGGTCAGCATCTGGAGTCGCTGCATCAGGATACGCTTCAGATCATTTATCATTTTCTTCAGGTCAAGGGGATCAGCGCCAGCGATGTTCCGGGCTTCTCCGCCTGGGCTTCGGCCCGGGTGCGCGGTCTGCGCCAGTACATGCACTGGGCGGAGGGGTTGGCGGCGGCGGTGATGGAAACGGCGTTCGAGCCGGAGGAGACGGACGGCGTGATCCAGCGCTCCATCCGCTATATCCAGCAGAACGTGGAGGAAGAGATTTCGCGGGAGAGCATCGCCGATCATGTCGGCCTCAACCCGGCCTATCTGTCTCGCCTGTTCAAGAAGGAGACCGGCCAGAACCTGATCGACTTCCTCATCACGGCCAAAATGAACCGGGCCCGCGACCTGCTGGACACGACGGTCATGACGGTCAGCGCCGTCGCGCAGCAGGTCGGATACAGCAATTTTTCCCATTTTACCAAAATGTTCCGCAAGCAGTTCGAAGTCAATCCCCAGGAATACCGGAAAGTCACAAAACGAATGGACTGAGGTTACAAAAACGGCGGGGCCGGCGTCTCCCGCTCTTTATAATGAAGCCATAACGAAACGAAGAAGGTGGGTATATGGCTTCAGTAGAAGCGCTGAAGACGGCGCCGTCCGCGGTGCGCAGCAAGAGAAAAGGGGGAAGGTTCTGGAAGTACAGGGCGCTGATCGTCCTGGCGCTGCCAGGTATCCTGTTGATGTTCATCAACAACTATCTGCCGATGTTCGGCATTTTCCTGGCCTTCAAGGATCTCAACTACACGGATGGCATCTGGGGCAGCGCTTGGGTGGGGCTGGACAATTTCAAGTTCCTGTTCGCCTCGAACGATGCCTGGATGATCATCAAGCACACGCTGCTGTACAACATCAGCTTTCTGCTGATCAACACGACACTGGCGGTGCTGCTGGCGATTTTGCTCAACGAAGTGAAGAACAAGATCGCGTCCAAGTTTTTTCAGAGCACGGTCATCCTGCCGAACTTCATCTCCATGGTTATCGTTGGCTATATCGTATACGGCTTTCTGAACCCGGAGCTGGGCTTCGTGAACAAGTTCATTCTGGAGCCGCTCGGCAAGGACGCGGTCAACTGGTACGCCGAAGCGCAGCAGTGGCCGTTCATCCTGACCATCGTCAACGCCTGGAAAAACGTCGGCTATTCCGCAGTCGTCTACCTCGCGGCCATTGTCGGGATCGACTCCGAATACTATGAAGCGGCTGTCATCGATGGCGCCGGGCGGTGGAAGCAGATGACCAAGATCACGATTCCGCTGATTTCTCCGGTTATTATCATCATGACCCTGCTGGCCATTGGCCGCATTTTCAACGCGGATTTCGGTCTGTTCTATCAGGCGACCATGGCTTCCGGCATGCTGAAAGAGACGACAGATGTCATTGACACTTACGTATATAACGCGCTGATGGTGACCGGCGATACCGGGCTTGCCTCCTCCGCGGGTCTGCTGCAATCGGTGGTCGGCTTCATCCTTGTCATTTCCGTCAATCTGATCGTCCGCAGGTTCAGCAAAGAAAATGCGTTGTTCTAGTATAGAAAGCGCTTTATTCCCGGGAGGAGATTTATCATGATTAAGAAAAAGACTCATCCGCTTATTCTCATTGTCCTCACCTTGTTCAGCCTGGCCTGCCTCATTCCGTTCTGGCTGGTGCTGATGATCTCGCTGTCCGACGAGGATTGGGTGACGGTGCACGGCTACAGCTTCTGGCCCGGCAAAATCAGCCTGGTGGCTTACCAGTATCTCATTCAGGATGCTGAGAAAATCGTCCGTGCCTACGGCGTCTCCATCTTCGTCACGGTCGTCGGCGTCATCGTCAGCCTGTTCGTGACCTCGGCGATGGCCTACTCGCTGTCGCGGCGCGAATTCCCCCTGCGGGGCGCGCTGAGCTTCTACATTCTGGTTACGATGCTGTTCTCCGGCGGGCTGCTGCCCTGGTATCTCGTCTACACGCGGTTTCTGCATGTGCAGGATACGCTGCTCGCGCTGATCATCCCCGGCCTCATCGGCGGCTTTAACGTCATCATTATGCGGACATTCTTCACCAACAGCATCCCGCCGTCCCTGATTGACTCGTCCCAGATCGACGGCGCCGGCGAATTCCGGACCTACTTCAGCATTATTCTGCCGCTGTCGCTGCCGGTTATGGCCACCATCGGGCTGTTCATCACAGTCTCGTATTGGAACGACTGGTTCACCAGCCTGGTCTTCATCCAGAATGAGAAGCTCTTCTCGCTGCAATATTTGCTGAACAAAACACTGATGAATGCTTCGTTCCTCCAGACAATTGCGAACAAGGCGTACAGCAACACAGCGCAGGTGACGACGCCGCTGGAATCGATCCGGATGGCGATGGCCATGATTGCGATCGGACCGCTCGTGCTGGTCTTCCCTTTCCTGCAAAAGTATTTTGTAAAGGGACTTACGGTGGGGGCCGTGAAAGGCTGATCCCGGCCATGGCCGGATTAGTATAGCATTGCAATGCAACAGACAGGCAAGAGTATACCGGGGAGGTTCATGACATGAAATGGATTGGAAAAAGTTCGGCCGTGCTGGCATCGTTGATGCTGACTGCGGCTCTGACCGCCGGATGCGGCGGCAATAACAACGGCGGCGCCTCGGCCTCGTCGCAGCCGGAGGGCTCGGCGGCGTCCGGCGCATCCGGCCTGAAGCCTTACGAAGTCGTGATGGTGTTCCCCGACGCTCCCCAGAAAGACAACGGGCTGGTGCAGTCGGCCATCAACGATTATTTGAAGAAGACGTACCCGGAAATGAATATGACCGTCAAGCTGGAGCCGATTGACTGGGGCGCCTGGAGCGACAAGACCAATCTGATGATGGCCTCCGGCGACAAATTCGATCTGCTGTTCACGGCGGACTGGCTCGGCTTCCAGCAGCAGGTGACCAAGGGAGCGCTGCTTCCGCTGGATGACCTGCTCGCCAAATACGGCCCCGATATCGAGGCCGTCGAGAAGAATTACCATGATCCGGCCAAGCGCGGCGGCAAGCTGTACGGCATTCATACCCATCAGGAGCTGGGCGGCGCGCAAGGCGTGTATCTGAACAAGGAGCTGGTGGACAAGTACAACTTTGACCTCAGCGGATTCAAGTCCGGCAAGGTGGAGGCGCTGGAGCCGATGCTCCAGACGATCAAGGAGAAGGAGCCGGGCATCACGCCGCTTGTGGCGCCGAGCTTCCCGCTGGAGGCGTATTACTCCTCCAGCAGTCTGGATTCCATCGTCAGCATTGCCGCCATCAACACGGTAGGCACGCCGGCCGACGACTATACAGTCATCAATTCATTCACCACGCCGCGCTACATGGAGCTGGCCAAAATGACGAACAAATGGTACAAGGCCGGATATATCAACAAGGACGCGCTGACCCCGGGTCTTGATGCGTGGAAGAAGCTCCAGACAGGCAAAGCCTTCGCCTTTGTCGGCGACATGGACATCGTAGCCGATATGGAAATCGGCAAGGCGGCGCTGTCACCGAACGGTACCATCAAGGCGAACCGCGAAATGCTGCAAATCCCGCTGAGCATCGACCGGCTTCAGACCGGCAAAATGACGGCGACCATGCAAGCGATCTCCAAAACCTCGGAGGACCCGGAGCGCGCGATGATGCTGTTGAACCTGTTCTTCAAGGACAAGAACCTGCTCACGCTGTTCAACTTCGGCATTGAAGGCACCCATTATGTGCTGAAGGACGGCCAGGTGGCCCTGCCGGAAGGCAAGACGACGGACAATATCGGCTATTACCATGATATTATGTGGCAGATTGGCAACCAGATGCTGAACTATACCCGGGTCGGGGAAGATCCGAAGAAGTATTTGAACTACGAGGCGTTCAACAAAAAGGTAACCTCCAATCCTTCGCGTATCTTCGGTTTTGTCTTTGACCCTGAACCGGTCAAGAACGAGTTGATCTCCATCGACAACGCCAACAAGGCATTCGTGGATGGGTTGAAATCCGGCCAGCTTGATCCGGAAGAGAATTTGCAGAAATTGCTGGATAAGCAAAAAGCGGCCGGCGCCGACAAGGTTATCGCCGAGGCCCAGAAGCAGCTTGACGCCTGGCTGGCAACAAACGGCAAGAAATAATGGATTTACCCGCAGGCCGGGCAGGCTGCGGAATCCTATAAGCAGCACCGGGGTATGATTCTTTCGGTCATACCCCGGTCTGCTGAATGGACATGATGAAGAAAACGGGGTGGAGAAGATGGCGAATACGAAGAACACGAACAATACGAACAATACAGAGAATCCGGCATACCGGGAGAATGGCATACATCCGGAGAACGGAATGAAGCCGGACAATGGCTTACTTCAGAAGGAGGGGGCAATCCCGCCGGCTGGTGCGGCGCTGACTCATCTGGAGGTGTACCCGGACCGCGCCCAGTATAGACCTGGGCAGCCGGGAAGCCTGCTGATCGAGCTGGAGACCGCGCAGAACGCGGTTCTGGAATTGCGGATCGAGTTCAGCAAGCTGGAGCGGACGGTAGCTAGCAATACACTGAGCGTTCTAACTACAGGTGGACAACTGCTGAAGCTGCCAGCTCCCCTGTATCTGGAGGAGACGGAGTGGGCGGGGTATGGCGCCCGTGTGACAGTGCTGCATGAAGGGGTAGCCCTGGGCGCCGCTTCCACCGCTTACGACATCGCCGATCATTGGCGGCGGGCGCCGCGCTATGGCTTCCTGAGCGATTTCCGCAGCGGTGAAGCGGGAGATTTGCGCGATGTGGAGAGCATGAACAAGTTCCACCTGAACGTCATTCAGTTCTACGACTGGATGTACAGGCACGACGATCTCATTCCGCCGACGGACGAATTTACTGATCCGATGGGCCGGGAGATGTCCTACCGGGTGGTGAGGGAGAAGCTGGCCGCCGTTCAGAGCAAAGGCATGGCGGCAATGGCATACGGCGCGGTATACGCCGGATTGAAGGATTTTCTGCAGCAGCGTCCAGAATGGGGACTGTACCAGCGCAGCGGCGATCCGTTTCAACTGATCGACCTGTTCTATATTATGGACATTACGCCCGGCTCGCCCTGGACCGACCATATCGTCGAGCAGTTCGCGCGGGTGGTGGAAGCCGGCTTCGACGGCATCCACATGGACCAGTACGGGTTTCCCAAAAAAGCGGTCCGCCGCATAGACGGCCGGGAAGAAACCGTTGATCTGGCCGAGTGTTATCCGGCGCTGATTGACCGGACCAAGGCGGCGGTGACGGAGATCGATCCGTCGGCCGGGTTGATTTTCAACAATGTCGGAAATTATCCAGTGAGCAAGACCGCCTCCTCGGACCAGGAAGCGATCTACATCGAAGTCTGGCCGCCAGTCATTCATCTGCGGGAGCTGAAAGGACTGATCGACAACGCCCGGCTGCTGAACCCGGAGAAACCGGTCATTCTGTCCGCGTACTTGCCGTCATTCTACCCGGAGGCCGGCAACGATCCCGAATGGGCCGAGAACGGAGCTGTACTGACAATGGCAACCATCTTCGCAAGCGGCGGCTACCATCTGCTGCTGGGCGAGGACAACGCGATGTTAACCAAACCGTACTATCCGGACTACGCCCCGATGCGACAAACGTTTGCATTGGAAGTCAGAAGATATTATGATTTCATTGTTAGGTTCGGCGCGCTGCTGCATCATCCCGCTCTGGAGGATGTCTCGTACACTTATACGGCGGGAGTCAACACGGAGATTGTGTTCGAAGGCAGCCATGCGTTCGCTCCAAACGGCGATACAGGGTCCGTCTGGACGATAGTGAAGCGGAAGCCGGGTTATTTGATCGTCCATCTGCTCAATCTGGTTGGTCTGGAGGATGATTACTGGGAACACGGCAAGCGGAGCAGGCCCGAACCGCAAAATGGTATCGTTTGCACTGTGCTTTTGGAGCATCCGGCCGAGACGATTTATGCGGCTAGCCCGGATGATCTGGCCGGGGAGATTGTGTATCCCGACTATACGCTTACCAAGCACGAACAGGGCATAGCGGCGCGGATTGTCCTGCCAAGACTGGACATCTGGACGATGCTGGTCGTCAAATATGGGGAACAGGAGTGAGAATGTGAATTCAAAATGGTGGCAGACAGCGGTGATTTATCAGGTCTATCCGAGATCCTTTCAGGACAGCGACGGGGACGGGGTCGGCGATCTGCGTGGAATCATCAACCGCCTGGATTATCTGGAGCAGCTTGGCATTACGGCAATTTGGCTAAGTCCCGTCTACAAGTCGCCCAACGACGACAACGGGTATGACATCAGCGATTACCGGGATATCATGGACGAGTTCGGCACGATGGCCGATATGGATGAGCTGATCGAGCAGGCCAAGCGGCGGAACATCCGCATCATCATGGATCTGGTGGTCAACCATACCTCCGATGAGCATCCGTGGTTCATCGAAGCCCGCAAAGGCAAGGATAATCCGTACCGGGACTACTATGTGTGGCGGGACCCGGCGGACGGCGATGTGCCGAACGGACTGAGATCGACGTTCAGTGGCCCAGCCTGGGAGCTGGACGAGGCGAGCGGCCAGTATTTCCTGCATCTGTTCAGCCGCCGTCAGCCTGATCTGAACTGGGAGAACGGGAAGGTTCGGCAAGAGGTCTGGGATCTGATGAATTTCTGGCTGGACAAGGGCGTCGGCGGCTTCCGCATGGACGTCATCGATCTGGTCGGCAAAATTCCCGACCGGGAAATCACCGGCAACGGTCCGAAGCTGCATGAGTATTTGCAGGAAATGCACCGCGAGACGTTCGGCAAGCATGATGTATTGACCGTCGGCGAGACCTGGGGCGCGACGCCGGAGATCGCCAAGCTGTATTCCGATCCTGCGCGCAAGGAGCTGTCGATGGTGTTCCAGTTCGAGCATGTGGGCCTGGACCAGCAGGAGGGCAAGGACAAGTGGGACCTGAAGCCGCTCTCCGTCGGCGAGCTGAAGTCGGTGCTGACGAAGTGGCAGACCGAGCTGGGCAGGGAGGGCTGGAACAGCCTGTTCTGGAACAACCACGACCTGCCGCGCATTGTCTCCCGCTGGGGCGACGACCAGACCTTCCGCAAGGAAAGCGCCAAAATGTTCGCCATTCTTCTGCACCTGATGAAGGGCACGCCCTACATCTATCAGGGCGAGGAGATCGGCATGACGAATTATCCGGTCACGGACATTTCCGAGGTGCAGGATATCGAGAGCATCAATATGTACCGCGAGCGGCTGGAAGCCGGCTACAGCAAGGAGGACATCCTGGCTTCGATCAACGCCAAGGGCCGCGACAACGCCCGAACGCCGATGCAGTGGGACGATACGCCGGGCGGAGGTTTCACGACCGGCGAGCCGTGGCTGCATGTGAATCCGAACTATGCGGAGATCAACGTCAAGGACAATCTGGCAGACCCGGATTCCGTCTTCCATTGCTACCGCAAGCTGATCGCGCTGCGCCAGAGCCACCCGATTGTCGTCTGGGGCGAATTCGAGCTGGTGAAGGATGTGCCGGAGCAGGTGTTCATGTACCTGCGCCGTTACGAGGGAGAAACCTGGCTCGTCGCCGCCAACTTCGGCGGCGAGGCCGTGACGGTGGCGCTGCCGGAGCTGGGTGCGAGCGATGAGATCATCATCGCGAACTACGACCGCCAATCGGCAGACTTCGCCGAGCTCGCACTGCGGCCGTACGAGGCCTTCGCGGCGAAGCTTGGCTGAGCGCGGCGGAGGATTCGCAAAGCTGAAGCTTTGCAGCCAGGGCACCGGCGTGGGCGGACACCTGTGAAGGTGAACACCCATGAAGCACACTTTGACGTTGGAGCGGCTGCGAATTGCGGGCCGGAGCTATTTTTCACCGTATGGGAATCGTTATAAAATCCGAGATCATTTGGAATCATCCGGTGTATAATGAGGAAAAGAGGAAAAGGAGCTGATAGCCATGACCGACTTTTTTAATCCGGGTCCCCCTGCAAATTCGACTGATCCCGGAGGCCACAAAGCGAATCATGATGTCAATGCGAGCAAGCTTCACCGGGAAGGCGCTCCCGGCCTCCTCAGACAAGTATCGGATTTACTGATCGGAATTGCAATTATAGGAGCAGTTGCCGCGCTGCTGTTATGGATTTTCTAGGGCGGGCGAGTTGCCGGTTCTGGTTCAAGGTTTATAAAAAAATGAGGCCCGCTAGCCTGTTGGCTTGCCTGGGCCTCTTTGCATTGGACTCTCGAAAGTTCTTTGACGGCGGTTCCCCCCGGATTCCGAGGGCTGTCAGCCGTGAACATGGTGAGGGAAGGGAGCCTGTAGGCGCCCTCCCGGTGATGGAGTCTGCGGTCGATTAGACGAACAGAGAACGGCTGATGATAACCAGCAGGATGAAGAGAACCAGGATTGCACCAGTGCTGGTGAAAGCTCCGTGTCCGTATCCGTATCCGCCTCTTGCTTCTTCGCTCATGTTCATTCCCCTTTCGGTGAGAGGTTGTTGTACTGGAGTACATCGTATTGTATGTGCCATTGTGCGGAGGGGTATGGGCCAATGCCGGAGCAAGCGGGAAAAAATCAATATATGCCCGGGATATGCCCTAGGACAGCAGCAAAAATACGAGCGCGGCCATGGCCGGCAGTCCCTGCTTCACGATGATGCTGCGCTGGGCGGTGAATCCTCCGAACCAGGCGGCGATAATAACGCAGCAGACGAAGAACAACTGGATCGACCTGCCGGAATCGCCTGCGAAGAACAGCCCCCACAGCAATCCCGCCGCGAGGAAGCCATTATACAATCCCTGGTTGGCCATCATTACTTTGACGTTGCGATCGCGCATTAGAGAGTCCGGTGTGCGGAAGGTGCGCTTGAAGACGGGAGTTCCGAACAGAAACATCTCCAGGATCATGATGTAGAGATGCTCGGCGGCAACGATCAGTACGAGAATAAAGGCTATGGTTGACATATGAAAATCGACTCCTTTGTTGAAAAATGGGGTAAGGGGCACCACGTTATTTTATCGGATCGAATCAGCTAGTTAAAGTAAAAAAAGCCGCCGCAAAAGCGGCGGTAAAGCGCGGTGGCGGATGGCATTTAGAGCGCTCGGGCTTTCTCCAAATCGCGTACGCCAGCGTACACGAGATCGAACAGATCCTCCAGGTTCTCTTCGGCAATGCAGGAGAAGGCGATGCGCAGATCGGTCTCGCCAAGCGCGATTGTGCCAAGGCCGTATTGGTGGATGAGATGCTGGCGAAGCTCCTCCGCATTCACGGTCTTCAGCTTCAGACACATGAAATAGCCGGAGTTGAACGGGTAGTACGTCCAGGCCTCATCTCCGTATTTGCCGCTGTCGAGCAGCGCCTTGACCTTGTTCGCGCGTCCCTTCATGATCCGGAATTTCTCTTCCTTCTGGGCTTCGAATTTCGGAGCCTTCAGAGCGTCCAGCACAAAGGTCTGGGACGGATGCGAACCGCTGGAAATGGTCGCGCGGATGATGCCAAGCGTCTTCTGCTCCAGAGCGGCCAGAACTTCCGGGCTGTCCGAAGCGTAGGTAATGAAGCCGACCCGGAAGCCCCAGACGAATTCCTCCTTGGTCGCACCGTCAATCTTGACGGCCAGCACGCGCGGATGAATATTCGCAAGCTTCCCAAAGAGCGATTCCTTAAGCGAATCCTCGAAGAAGAGACCGAAATAGGCGTCGTCGCATACCGCTACGATGTTGACCCCTTCCTCAGCCGCCCGGACGATCGCGTCCACAATCGCGTCGCCTTCCTTGAGACCCGGCGTATAGCCTGTCGGATTGTTCGGGAAATTCAGCAGCACAATGGCTTTGCCTTTATCCTTCTGAGCCAGGAGCGCATCCAGCAGCCCGTTGCTGTTGAAGGTCATATCTTCGGTGAACAGCGGATAATTCACGAGCTCCGCACCCCGGCGGACACCGAAGGTCAGCTCATAGTTCTCCCAGTTCTTGTCGGGATAGACGATGGCGTCGCCTGGTCCGGCGAACAGGTCGGCGACGATGCTTAGGCCGTGGGTCAGCGCATTGGTGGCAATCGGGTTTCCGTATGCTTTGCCTCCGAGCGACGGATTCTCGCGAAGCATCTTCTCCCGCCATACCGTGCGAAGCTCGGGCTTGCCTGCAGGAGGAGCGTAGCCGTACAGATCTTTCGGCGAATAAGCGGAAAGTTTATCCTGAATAACGCCCAGATGCATCGGGCCTCCGTTCTCGGTGGCGATGCCGATCGTGGCGTTGTATTTTTTGGCATTTGCAGTTGCTTCAGCAGATTGGCTCAGAATGCCAACCTTGGGGAAATAGATTTCTCTGCCGAGAGAGGACAGCATATCGTACACATGCCTGTTCCCGGCCTTGATGCTCTCATTCAATTGTCCAGCCTGTGGATTCATCGGTTTCATCCTTCCGGTTATCTTGAAATCTTAGCAGCCTGATGTGAGTGAACGCTCTAACATTGCCTAACATTATATCATCTGCCTTACGGAAGAGTCACTTGTGAAAAGGAGGATTTCCAAAAAAAATGGAGACAATTTTTGCGCTTTTCGACTGCGGGTTTACAGACAAAAAAGAGACCCCCGTCATTCCGGGTGATCTCTGTTCATTTCATCGTCAGGCTTCTTCGGTATCCAGTCCGGCATGATACGGGCAGTACCGCTTCATCATCTCGATCGTCTCGGCGTCCCGTTCGCCGTCTCTTGCTTCAAGACCGCTGATGACGGCGTTCCTGTCATCCTCCTTCATATTCTGGCCGAATTTGAATTTGGCGGTGATTTCATCCGGCACTATCCGCACAACGGCGACGGCTTTGAGCTGGGGCCGGTATTTCGGATGATCCGCTTCAATAGGCTCGTATCCGCCCTCGGGCTGCAGCTTCTTCATGAAACAGCCGAGCGCAAGAGCTTTCTCGCTCAGGTCCTCCACGATTTCGGCGCGGCCGAAGATCGTTACGCTTTTGAAGAAAGCGGACGCCGGACAAGCCATTTCAGGGTCGGTAAAATACGAGGGGATGAGCGCAAATTCGTCTGCGGCGGTGAAGCACACCTGGGGCTGGCGGGCGATCGCCTCCATCTTGCCCCCAGCCCGGCTGCCGTGAAAGTACAGATTGCCTCCCGTATACACAAAATTCAGCGGCGTCACGCGCGGCCGGCCTTCTCCGTCTATCACACCGAGAAAGCCGAAGCTCATGCTGTCCAGGAACGCCTCCAGCTCTTCCTCCGATTCGACTTTAAACTCTTTTCTTCTCATGGCAATGCTCCTTCGATTGTGAATGGAATACTCAAGATCATACCGGATAATTGACATTAAAAAAGAGCCCATTTACAGTATTTTTATTAGTCCAATTTGCGGTTGGATATCACGGTTGCAAGGGGATGAAGAAATGGAAGCGAATCTGGTACTGGATCTGGACCGGTATTTGGCCGAGCACCGCTACAAGTATTTGGCGCTGTATCACGCCCTGCGGACCGCCATTCTGAACGGCGGGCTTCCGGGCGGTGTACGGCTCCCCTCGACCCGCAGGCTTGCGGAGCAGTATGGGCTGTCCCGGGGATCAGCGTCGCAGGTCTACGACATGCTTGCTGCGGACGGCTATGTGCGGGGCGAGACGGGAAGAGGCACCTTTGTGTCGGAGAGACTCTCCCGGGCCGGAGCCGCGGCCGAAGCTCCGGTGCCGGATCTGCCGCTGTCCGCCTGGGCCCGGCGGCTGCCGGCAGGCCTTCCGGCGACGGACGAGCCGGAGCCAGCCCCCTTCATCAGCTTCCGCAGCGCCGGAATGCCGATGGAGGTGTTCCCGTATGCGGAGTGGCGCAGCGCGCTGTCGCATGCGTCGGGGCGGGCCGGCGGCGCCCTCGGCCTCACCGCGCCCCCGCAGGGGGACGAGGGGCTGCGCCGGGCAATCGCCGCCCATCTGCGGCTGACCCGCGGAATCCGGAGTGATGCGGAGGACATCATCATCTTCAGCGGGTCCATGCAGGCGCTCGTCCTGCTGACACAGCTGCTGCTGGACGAGGGAGGCCGGGCCGTGGTCGAGGACCCCGGCTTTCACGGCATCCGCCGCGCCGTAACGGCGGCCGGCGGCATACCGCTTCCCGGCCGGATGGACCGCAGCGGCCTTGTGCCGGAGGACTGGGACGCCCGGCTGCTCTTCGTCACGCCAAGCCGGCAGTATCCGACGGGAGCCGTGCTGCCGCTGGACCGCCGCCGCAGGCTGCTGGAATGGGCCGCTGCCCGGCGCGCCGTCATCATCGAGGATGATTATGACAGCGAGTTCCGCTGGTCCGGCCGGCCGGTTGAGCCGCTGAAGGCGCTCGACCGTGGAGAACGGGTCGTATATGTCGGCTCGTTCTCCAACACGATGTTCGCCGGCCTGCGCATCGGCTACGCGGTGCTCCCGCCTTCCCTGACAGGTCCGGCCATCCGGGCGAAAGCCCTGTACGAGCCGCTCCCCGCCGGGCTGCTGGAGCAGCGGGCACTGGCCCGCTTCATGGCGCTGGGACATTACGCCCGGCATATCCGGCGGATGTCCCGCCTCTTCGGCGAGCGCGGCCGCCTGCTGCGCGAGCTGCTGGCCGGTCTGCCGGCCGGCCTGTTCGAGCCGCTGCCCGGCGATGCGGGGCTGCATATATACGCCCGCTGGCTTCGCGGCGAAGAAGCATTCGCCCGCTTTAAGGAAGCGGCCCTCCTGCGGGGGGCGGATTTCCGGGACGCGGCGCGATACCGGATGGAGGCGGCAGAGCCGGCGGCGTGCTTTGCTTTTTCCCATCTGGACAGGTCCGGACTGAGAGAAGGGGTACGCCGGCTCGCCGAAGCCTGGGCTGATGTGCAAAATGAAACGTGAAGATGTATGATTAAGGAAATGTCTGAAGGGAGAGGAGAAACGATGCTTCATGTGCCGCCGTCCGCTTTTGTGATCCTCCCCGCTTTGGCCAAAATCGTCTGCGAGCCGGGATGGAGATGGCAGAAAAGGGAGAAGCCGCTGCCCAACTACGACTTATTCTATGTGTGGAGCGGTGAAGGCACGGTAACTCGCAACGGGACGGCATATAAGGTGGGGAAAGGAAGCTGCTTCCTGTTTCGTCCGGGTGATCACACCAGCGCAACGCATAATCCGCAAAAGCCGCTTGTCATTACATACATTCATTTTGACGTTAATGAGCCAGTCACCGATATTCCGGAGCCTTACCGGGTGCTGAGCGATTCGGTCGAGTTCGAGCATTTGCTCGCTCGCTACGTGCGTCTGTTCCTGGTGAAGACCTTTGCCGCCGAAGAGGAAGGCCGGTTGATTCTGCAGCAGCTGATGATCAATCTGCTTCGGGCCGACATGGCCATGCCGGTGGAGCGGAATGTCAGCAACCAGCTTGCCGAGGTGATTCATGAGGTCGCGAACTATATCAGCCAGAATCCGGGCACACCGCACAGGGTGGAGGAGCTGGCCGCGCGGGCGGGCTTGTCGCCAAGGTATTTCTCGATCAAATTCAAGGAACTGATCGGCTCCTCGGTCCAGTCCTACATCATCAGAACCCGGATCGAACGCGCCCAGCATCTGCTGCTGTACGCCGGCATGAACGTGACGGAGGTCGCCGACGCGCTGGGATACCGCGATATTTTCTTCTTCAGCCGCCAGTTCAAGCAGCATACGGGAAAAAGCCCGTCCGAAATCCGCTGATTTCCGCCGCCGCCCGTCCGCTGAGTTGACTGTCCCTGTCCACCAGCGTGGACACTGAACCAGAATAACCTTTCGATTGGCCGGAGAAGCTGCTTGGTTCTCCGGTTTTTGGCTTTTCCGGGCTTCGTCCCTCCCCCTAGGCGTCTTCCGACTGTCCGGTTCCTTCGGCGGCCGGGTATAGAAATCGGAAGGAAGTATAACTCTACTAACGACAATCTTTAGACGGAATGGCAATCATTAATTCTAAAGGAGACACCGATGACAGTGAATCAACCGGAAACCGATAAGGGATGGAATTTGGACAACAGCTATGCGCGTCTGCCTGAATCTTTGTATGCCGAGACAGGTCCTGATCCTGTCGCCGCGCCGAAGCTGATCGTGCTGAACGCCCCCTTGGCGACAGCGCTGGGACTGAACGCAGAAGCCTTGAGCGGCGGCGAAGGAGCGGAGATTTTGGCGGGGAACCGGCTTCCGGGTGGCGCCACTCCGATCGCCCAGGCGTATGCGGGACATCAATTCGGGCACTTCACCATGCTGGGCGACGGCCGGGCCGTGCTGCTCGGCGAACAGATCACCCAAGGCGGAGAGCGGATCGATATCCAGCTTAAAGGCTCCGGACGCACGCCATACTCCCGCGGCGGAGACGGCCGGGCCGCGCTCGGTCCGATGCTGCGCGAGTACATCATCAGCGAAGCCATGCATGGGCTCGGCATTCCGACTACGCGCAGCCTGGCGGTTGCGGCGACCGGCGAGCCGGTCTTCCGCGAGACCGCGCTGCCGGGCGCGGTCCTGACCCGTACGGCAGCCAGCCATCTGCGGGTCGGGACCTTTCAATACGCCGCCTGGAAGGGCGGCGAAGAGACGCTTCGCGCCTTGGCGGACTACGCGCTTGAGCGTCACTACCCGGAGGCGGATACGCAGGGGAACCGCTATCTTACGCTGCTTCGCGAAGTGTGCGGGCGGCAGGCTTCGCTGATCGCCAAATGGCAGCTCGTTGGCTTCATCCACGGCGTGATGAACACCGATAATATGACGATCAGCGGGGAGACGATCGATTACGGTCCCTGTGCTTTTATGGATACCTACGATCCCGGGACAGTATTCAGCTCCATTGATCAGCGCGGACGCTATGCCTATGGCAATCAGCCGGAAATCGCCGCCTGGAATCTGGCAAGACTTGCAGAGGCGCTGCTCCCGCTGCTGCATGAGAACGAGGATACCGCCGTCTCCATGGCGGAAGAGGCGATCGCAGAGTACATGGAGCGTTACAACCGCAATTGGCTTGCCGGGATGCGGAGCAAGCTCGGATTGTTCGGGGAGGAAGAAGGGGACGAGGCCCTTGCGGAAGATTTGCTGGAGCTGATGCATAGTCATCGGGCGGACTACACCAACACGTTCCGCTCCTTGACCCTAAACCAAACAGAGGGTACCGCTCTGTTCGATTCCGATGAGTACGCCAAGTGGCAGGCCCGCTGGGAGGCCAGGCTGAATGGGCAGCAGGAGAACAGGGAGGCTTCCCGGGATTTGATGCGCCGCAGCAATCCCGCCGTCATCCCCCGCAACCACAATGTGGAGGAAGCGCTGGAAGCCGCAGTGGAACGGGATGATCTCACTGTTATGGAGAGACTGCTTGAGGCGCTGTCAGACCCGTATGCATACATCTCCGGGCAGGACCGCTATGCCGAGCCTCCGGCTCCGTCCTCTTGCGCCTACCGCACCTACTGCGGGACCTGAGCGTAGAGTACGGAGAAGATGAATCGCCGGACAGTCGAAGCTCCGTTGGGCTTTCTTTTTTGGCAAAAAGTCAGATATGGGAGCAGCAGGAGAATGGGCGAAAGGAACTTGGCCCGTAATCGCTCTCGCCTGTTTATGAACCCCATGGTTTGCTTTAAGTAGGAAGAGGAGAGTGTAATGGAGAAGGAAGCACAAGGGAGAGGAGTGGGAGTATGTACGAAATCGTGCTGGTCCGTCATGGAGAGAGCGAATATAACAAGCAGAATTTGTTCACCGGCTGGAGTGATCCGGATTTGACAGAGAAGGGGATCCAGGAGGCGAAGGAAGCGGGAAGAACGCTTAAGCAAGCGGGCTATACCTTCGATCTTGCGTTCGCTTCGGTTCTGAAGCGGTCGATCAAGACGCTGAATTACATTCTGGAGGAACTGGACCTGCTCTGGATTCCGGTGCAGAAATCCTGGAAGCTGAACGAGCGCCATTACGGCGCCCTTCAGGGACTGAGCAAGAGTGAGACTGCCGTGAAGTTCGGCGAGGAGCAGCTCCAGATTTGGCGGCGCAGCCTGTCGGTCCGTCCGCCGCTGCTGGAGCCGGATGATCCGAGATACGCCAGAAACGACATCCGTTACAGGGATGTCCGTCCGGGCGACATCCCACGCGGCGAAAGCCTGGAGGATACGGTGCACCGGGTCGGGGAGTTCTGGAATCAGCGGATCGTGCCGCTCGTGATGAAGAAGGAGCGGGTGTTGATCTCTGCACACGGCAACACGCTGCGCGCGCTGATCAAATATATGGAGGATATCGATGAGACGGCGCTGCTGTCGCTGAATATTCCGACCGGCGTTCCTCTCGTCTATGAGCTTGATGAGGAAGTGAATCCGATCCGGCGCTTCTATCTCGGCGAACAGGAGAAGATTCAGGCGAAGGCCGCCGAGGTCGCCAACCAGGGCAAGGTCAGCGAGTAAACGGGCGATCCTTCAACAGACACAGTCAAACAGCCTTCCGGCATGTTCCGGAGGGCTGTTTTTGGTGAGGCTTCCGTCACGGGGGGTTAGAAATTAATCTTTCACTATCTTTCACCACTGTTATGCTATTTCCGATGCTGCTGAAGTAGTGGAAGAGGCTCTTTTTCGTGAAAAAGCACCTGCACATTGCATGGCAATCGAACCCGCTCTATTCTTCTCCAAACCCGTCCTATTCTTCCTCAAACCCGTCCATGAACTGCCGAAGCGGCTCAATCAGCCGGGAAAGGTTCAGCGAATAGTAGAACCGGTTGTCGGTCCGGATGAAGCTGACCGCGCCGGTCTGTTGGAGAAAGCCCATATGATAGGAGACGGTCGGCGGCGAAATGTCCAGCTTCTCCGCAAGCTCCTGTCCGAACCAGGGACGCTCCCTCAGCAGCCGGAGAATGGCGATCCGCTTCGGGTCGGCCAGCACCTTGAAGAAGGCGGCCTGCTTCTCCAGCAGCCGGGATTCCTGGAACAGCCGGTCGGAATACAAGCCGAGCACGAACCAGTCGTCCGCCCCGCTGCCATATGAGGAATAGGCGTGACAGCCAACGTATTTGAAGAAGCTGAGGTGCACATAACAGCGTTCTGTCTGTTTCTGTACCTCTCCCGCCGTTTCCACAGTCTCCATATTCTCCGCGTTCTTCGTATTCTCCAGGGAGATATACTTTTGCTTGAAATCGGCAGGGTCTTCGCCCAGAGAGCGCTTATAATTTTCCTTGCCGCGCTCGATCAGCGAGATAATGCCGTCTTCCAGAGGAGCGTAAGCCGCCGCATAAAATCGGGAGAGCAGCAGCTCGAACCGCATTTTGATCTCCTCCGGGTTCTCCGCCGCTTCCGTTACCCGCCGCTTCCGTTCCGCATCCTGAAAGGGCGTCCGCTTCAGCAGGGCAAGCTGCCCTTCTCGGTCCTCCGAGAGCTCCCGGTAAGCAGGATCTTCCTTGGGAGGAAGTGTATTTTTGCAGACACTCTGCAGGATTTCAAAGAGAAATTCCGGGGCGGACTTCGCGCGGAAGGCTTCCAGCAGTCCAGGGATGTCTTCCAGCTCCGGACGCGCCGCGATCGTCTTGTACAGAATATAGCCGACCCCGCTCAAATCGTAGAAATATTCCAGCTCTTGCCTCAGATAGCGGGAGAGCGCCGCATCCATATTCCGGAGCGCGTTCTTGATGTCATCGCTAGGCTCCAGATCATAGGAACGGATCATCTCTGTAAAATGCTTTCCCGTCCCTGCGGCGAACAGAGCGTACAGAAACTCCATCGGCCGGTGAACGGTAAGCTGCAAGGTAGACTCCACTTTTATAACCCTCCCGTAACTCCTATTTTGACCAGTCATAGATATAGATTTGATATTTCTCTAACCTATAGTATGACAAAAGGAGAGTATCAGTCAAACAATCCTTAGATTAGATATATATAAAATACATATTGAATTAGATACAAAATGAACTATAATGATTTCAATGACTATGCAATCAAAGTGACAGGAGGAATGAACATGCCTAAGGTTTTAATTCTGGGCGGAACCACCTATGATTCCATCGTGCGGCTGGATGCGCTGCCGGAGCCCAAGCCCCAGACGATTCATTATGCCCCGTTTCATGAGACGATCGGCTCGACCGGCGCGGGAAAGGCGCTGCCGCTGACCCGGCTTGAGGTGCCTGTAACGCTCCATTCCATTATCGGCGAGGATGATTACGGCAGACGCATTGCCGAAACGCTGGGCGCGGCGGGCGTTGATTTTGTATGGGACCCCGATCCGGCCGGAACCGAAAGACATATCAATCTGATGGACAAGAACGGCGGCAGAATCTCGATGTTCATCACACAGTCCTCTTCCCGGCCTCCTCTTGATCTGTCCCGCCTCGAGAAGCTGATCCAGGGCAGCGATGTGATCGTGCTGAATATTATCGCCTATACGAAGACTCTCATCGAAATGTGCCTGCAATCGGGCAAGCCGGTCTGGACGGATCTTCACGATTATGATGGCGAGAATCTGTACCACAAGGAATATATCGAGGCGGCGGATTATGTATTTCTGAGCTCGGATAATCTGAGTGATTACAAGGCAGTGATGTCCTCGCTGGTGGCGGGAGGCAAACGGCTTGTTGTCTGCACGCATGGCAAGAGAGGAGCAACCTGCCTGACCGGCGAAGGGGAATGGATCGAGATGCCGATCATCGACGAATATAAGCTGGAGGATGCGAACGGTGCGGGCGACAGCTTCTTCGCCGGCTTTCTGTATGGATTTCTGCAGGGACGCTCTTCGCTGGAGTGTATGAGACTCGCCGCCGTCTCCGCCGGCCTGTGCGTGACCTCGCAGGAGCTGGCTTACCCGGGACTCGGCAGAGAGCTGCTGGAGCGGGAGGCTGCGCGGCATTTTTCATGATTTTTCACAAATGAGGAACTCAGGAGTACTTACATCCACATGCTAAAAAAGCCCCTCGCTCTCCCGCAGGAAAAGCGAAGGGGCTTAGCCGTATGCCCACACAACATGATTATTCGGGACGCCGCAGGAATCCCAGCAGTTCTCCCATCTTGACCTTGGCACCACTTTCGAGCCCGGGACGGGGGGTGAAAATACCGCTCTCCGTCAGCAGCACGACAGTAGATCCGAATTCGAAATAAGCGAGATCATCGCCGATCTCAAAAGAGCGCCGGCTCTCGTCCGAATATTTGATGCCGCTGACATTCATCGCGCCCACCTTGGCTACGGCGATTTCGCCGGCGCTGTGGGCCATATAGGTGATCAGCCGCTCGTTGCGGCACAATACGCTCTTCATATTCCTCATGCCGAATTCATTGACTGGATAGCATCTGCCGCGGATATAATCGCTCTCCGTCAGCTTTCCGGTTACAGGGGAATGAATGCGGTGATAGTCCGTAGGACTAAGGTACAGCACGAAAAAATAGCCTTTCTTGTACAGCTCCTGATGCGGCGAGTGGTTCAGCAGCTCCTCCAGCTTGTAGTCCTGTCCCTTGACGTTAAGCAGGGTACCCGATTCAATCGTTCCCATAGCCGTAATCAGCGCGTCGACGGGACTGGCCACGGCATCCGGCTCTTCGGTTACGGGCCGCATCCCCGGCTTCAGCCTCCGGCTGAAAAATTCATTAAGCGAGGCATATTCCGAGGGATTCTTCTCCGCCTGGGCAGCAGGAATCTGATAAGTGCGAATAAAGACCGGGATCAGAAGGCGGCTGAATCTGCTGTGGGCAAAAGCGCCCATCAAGCGGGACAGCCACCGGTGCGAGGACAGCTCGGTCATCAGGCGCAGCAGTGGTTTAACCATGCCTTGTCTCCCTTCCGTCATGCAGCGGCCCGTGCTTCTCTTAAGCGAAGCCACGGGCCGCTCTGCATTATATTGACATAGAATAGGAGACAAATCAATAACGTTATTCCCTGACATCCAAATCCAGCAAATGACGCGCATACGCCATGGGCCGGCGGTAGCTGTCCTTCCAGGCGCCGGCTAATCCGGCCTTGAAGAAGCCGTATCGCTGGTCGCGCCCGTTGCATTCGATGAAGTACAGCCTGCCGTCCCGGGTAACTCCGATATCAAGGCCGACATCGGCGAGTCCCGGCAGGCTTCGCTCCAGGGTGCGCACCACTCTAAGCGCCAGATCGGCTGCTCCCATACGGTAATGGGCGGCTTCGCGGGGTGTGAAGACCTTCTCCAGCACGGACACCGCTTCCGCCGCCTCCCCGCCCCGGGCGATATTGGAGACGAAGCTGCCGGGCGGAGCCAGCTTGGCGAAGAGGCCCGTAACCGCCCATTCTCCCCCGAAGCCGCGCTGGACTGTTACGCGCAGATCGAAAGGCTGGTTCTCCGCTTCGGCCAGAGGCAGACGCTCCTGAACGAGATAGGAGCCCTCATGAATGCGAAGCAGCAAGGCCGACGGCACTTCGGGGGAGGGAAGCCGCACATACTCCACCTGGCCTTTTGAAAGGAATTCCCAGATCCAGCCGACATTATCCCTTCTCAGCCGCATAATTCCTCTGCCAACGCTTCCCCTCCTCGGCTTCAGAATCAAATCCGAGTGCCGCTCCAGCATGTTCCGCAGTCCTTCGATCCCGGATTCTGTATCGGGAAGATGGGGGACTAGACCGGGCTCATTCATTAGCAGTTGGTGGATTTCGTCCTTGGGATAGCGCGTGTGCAGGTTGAAGACCCGGATGCCCCGCGCAGACAGTCTTTCGGTCGCCGTGCTTCCCGGCGGGTAGATGGCCCGATTATGGATGACCCCGGGAATCGGGACGGTGGTCTTGACGAGCCTGCGGGCAGTCCGGATATAAGCAAGGCAGCGCCCGGAAGCGAGGTCCAGTTCGGACAGCTTCAGAAAGCACGCCTTCAGCCCGTAAGCCGCTGCGCCTTTCTCATAGAGATCTAAGGACTCCCAGCCTGTTCGGCCCCGGGGAATTCCATCGTGCGCTGCCGCATTCAGCAGAATACCGACGAGTCTATGCTCCATTCGTCCAACCCTCCCGGAGGTCTGTCACCGTTCTTCCTCCAGCATATGCCGAATCCGCCCGCAGGCATGGACGAATGAGGGGAGAAGCCGCCTATTTTGCACATAAGAGCGTTGCAGATATGAACGGAAATGCCGGAGCTTGGCCGGCTGTTCAGAACCGGGCGGGACGAAAGAACCGGAGTGCCCTGGCATGCCGTGCAACTTCCGGGAATGTCCGGTGTCACCTGCACGGGCGTCCGCATATGATGCATAGGCGATAACACAGCGGAGGGAGGGACTGCTTGTGAGCAGATCCAGGAAAAAACCGCCGGTCAAGGCGAAAAGAATTCATTATTTTGTGGATAACCCGGACATCACGGAAATCAGTATTCTGGAACCGAAGCCGATGCTCAAAAGCGCATTAACTGCCGCCGAACCGGCGGCGGACGCCAAGCCGGAACTGATGAAGGAAGAGGATTTTGAGGAGCTCGTGCTTCATGCAGCGGCAGCTGCAGAAGTGGAGGCCGACCCGGTGGACGGCCGGGCTCCGGACGACGTCTTCCCTGACTTGCCGGCAGACGCCAAGCCGGATGGGGCAATCGCCGATGCGAACATCCAGGATGTACTGGAAAGCCTGCAGCCGGATAGCTCTTTCTTCAGCCAAGCGGAACGGATCAAACGGAGAGTCTATACCGACGATTTGTCGGATGGAGCGGTAACCGGGCCCAAGATCGCTCCAAGGAGCATTGATGGTTCGAAGCTGAAGCATGGCAGCATTGGCTCGCTCTGGCTTCAGGATTACGCGGTACAGGGCATCCATCTCGCGGACAAGGCGATAACTTCGGCCAAACTTGCTGCGGGTTCGGTAACAGGCGAGCATTTGGCCGACGGCAGCGTATCCGGCTCCAAGCTTCTGGATCGCTCGATCGGAGGCGAGAAGCTGAAGGAAGGCAGCATTGGGCCCGAGAAGCTGGCGGACCGTATAATCGGAGCGGCCCATATCGCGGACGGGTCGATCGAAGGCCGCCATCTTGCCGATTGCGTAATTACGTCCGAACTGCTGGAAGAGGGAGCAGTCACAAGCGACAAAATCGGCAGCGGCGCCATTTCGGCCCGCCATCTGGAGAACGGCCTGATCGACCGATCCAAGCTGTCCGATGCGGCGGTCGGCGGAGACATTCTGGAGAACGGGTCCGTTACGGGCGAGAAGCTGGCCGAAGGCGCGGTAGACAGCACCCATTTGGGGTCAGGGGTTGTCGAAGCCAAGCATCTGGCAGCCGGAGCTATCGGGCCGGAGCAGCTGGCCGGACGGCTGATCGGGGCAAGTCACCTTCAGTTCGGAAGCGTGGGCAGCCGGCATCTGGAGTCCGGAGCGATCGGCTCGCGCGAGCTTGCCGATGAGGCGGTGCAGGGCCGCCATTTGGCGCAGGATGCGGTGAGCGGCGCTCATATCGCCGGCGGTACGGTCACCGGCCGCCATCTGGCCGACCACAGCATCACCTACGCCAAGCTTGCCGAAGGCGCTGTCGGAACAGCTCAACTGGTCGAGCAGTCGGTCACCTCGTCCAAGATCGCCGATCAAAGCGTGCTCGGCCACAAACTGGCAGATGAAGCGGTCGCCACCCGTCATCTCGCCAAATCGGCTGTGCGTGCCGCGCATCTGTCACCGCAATCTGTCGGCGCCATCCATCTTCAGCCGGATGCCGTCGGCGAGGAGCAGCTTCGCCAGGGATCGGTTGGACCGGAGCAGCTGAAGGAAGAATCTGTGCAGGCCCGCCATCTGGTTCCCGGCACGATTACCGGAGCGGAAATCGCTGCCGAGACGCTGGAGACCGGCCATCTGCGGCCAAAGAGCGTTACAGCCGGCAAGCTGGCTGACGGCAGCGTTACGGCCGCCAAGCTGGCCGATCGCGCAGTTGACAGCTCCGCAATTGCTCCGGGAGCGGTGAGCGGTGAGCACATTGCATTCTGCGCGGTGGAGGAGAAGCATCTTGCCGACTCCAGCGTAAGCGCGCGGACAATTCGGGAATCGGCGGTCGATGCCGCACGTCTTGCGGATGGAGCGGTGGATGCCCGGCATCTGCGGAAGAACAGCGTCGCCCCGATTGCGCTGCAGCCCGGCTCCGTTACGGAGGAGAAGCTGGCGGCGGGATCGGTCAAGGACGTTCATGTCGCTCCCGGAGCGATTCAGCCTCATCATTTGGCCGACCATGTCGTAACCTCGCTGAAGCTGTCTCCTGAAAGCGTGACGAGCGACAAGCTGGGAGATTTCGCCGTTACCAGCGCCAAGCTGGCCGACGGCAGCGTGGAATCCGGCAAGCTCGCGGCCGGATCGGTGCAGGGCGGACATCTGGCGGCAGGCGCGGTTGGCAGCAGCGCCATCGCCGCAGGAGCGCTGCGGCCCGAGCATTTCGGTCCGGGCGCTATCGGAAGCGAGCATATTCGGCCGCTGGCAGTGGGCAGCGCCCATCTCCAGCCCGGTTCCGTCGCTGGCGTCCACCTGCAATCCGGCAGCGTGGAATCCGGCAAGCTTGCGGCCGGCTCCATCCTGCCCGTGCATCTGAGCGAAGGTGCTGTCGGAGCAGAGGCGCTTGCTCCAGAGGCGGTGCAGGGCGGTCATCTCAGCGCTGGAGCCGTTGGCGGAGAGCATATCCGTCCTTTCGCGGTCGATGCGCCGCATCTGGCGCCTGGCGCCGTTTCGGCCGAACATCTGGCCGACGGCTCGGTTGGCAGCCGCCACCTTGCGGCTGAGGGTATCCGGCTGGAGCATCTGTCAGCGGAAGTCCGCTCCTCCGAGCTGCTGCCGGATGGGGCGCTCCCGGGCAGCAAGCTGGCTCCCGGAAGCATCGAAGGTGATCGGCTGGTGGAAGGCACGATCGGGCAGCACCAGCTTCAGCAGGGAGCGGTGGACGGTACGAAGATCGCCGGCAGTGCGGTTCAGTCCCGCCATTTGGCTGCTGGCAGCGTAGGGAACGCGCATTTGGCACCGAACTCGGTGGGAGGCGCCCAGCTTCAGGAAGATGCGGTTGGCGGAGCGAAGATCGCCGCCCATGCGATCCAGGCCCGCCACCTGGCGGCGGATAGTGTTCGGAACGCACATTTGGCGCCTGACTCGGTTGGGGGTGTTCAGCTTCAGGAGGATGCGGTAGACGGCACGAAAATTGCCGACAATGCGATCGAATCCCGCCATCTCGTTGCGGACAGCGTAGGAAATGCGCATCTGGCGCCGAATTCGGTGGGAGGCGACCAACTGCGGAAGGAATCGGTAGATGGCACAAAGATCACTCCATATGCCATCCAATCCCGCCATCTGGCTGCTGGCAGCGTAGAACACACACATCTGGCACCGAAATCGGTCAGCCGGGAACAGCTTCAACAGGAGGCGGTGGATGGCACGAAGATCACTGCCCGTGCCATCAAGTCCCGCCATCTGGAAGAAGGCAGCGTGGAGCATGCGCACCTGGCTGCGGGCTCGGTGGGAAGCGAGCAGCTTCAGGAAGAAGCGGTGGACGGCGCGAAGATCGCGTCCTTCGCGATCCAATCCCGCCACCTGGAAGAAGGCAGTGTGGAGCATGCGCATCTGGCGGCGGATTCGGTAGGAAGCGAGCAGCTTCAGGAAGAAGCGGTGGATGGTGCGAAGATCGCGTCCTTCGCGATTCAATCCCGCCACCTGGAAGAAGGCATCGTAGAGCATGCGCATCTGGCGGCGGATTCGGTAGGAAGCGAGCAGCTTCAGGTAGAGGCGGTGGACGGCACGAAAATCGTCCCCTTCGCTATCCAGTCCCGTCACCTGGAAGAAAGAAGCGTACAGCATGTGCATCTGGCTGCGGATTCGGTAGGAAGCGAGCAGCTTCAGGAGGAAGCGGTGGACGGCACGAAGATCGCGCCCTTCGCTATCCAGTCCCGTCACTTGGAAGAAAGAAGCGTACAGCATGTGCATCTGTCAGCAGGCTCGGTGGGAGACGTTCAGCTTCAGAAGGAAGCAGTGGACGGCACGAAGATTGCCGCCCATGCCATTCAGTCTCGCCATCTGGAAGAAAGCAGTGTGCAGCATGTGCATCTGGCTCCCGGCTCGGTAGGGGGGGACCAACTACAGGCGGAAACAGTGGACGGCACGAAGATTGCCGCCCATGCCATTCAGTCTCGCCATCTGGAAGAAAGCAGTGTGCAGCATGTGCATCTGGCTCCCGGCTCGGTAGGGGGGGACCAACTACAGGCGGAAACAGTGGACGGCACGAAGATTGCCTCCGATGCGATCCAGTCCCGGCACCTGGAAGAAGGCAGTGTGCAGCATTCCCATCTGGCTCCCGGCTCGGT
>RCUO01000201.1_pt1 | contig 37428 bp, 36 predicted proteins | sample 2166161 | NCBI WGS metagenome assembly RCUO01 (sample SAMN09932617, study PRJNA488358) | compost metagenome | feature: garden; material: soil; isolation source: compost soil in cyclohexanecarbonitrile-enriched culture | place: Germany: Experimental Botanical Garden Goettingen | collected 2016-01-27
CCCACGGCTTCTCGGAGAGCGCGACCCGCTTCCTGTCGCAGGGTAAAATGCCGGCGTTCCTCGGCGGCTTACCGGGTGCGGCGCTGGCGATGTACCACTGCGCGCGTCCTGAAAATCGGCATAAGATTAAAGGCCTGCTGATTTCCGGCGTCATCGCCTGCGTGGTCGGCGGTACCACAGAACCGATCGAATTCCTGTTCCTGTTCGTCGCCCCGGTGCTGTATCTGATCCATGCTCTGCTCACCGGTCTGGGCTTTACCACCATGGCGGTGCTGGGCGTCACCATTGGGAATACTCAAGTACATTACCCCCTATCGAACGGGAGGTAAGCAATAAGCCTCCTGACTCTTAACAGAATCAAGGGGTTACAATGAAAGCCACCACTCTAAGCAACGGCAAGACCTACCGCCAGATCTCCGCAAACACCTTCGAAGTAGAAACCACCCGCGTTCACGCAGAAACAGGTTTATCAATCTGGATGCGCGTTACCTCTGAAAAAATCAAAGCTGAACTTGAAACTGTGTTCGCTGTTGAAGCTGTTAAAATCGATAAAGCTTTTATCGCTTTCTGGCGTAACTGTGAAACCACCGATGTTCTTAAAGCCGCTACTAAGTGGGCGATGATCCACGTTGAAGCATTAGCGATTAACGAAGAGATAGACAATATCGTTGATTACGCTGGTGAGGACCGCCCTATTCAGATTGACGGTGAAATCAACTGGATTTTTGATGCTGCGGTTCAAGTGTGGAATCGTCGTCAGCGTACCCCTGTATCCCCTCCTGTCTTCACCCCTGCTGAATCTGTTAGCGGGGTTAAGTCTAACCCTGATTATGTCGCCTTAATTACCCTAGTCGAGCAATCAACCCACCTTATGAAAGTACGGCTGTTCTGTGAGGTTACAGGCCAGTCGGAACAAATGGCTGAACTGATGCTTTCGAGGTCTGATGGTTTTCTTCTGGGTGCGATTAAGGCTTTTACCGGGGGAAATTAAATGCACGCTAAACGGAAATCTGAATTAACCCCGCGTTATCAAATTATTTTGTTCGTTGTATTGATCGTTATTTGCTGTATCGAAATTGCTTAATCACTAATATTTTAAAAGGTATTACATGAAAAAATTAATTAAGCCTCTGTTATTGGCTTTAATCGTTTCGGGTCTGGTTGGTTGTTCCTCTGAGGTTCCAGGTGGTATCGATAATATGTCTACGGTTGATGCTGGGGCAAAATCTTATGTTGAAACTCATTCACCGATGAAAGGTGAATCAAAAGAACAATGCGATCTGATGTGGAAACGCGCACAGCATTTCGTAACCACCAAATCTGATATGAAGATGGAACGCGTAACTGATTCAGAATTCTACACAAAACGTTTACATCTTAAATTTCCGGGACGTAAAGCGGCTAAAGGAGGAAATCTGGTATTAGGTGATAAGTGCGAAATTGATGTAAACGTTAAAGTCCTCGATATGTGGGGCTTTAATGAAGATTACGCGTTCATGGCTGAATTAATCAAGTACACCACCAAATAAGGAAATATTATGTTTTTAGTTATCATCTGGGTATTTTTCTGTGTGTTGGTTGGCATTCTGGCGAGTCGTTTCAACCGTTCCGGCGTGGGTTATTTCGTGTTGTCTGTGTTTATCAGTCCTGTGTTGAGCGCGTTACTGGTGCTGTGTCTGGGTAAAAATAACCCTTAATTGTTATCAATGGTTATCAGCATGGCAGGCGGTATGCTGATAACATTCCAGCAATAAATCCCCTGTTTTGTAAAAGGCGCGTAGTAATGAATAAACTTATACAAAAAGCTGTTGCTACCATCAACAAGAAATACGCCGTTGATCTAAACAACCTGAATATCAACCTGACCAATCACGTTCATCGTAAGCTGTTGGATCTGATCGGGTCAGTAGATAAGAACATGGTAATGTCGTCGCACGAACTTGCGCAGATGGCTACCGAGTTCAAAGAAGATGGTAAAGAGGTGCGTGTAAGTGATATTAACGAATCTGTTCGTACCGTGTTGAAAAATGAGTACGGGATAGTTGTTGCGATTTTTGATGATTTGTTATCAAAAGGTTATCAGCATGGCGACCACCGCGCTGATAACATCCCGTTTACAATTGATACAAAATATAAACTTTTGGAAGGGGTCGAGTTCTCTTATAACTCGCGTGGTTACATCACGTTTTATCTGGATCAGGTTCATGCAATGTTTGTCATCACCAACTATTCCAGCCGTGTGAAAATGGCAATCCTGAGAACGTTCCAGATGGTGAAAGAGGTCAACGATGAATACCATACGTTGCTTCTGGAACAGTCTAAACGGGTTATTGGTGCTTACCGGACGTTTGCAGGCCATAACGATTGGATCAGGGTGAACGACCGTATGCGCCAGGCTATGAAGATTTCGCGTAAAACTTTCCGTACCCTGTTACAGGATATCGGTACTAGCCAGAACCTGAAAGATTTTGCGTTCAGCGAAAAAGTGAACAGTTCTAACCACGCTCGGATGATTCCGCACCACGTTAACCACGGCCTGAATGAATCTGTACAGGTAGGGATGAATCCCTACGTTTCGATTGAACTGTTTAACGCGTTACGCCGGAAATACCCAGAAGAAACGATTGATGTTGAAGCTGGTGAGTTGATCGGAATTTGATCAGTTGAGGGGTTAGCAATAGCCCCTTTTCTGACTCGTTAGGGGGAAATATGAACAAGCCGCGATTATACAGTTACGTCCGATTCAGTTCGGAACGACAGGCCAAAGGGCAATCGTTAGAGCGCCAGAAATCGAGTATTGATTCACTGGTTAAAAAGATCGCTGTTGAGCACAATCTTGAAATTTTCGAAGAGTATCAAGATTTCGGAGTATCAGCGTACAAAGGAAAGAACGCAACCGAAGGGGCTTTATCAGAATTCATTCAGCATGTTGATTCCGGCAAAATTCCCCGTGGTTCGTATTTGTTGATCGAATCCTTAGACCGTTTCTCCCGTGCAAACGCAATGAGAGCGGTTAACATGTTCACCAGCTTATTGCTGAAGGGGATCGTGGTTATCACCGGAATTGATAACCAGATTTACAAAGAATCCGAAGTAAACAACGATACCCTACAACAGCTTATGTTTTCGGTGATGCTGTTCTCCAGGGCTAACGAGGAATCGGCAACGAAATCACACCGAACCATTGCTAGTGCCTTGAGCAAGATTAAGCGCCACCAGCAACGGCAACCACAGGATCCGGTCGTAGCGATTAAGGAACTGGGTCAGGATAAGTGGTGGATTGATTCTACGAGTGGTTACGTTAAGCCTCACCCGGTTTACTACCCTATCGCACAGAAGCTGATCGAGCTTAAGCAAAAGGGATATTCGAACCGTCTGATACTGGCTTATCTGCAAGAGAACCACCCCGCCCCAACAGAAGGACGTTCCAGGGGTAAGTGGAACATGCAACACGCATCGAGGATCATCGAACCCGCGATTCACGGTCAGAAGGTTATCAACGTTAACGGGGAATCGTTCACTCTTGATGACTACTACCCAGCGATCACCACCAAAGACGAATACGAGCGGTTGAAGTTCCAGATCGGGAACAAATCATTCGCACCGTTGAAGGAGGCTAATCCAGAAATTCCGTTGTTGTCCGGTATCGGGATTCTGTACTGCAATCATTGCGGGTGTCATATGTTCAAGATGAAATCCAACGTGAAGAACCAACCGTATGCTTACAGGTACGTGTGTTCATCCAGGGACTCACACCGGAACTGTTCTAAGTGGGGGTTTCGCGCCCGTACCTTAGAACTTGCGTTGTTGCAGTTGTTAGCGGATCGGGTATTTGTTGAGTCAGCCCCGGTTATGTCAGGGGTCGAAAACCTGATAGCTGATATCGATGAACAGATCGCTAACTATATGGTTGCGATTGGTTCTGCGAAATCACCAGCGATGATCAACAAGCTGACAGAGCTGATCGACGGTCTGGAAACGCAGAAAGCGGATTATCTCAAACAGAAACAGATTCACGATGATCAGATGGTCAGGATGAACACTGCCGGATGGGATAAGTTCAAACAGCTTGATATTAACGATACCCAGAACATTGACCGACTAGAGATCCGCGCCAGTATCAAAACGGTAATAAAACGGATTGATTGCCAGCAGATTGACACCGCGCATAACTTCTTTTTCGTCACGTACAGGGATGAACGTACACAGAAGCTAGTGATCAAGAAAGATACCGCGTGGACTAAAGGCCGGGTGTATATCGATTCAACCACCGTTACGAACGAACAGTTGTTAGAGTCCGAAGGGCTGGTGATGCACTCTCACATTGATATCATGATCGACCGTGAGAAGTTCATGAAAGAGTTCGAGGAACGAACCCAGCACGAACCGACACTAATCGATAAGTTAACCGAGTAAAACGACAAAGCCCCAAGCATTAGCAAGGGGCTTTTTTAATGGGGGTATAAGATAGGTAACGGATTGCCCGTCAGAAAGGATTAGTATTTGTACGCTTTTCGATCAAGTTCAATATGCGGTGAGTCTGGAAAACGTGTCCAATCATGACCGCAGTCAATACGAACACCCAATAGGCCAGCAGCCTCTTTAAACGCGGCTACAACGGGTTCAAAGTCTTTTCTTACCCAGGACACCGGAAACGGTACGATGTCGATTGCACGGCCTGTCAGGTGGGCAGAATTCATGATCGTGGACTTACCTTCACGAAGCATCTGTTTCTGTCGTTCTACGGTTCGAACACCTTCGGTAATGATGAAATCAGATTTACTAATTTCCAGCGCTTTATATGCGACCTTAACCAGATCAGGGTGAACACCGACAAGATTATTTTTACTGCGGGTACTGAATTTATAATTACTCATGATAAAAACCTGTAGTTGTTGTATACAGGTATTTATCAATCCGAATTTAGATGTACTGGAAAAGAAACGCTTTCATCCTGTACCCTTTGTAATTGTACGGGAACGAACCGATACAGACACAACGAGACTCAAAGATAAACCCACAATCAATATCAACCTCAGTTCCTGTCTTAAATCGGATAGTTGGTTTATCAATCTGAGTTGATGCGATAAAACAATCTTTATCGTTAACCAGCATCTGTTTTAATTTATTCTGCTTAACATTTTTCTTGTCGAACGAATACGTAACTGATTCGGCTAACTTACCGTTGAATCTAATATCGGCTAAATCTTTATGCGGATAACACGGGAAATTTTCTACTCTCATACTTTCACTACCTTGTTAATATTTTTTAACAGGTCGGTGGATATCTCGTCCCAGTCGAACAAAGTTTTACGTTTCGTCGGATTGTGTTTGATTGCGATGATTCGTTTTGCTCTGTTTTTCTCTGAGGTATCAATAAGGATTTCGTTGAACCTGTTCTGGTTCTGTGAAACCGCAGCGTACCGCCCTGATTGCTTATTCTTATTTAGACCTTTGATATTCCCGTGACCATCAATGTATTTCTTGTTGATAGGGATAAACTTGTCAGTAGGTTTACGCCTATCTTTGAACAACGCGCCCAGATACCGATCCTGGGTATCTTTGATACCAATCTTGTGTTCAATTTTGGTAGTAGAGATTTTCGTGAATGTGTAGAACGTTGACTGGTTCTGAGTGAACCCGATCGGGCGGTCTATCTTATCCGCTATCTGTTCCCGAAGGATGATAGAGGACTGTCTAGCAGCCTTACCGACCCGTTTCATGTAATCGTCAGATTCTCTGATAGTCAGTTTGCGCAACTGTTCTTTTGCTTTTTCGGTTGCCGCTTTGTTCCTGGCGTCAGCCTTTGCTTGTGCTCTAGAAGCCATCACAACCCCCCGATAACTAACCCGACCGTTTTCACGAACGAAAGCAGGGATTCAGGCAACACGGGGAATTCAAAAATATACGCACCGAGATTGTAAGCCGAAGCCAGCAGCAGCAAACAAATCAGAATCTTTTTTGAATTAGTGATCCATGTTTTGATTGCAGCCATAATATTACTTCCTGTGCTTTAGGATTTGAAGGATTTCGGCAACACTGATTTTCAAACTTTCAATGTTGTCCTCTACCCTGACCAGCCGAGTATCTAACCCAGAATGGTTTACTTTCATATTGTCAATATGAACCTGCTGCATATCGTTGCAGTGTTCGATATCTTTCAACCGGGTTTCGTGTTCGAGTGATTTACGATTTAGCGAATGATGAATTTTCCACACAACACCGCACATAGTTGCGCCACCTGTAATAGCAGCAAGGATTAAATCGATAGGCATAATAAGCCCCTTTATAGTTGATGTTATAACTATTTAGGGGCTTATTTATTAACCGTATATAGCGTACATAATACCAGTGTTACGGCGGTAGAATTTCTTGATATATGTTGATGACTGATCACCTACAGAACCATGAAAAGCAATTACGGCATCAACACGGATCGTTCCACCGTACCCGCCGATCTCAACCAGTGGGGAAATATTACCCGCGCCAGATTGAACCAGAACACCGTTTTTATAAACGTTGTAAGTTACATCCGGTGGATCTCCCTGGTATTCCCATCGACATTCACCGAACCCAGCAGCGCACATAGAGAACGCACCCGCAGTAGACGGAATATCACTTGTATCAATAACGGTGACTGTTGCTGATTGACCTTGAATCCCACCGAAATTTGATCGGATATTTTCCCAATCACCGGAAGCTAGGCCAACTCTCTTTACTAGAGGTAGTCCGTTAATGTTGTTCGCGTTCAGTCTACCCAGGATCGTACAGTTACCGTTGATTGTAACGTTGTTCAGTACGCCAGCATCAGCGGTGATAGTGCCTTTGAAAGAACCGGATAATGCGTCGATGTGACCACGGAACGAACCGGAAGCCGCTTCTACGTGACCACGAACAGTAACGTTGTTAAAGTTCGCGAAACCATCTTTAGTGATAGCCCACCCGTTTAACCCACCATCCCAGTTATTCGACTGAATAACATTACCGATTTTGGCATTAGTTACCGAACCGTTGATAATCTTTGCCTCACCGATAGAAGCATCAATAATGTGAGCCGCACCGATACTTGCGTTGGCGATAATCGCGGAGTTGATGAACACCCTGTTATTTTGTACTGCAAAAGGAATAACCGGGTTGGTCGGGTTCGTTGGATCGGTAACGAGAAAGAATTCACTAGCCTTGAAATAGATAGCACTCTTACTGTTTGCGGAATCCGCAACCATCGTCATTCCAGCAACAACCCCGTTAGCGTTTACCTTCACGGTGTACTGTGAGTTAATCGTATTTTTAAGAGCATCAACGGCGGTCTGCGCGTTCGTACTGACTTGCGCAATGTTACCCTGGATTTCTGATTTAACGGTCTGTAGCGCCTGCGATTGGGCTGTATTGTTCGAAGCAACAACCGTGTTCAGGTTGGTGATTTCAGATTTGATATCGTTGTCGATCGTAACCTTAACCTGGTTGAGAGCATCAACAACAACCTTGTCACCGTCTTTAACTATCTGTTCCAGCCGGGTAGATGACGCAGCAATTTTCTGGTTTGTCTCGCTGGTAATGTTCGTATGCAGGTTAGAAATTTCTACCTGTATTGCATCCTTCGAACGTTCAAACGCGGTATCAATTGCCCCGTCAAGATGGCTTTCAAGTTCTAAGAAGTTCTTGATCAGATCAGCATCTTGTTGCCCCCAGTTTACTTTTGACTGGAGCTGAACCATTACCGCAGCGGTATACGTCATCGAGTCCTGTCCGAACACGTCATAAGCAGCCGCGCGAACGTACCAGTTACCGTCTTCGATATGGATCGTGTGAATCTCTGAGGCTTGCGGAGCGGTAAACGTCTTAACGTCGTTCCCGGTGAAACTCGCGGTTTTCGATACCTGAACCACTACACCAGCATAATCAGGAACGGTTAACGGATCAGGATGTACCCAGTTAGCGAAGATTGCCCCGAACCCACCTGTTGCGGTGAACCCGGTCAAAGCCGGTGCTTGCGCGTTAAAGCACTCCAGAACGGTCTGGTTCGACTTACGACCACCGAACCCGATAGCACGTACCGCGAACTTAACGTTGCGTGACAGCCCGTTAACGGCGTTCATTTCGTAGGTATAGACCCAGTTGATATCTTTGCAACGATACGTGAACACCTGGTTCTTTTGGGTAACTTCAATTTCGTAGTAATCGAAGTGATCAACGAATTTCGATTTGCGACCATTTACCGTTACGTCTAACTGTGCCTGATCATCCCATTCCAGATCGAAAGCCTGATGACGGGTTTCTTTTGAGCCTAACGCGATCCCGTTATGCAGACGAACAACCGGAGCGGGCAACAGATACTGTACGGTTAAATCTGGGTTAGAAAGCAACGTCCACGGCGATTGGTAGTACAGGCCAGCAGCACAAACACGGAAATCGTACTGAATCCCCTGCTGCAATCCGAGAATACTGAATTCGTATTCGGACGTATTGCCAGCGGATAACCATTCGGTATCGGTAGTTTTCTTGTACTGGATGTAAAACTGATAACGGTTGTAATCAACTTCACAGTCCCAGGTAAGCAGGATGTTCGAACCGTACACGCTTTCACCAGTTGATACCGCTGTCAGGTTCGACGGTTGATAGATGCTGGTAGAAATACTGATCGGATCATAGTTCGGCTTCGCTGCGATATCCTGATTGGAATACACCAGACTGTTGTACTCGCCAGCGGTAACAGTGATTGTTCCTGCTGTGCCAGTGTCCATCATCGGAGTAATCGAAGTAACGCGGAACAGTTTGTTATCCATCATCAGTTCTTTGTTGCTTACGCTGATCACGTCCCAAACTTCGAGGGTGAAAGCGTCAGCGGTGGAGAAACTGATCTGTTGAGTCAACAACGCTTTGTTACGTTCGATCGAAGCTAATCGGTCAATCGCGCCAACGTTCTTAGAAAAACGCATCGTGATATCTTTCGCAATTACTCGTTTGTCTTTCTTGATCAGAGCATCGTTCGAACCATCAGAAGGATACCGAAGCACCGTTGATGAATAGTCAATTTTCGGGTCTGAGTAGCTAACGTTTAACGTGTTGTAATGACCGTTTGTCCCACCATCGGACAGGCTGATTTCCGACATCACAATATTATCTTCATCGAAGTGATATTTTGTGATGTCTGGTGCATCGAGTTTCAGCGTTAACTTGCCGAACGAGTCAAATACGATACCGCCAAAACTGGAACAGATATTCTCGATGTTCGCTTTGTTTGATGCGTTCGGGTCTGTACCACCATCACACCAGTAACTGTTTTCGGTTCGTGCCGCAGCAACTTTGAACGAGTCCAGATCGATTTGTGAAATCGGGGTGTTCAACCCGTTTGTTGATGTCAGGAAATCAAGCAAGCAAGATGGCCCGTTGCGGGTGAATTCGCGGTTGCCTGTAACAAGGTTGGTGATTTTCTTCCCGTTCAGTTCAACTGCAATCTGTGAGTTCGGTTGAAGGATATCAACGCCATCAGTTAACGCTTTGTTCGTTTTGTGCATCACGATACACATCGTAGCGATACCGTTTCCGGTAAAGTTATCAGGCCATTGGTTCCCGATATATTTTTTAGCCAGGGACAAATGACGACCAGGATTTTTACCAGTCGAAATTTCAATCTGTAGAATATCCTGATAAGCCCCGGTGATACGGTCTTTAGGAATAATACCGTCAACGTGAGTATTGTTATCGATCAGGACTTTTTTATTGTCCATGTAAATTTGACTGATTGAGTCAATTTCACCCTGAGCAATAGCGAAACACTGAACCAGGTAGTTCCCGCGCTGGCTGGTTCCGTCAACCGCTTTAAACACGTTGATCGCACCAGTACGTGATGAACCGTAGATATTCGGGATAACTGTTGCGGGGTCAGTTGTTGAACCTAGCGTTGAAGCAGAATCCGGCGATTGTATTCGTGGAATATTAGGTTGCATGGTAAGCGACATAATCGCCATAGCAGCACCCACAGCAAGACCAACACCGATCGCAATAGCGACACTTACACCAGCAGCAATTAACGCCGCAGCGGTTGACGCAGCAGCGATCGCAATAGCAGCGACAACCATTATTGGCATAATTTAATTCTCCATGAGGAATCGAATTCAACCCGTGAAACCGGAATCATCTGGTAAACACTTCGTTCGTTAATAGTTAGGGCATAACCTGAATAAACCAGAGAAACGTGATACGTTTTCTTGTTGCGGTTTTTCTGGACTGAAACAAGGAGTGTTCCATTTTCTAATGACGGTGTTTCTTCCTTGTCGAAATAATGTTCAACGAATGACAGAGTATCCCCGAACCCGATTTCTTTTTTGGATTTAGCAAAACCTGTTTTAGGGCAAGAGTATTGCTTGTGTAATTTGTGGTAGTGGTCTGAACCTGTCAGAATGTCTACCAACTTCACCATTTGCAAATTACAGTCATAGTGTCCGTATTCGAACTGATGACCTACAGTCTCATTGATGAAGTCGGTAATTAATGCTTGTTTGATAATGTCGTGATTTAACATATAAACCCCATATTGTTATATAGGGTATTTATCTGTTACTTTTTAGCTGTCCAGACAGCCTCTGAATTCCACTTGCCAGCCTTACTAAAGAAACCGTCATTTTCGTTGCCTGGATAGCTACGGTGAACCCCGTCTGATGCGTGATGACGCGCGTTCTGATCAAGTGAACACCAGACCGAGTTTAGTTTGATTTCGGTTGTGTTCTGTGATTCGGTTTCGTCCATTCGGATATTGATAATAGACGAATCCACTTCACCGTAAAATTGCCCGTAACTTGCAACAACACCACCTTTTAACGGGTTCAGGAATACTACTTCGATCGAAACAATAGCCTTATCCAATTTCTTTCCCTGAATAAGCTGAATGTAATCCTGTCGAACGTTTGCAAATTTTACAGACATCCCCTGGTTGTTAATCTCTTTCGATTTAGTTGGTGACATAACATCGAGCAAATCACCACTCGCGAGGAACTTAAAATTGTTATGGGTGATATCGTGGTATCCATCGCAGATACGGATCACCCCTGCCCCTTGCGCCATCGTAACAGTGATACAGTGAAACACCGTCCCTACCGAAAATAGTTCCTGCTGTGATAGCACCGTTTTATTAGTACCGTTACGTGAGTTGAAATCTTTCAGGAAATCGGGATGTACGCAAAGGTTATTAATTTCGTCTTGTTTAGTAGCCATTATAAAACCTCTGTTGCTTCAAATTCGGTGTACGTTGTTTGTTTCAGGTCATATTCGAAATCGTTTGATGTGACCATAAGAGTTAGTACCGGAGTTCGATAATTGATTAATTCACCCGCTTGAACCGCGTTACGCAAGTTGGGGAAAATCATCATCGTTTGAGTAACCGGATCAACGTCTGTTACCTCGTATACTTTCGTTTGGTTTGCGAAAGTGAATTTAGTCCCTTTCTCGATCAGTACCGAAACTGGGATTTCGCGAGCGCCAGCCGGAACCGCAGCGGTAACGTTACATAGTGATGTTTGATTGCCCCTGTACATCAGGTTAATAGCTTTGTACATCGGGAACGTAAACGGTTTACCGTAACGATATTCAGCAAGCCATTCATCGAAAAGATATTGATCTTCACCAACGTAGTTAACTGTTACCGTTGTTTCGTACCATTGGATTCCGGTAAACCGTCGCAGTGTTTTACCAGATGCGGATTTATTAGCAAAAAACGGAGCAATCGAGTTCACCCGGATTTCCATTTTGAATTTTGGATCGTTGAAAATATCAGCCATAAAAAAGCCCCTTAAATGTTTTTAGTATTTAAGGGGTTTATTTATCCGCGTCGGCGTTGAGCATCTTCAACCATACGGGCAATCTCTTGCGGGTACTTTTTCAGAGTCGCCATTAGTTCACGGTCATTACTTGAAGCGTTCCCCTGGATAGTGATCGGAGCTGAGATTGTGATACCGCCGCCCTGTTCACCACTGAGGTAATTTTTCAAATCCTGGTTCAGTCGCTTATCAACAACACGTTCGCCCTGTTCCAGTAGGTAAGTACCCGTTGAAGGTACGTTGCTGATCCCGTCATGGAACTGGCCTTTGACCTGTTTGATACTTGCAAGCTGTTGCATCACCGCGCCCATCTTCGAAGCGGCAAGAGCATAGCCAGCGAAACCACCCTCTTTCATACCATCGGTGAACGCTGAATACGCATCCATCGTAGCTTTAGAGATTGCTAGACCTTTACTCACTGCGAATGATGCTTTAGCTGCAGCGGAGTTTTCACCAGCAACAGCAGAGATCGCAGCCATAGCCCCATCAGCGGCGGTCTGGTACAGGTCAAGATTCGCCATCGTAGCAGCAATCGCAGCCTGTCCTTCTGTCTCGTCCAGTTGCCGTCTGCGTTCGTCGTAAGCGGCATCGATAGCTTCTTTTCGAGCGTTAAAATCTTCCTGCATGATCAACTTCTGATCGAGGGCAGTTTGAAGGGTTTCCAGTTCGGACGCGTAAGTATCTTCAACCGCCCTTTCCATCCGTTCACGGCTTTCCTGGTCGAGTCCTAACAACGTTTCGTAGAAGTTCCCGCCCATTGCAGATATCAAAGCTGAACGGCGTTCGTTCGCTTCGGTCGCATCAATTACGCCTTTATCCTGCAACATCTTGATATCGTCGTAACCACGCTGGAGTTTCGCAGTTCCCGAAGTCATCGAAGCAGCTTCCGAAGTGAAACCCTCGACGGTGATCCGGTTCAACGCGTCGTAGCTTTCTTTCTTCGAGCGGGCTAGTTCGTCGGCGTCTTTCTTCGCTTGTGCTTCTGCTTCTTTCCGTTTCTTTTCAGCTTCCGCAGCAGCAGCTTTAGCTTTTGCAGCCGCTTCTTTTGCTAACTTTTCCGCTTCCTTTAGTGCAGCTTCTGCATCACGAGCCGCTATTTTATCATTAGCGCTCTTTTCTTCTGCTGCCCGTTTCCTTTCGTTCTCGATATTTTCATTAACAATCTTCGCGTTCTTCTCGGCTTTCTCGCGAGCTTTTGCAATATCTTCTTGAAATTTCTTTTCAGCAAGGAATTCAGCACTAGCAGAACCATCTTTATTATTAAGCTGTCCACTTGTCATACCGGACGAACTATATGGAGCAATATTTTTAAATGACGATTCGGAGACATCACCTAATTTTGTGAGCCATTTGGCGAAATCGGTATTACCCCAATCTTTTTCGAACCAGTTCCAGATTTCTAAAACTTTTTCAACAGCAGGAGATAACCCGTTTGCAATAGCCCCTTTAACTTTCGTTTCAAGGTCGCCCATTTTAGTTGAGAAATCGGCGTAGTTTTTAACCGCATCCGAAGTAATATCTACGTTCTGTTGTGCAACTGAGTTTAACGCTTCTTGCTCAGAACCTAATTCACTCAACCGGGATATCATCGATGATGAACCACCGGATAATTTTTCCATTGCTGATGTAATTTCGGAAACTGTAGCGCCTGCATCTTTCAATTGATAGAACAGACTGATAGATGCTTTGATACCGCCGTTGGTATCACCAATATACTGAGTGAAATCCTTTAGTTTAAGCCCGTACTTTTTTAAGTCCTCCCCGATACCGCCACCAGTAGCAACAGCCTCACCCAGATTTTTAATCGCGTCTTTGTTCATAGAACCGAACTGTTCCATCGCGATTCCAGCCGATCCGAATTCCTTCGTTAGCTGTTGCAATGCATCGGTTGAAACCCCACTAGATTTCGAAACCTCGTCTAGTTTCACGGCTTCTTCTGCTGAGGACATCAAAAGGCTAAGGCCAGCAGCAGCAACGCCAGCAGCAGCACCGAAAGCCATCAACGCAGGGTTCATAGACCCCCGCATACCGTTACCGAGTGAACCCAGAATACCGTTTAAAGATGTTGCCTGACCGGATAGCCCATCAAGCAATGATTCAGCACGTCTTACACCGTTAGCAACACCGCCGATATCAGCGGTTAACGTTAGTGTATGGTTATTGTCGCTTGCCATTTTTGACCCCTTTCCGCTTTAACATTTTCTCTCGTTCTTCTGGTGAGAGCATGGAAAGCATTTCATTTTCCTGTTTCTGTTGTTTAGCCTTTTTCTCTTTTTCAATCTGTTCCGGCGATTTGAAAATAATATCGTCACGGATCAATTTAAAATCGGAAGACTTCATTTTTCGCAACCCCTCTTTAGAGAGATTTCCTGATGCTTCATAAATTGTATTGTTTAACCGGGCAAACATAGAATCGATTACGTCGATCCCTGATGGTTCAATAAGCCGATCAAATAGTTCCACAGATCGAAATACTGGAAGCGGTAATTGCTGAATCTCAATAAATGACATTCCCCGGCGCAATACTGTTTTGAGCATGAATTTTAAATAGGGGTTGCTTCGGACTTTTTTTCGAATACAGCCGGATCCAGAGAAAGGGTTACTTGCGCGATACTTCCGATCAGAACCTGGCGAACCTGAACAACCAGCTTTTTCACCTGTTCGATATCGGTAAACATTTGAGAGCCGTCTTTATTCAGAGTACACGCCAAGATAGTACGTTCATCACGTAATTTTTTGCTGTCGTCTGTGATGTGTGTAAGGTATTCAGCAAGGGTCATTGGTCGAACGTAGAAAGTGTATTTTCCGAATTCAACAGGTTTGTTTTCAACTGTTAAATCTTTCATCATCTGTTCGAATTCGTTTAGGGTATCGGTCATTTTATGTTTCCTAATAGGTTAATTTCACCTGTATTTAGAAAACAAAAAAGCCGCCCATAATGGACGGCTTAATTTTTATGGAGCAGTAACTGTAACGGTACATTCGTTGGAAACGATGGTCTGGCCCATACCATCCGAAACAATAACTTTTCGAACATGAGTACCCACAGGGGAACCAGTTAGATCCAGTGTGGTAGTAGTAGAACCAATCTGGGTTAACTGACCGTCTTTGTACCAGCGGTAAGAATACGGAGGATAACCGCCAGTAACCTGAAATTCAATTTCGACAGTATCAGTCGTTTTCATTGACAGAGTAGCAGCAAAATCTTTCAGAACAGAAAGTGGATTCTGAATCCCGGAACCCTGGTTAGTCAGATCCAGAATACCTTTCGCAACGATTCGATCGATAGCGATGGTGAAATTACGAGTAACAGCCGCTTCCGCATCACCTGAAAGGGTATCTGAGGACAGGAAACCGTTAACAAGGAAACTAACCCCGTAATCGCGATCCTGATCAACCCAGTAAGTAACCCGAAGCTGAATACGGCTTGTACCGTCAGCAGTGGTGATCAGACGTTCGTGAATTACGTTACCCGGAATATAGTTTACCGACAGAGTAGTATCACCGTGAGAACGTCGCCCGATTAAGGTACGGTCATCAGCAGAACTAAACGAAGGAACTTTAATGCTATTTCGGGTTGAGCTAATTTCTGGGAAAGCGCTAATTTCTGGGATATCGATAAACCCGAGTCCGTTTAAATTGGTGTTAGTAATATCATTACCAATCGCCACCGAGATCGAACCACCAGTGAAAATATCTTGTGATTTCATATTTTGTAAACCTTATTATTGAGGGTAAGCCGGAAGTGATCCGGCCTATATGTTCTATTTAGTGATTTGTTTTTTCAGTTCGTTGACTTCCGCGCGGAGTTCCTTAATGGCTTCAACCAACAGAGCGTTAACGCCTGAATAAGAGATAGAAAGGATTGAACTTTCTTTGTCTTCAATAACCGCACCTGGTAATACTTTCTGTACGTCTTGAGCGATTAAACCGATTTCTTTTTTGGAGTAATCATCTGATTCAAGATCGTTTCTTTTGTCGTATGAATATCCGTTTAGCTGATCGACTTTATCAAGTGCTGAATCAATTTTGACCAGGTTGGTTTTTAACCGAATATCAGAGTTGTTTCCAATGTTACCTGGTACAATAAAATCACCAGTACCATGGAAATTAAACTGTCGATCCGCACCAACAATTAAACGAACTATCGCGCCGGATTCAACACCGTTCTGCATATGAACATCCATCGCGGCAATGTGTGCGTTGCCCCATCGGGTTGCTTTCCATACGTTATACGCGGAAACATGTGCATTTGGGCAATCAAGCTGTAAACCTGATGGACGCGCACGCCACTCACCATGACCACCGCCAGCCACTTCACCACGAATAATACCGGATGAGTCACCGTAAGTTACATTTTGTGAATGAATCATCGCACTGTTGCCAAAATTCCAATTCAGACCGTTCGCACGAATATTAAACTGTTTATCAGCGCCGGAATAAATTACAGCTTTTTCAACATCACCAGCAGTATTAAACCACAAATGCGAGTTTCCATCACCGCGAGTAACTAAACGACCACCTGCGGAAATTACTGAATTACGCGCAAAAAGATCGTTTTCAGCAGTGATTGAACCTTTCACGACCATATCGCCAGTGCTTAAAACAGTCATTACATCGTTAACATCAGTGTTGCCTGTTGATAAACGATATACGTTATTCTGAACAGTTTCATGCCATATGGTATCACCATTACCACCTCGGAATTTACGCAGATAACTTTTTGAATTGGCTACTGCGGTGTTCAAAGAAGTAATATCGTAAACTGATGGGGTCGAGTTAAACGTAACACCGCCAGTATTGGTTAACGCGCCTGTTGATACAGCACCGACTAAGGTCGAAGTACCAGCAACGCGGAAATTACCCTGTGAAATATTAAACTGGCTAGTATCAGATTCTAAACGGGTGATAACTTTGTTTGTGTTTGTAGAGTCACGAACATAAGTTTGAAGCATTGAACCACCAGTAGGGGTGATTATTGTTTCTACTCGCCCACGAATAACGTTAGTTCCTGCGCGTTTTTCGTAATTAGTAAAATGACCCATCGTGATATTAGTTGCCGGAAGTGCAACAGAAGTATCAACGGCGGTATTTGTCATTTCCAATGATGCTGAACCACTACGAGTAATAGAGATATTTCCGGTTAATGCGCCACCAGTTAACGGAAGATACGCAGTGTCGAGACTTGCACCAACTAATTTACCCGAAGCATTAACTAATTGTTGAGTTGTTAACCCTTTCCAGGTCATCGGCGCTTCTAAACGAACCGATTTAGTAAAGCATTTGTTACCCGTAGAGGTATAACCCAGATACAGATCACCACCAACAGTATCATCGGTTGCTGTTCTACCCGCAGACAACGTAACGTTACCATTACCGAAATCGCGGATAATAGTTGCGTCATTTTTAGTAACGATCTGGCTTGCCGCTGTTTGGTGCAATCTGATTGCGGTAGTAGACGTTAAATTAAATGCGTCCAGTGTCGTTCCCGGCGTTGATACGCTTAACGAGGTCGGACTAGCGATCAATCTGATATTGTAATCAACGTTGGTTCCCGATGTATGGAAATCAATAAACGGTGTACCAGCGGTATTCAGTGAACCTAATTCGATCCCTGCGTTCGGGCTAGTCATTGAAAGACTGCTTGCCGCCGTGATAGCACTGGTAAAGTTAGCCGTTGAAGCGGTTAACGGGCCTGTTGTTGTCGTACCTAGCGTGGTTGCGCCAGTAACACGGAAACCACCAACGTCAAAAGTAGTAAGACCACTGTTCCCGTCCATAATCATACGGTTTTTGATAGCGCCAGCGTTATCACGGGTATCTAGATACAAACGTGACGATCCATCAGTCATTAACAGAGTCTGAATAACTCCACGCGCGACCCCTGCGTGTGGATCGGTTGTAGCTGATTTTTCCTTAAAAGCGATCATGCCTATGATTTGGTTCGTTGCCGGAAGCGTATCTGTGCTGTTAATGTCAGGACGAACAAAATCAACACCTGGAGTACCACCAGTACGGAGAATACCCATTCTATATGTTGATCTGACCTGCTGGCCTTCAACTACCTTGTTAGTGGTGAAATCGCCCGTACTTGTCACGTTCCCAGTTAACGCACCACCTGTGACAGCCAAAGCACCTACGTTAGCAGCAGGGATCGTAATATCAGCAGACCCATCAAAGTTAACACCAGCAATTTTACGAGGAACGCGCAGTTTTTCCGCGTTGGTGATACTGGTTCCCGTCATAATATAGCGAGAGTCGAAGTTATCGAATTTACTGATTTCGATTGAATCCGCTTTGATTTTGGTTGCGGTAGTAATATCGCCAGTTGTGGTAACAGTGGAACCAGTAATCGCGCCTGCGTTAACCGTTGTTAGTGTCGAAATACCAGTAACGTTCAACGTTGCGCCTTTCAACTGACCGCTTGCGGTGATCGCTGTACCGTTCACAGCCGCCATTGTCGAAGTGCCAGTAACGCGCAATGTTCCGGTTGTGGTTAGCCCGGTCATGGTTGCTGCCGTACCGTTCACAGTTGTAGCTGTGAGCGCCTGTAAGGACGTTGCGCCCGTTGCGGTCAAAGTACCCGTGTTGATCCCTGTCATCACCGCAGCGCCCGTTTCAAGGCTTAAGGAGGTCGCTTTACCCGTGATGGTTGCGGTTGCCGCTTTCACGTCGCCAGTAAGCACCACAGAAGAACCGGTAATAGCACCTGTTGCTAATGAACCAGTGGTAACACGTCCTGAATAAGTACCCGTTACGCCCTTCACATCAGCAGTTGAAACAATCGCCCCGGTATCGAGTGAACCAGCAGTTACTTTCCCGGTAACGACTGCATTACCACCAGCAGAAATAGATCCAGCCGTTTGTAAGCTGGCAACGGTTGCAACACCAGTAGCGTTCAGAGTTGTTGACTCAAGAGCGCCCGTCTTAGTACCTGCAAGAACAGTTGATCCGGTCACTGTCAGGGTTTGGGAATTGGTTGCCCCGGTAGTAACGACAGAACCCGCTGATACGCGGCCTGCAGTGGTCAGGGTAGCCCCTTTCACATCGGCGTTAGAGGTAATCGCCCCTGTAGTGGTCAACGTGCCTGTGTTGCTCTGGTTGCCGTTAATCGTGACCGTACCACCTGAGATCGTTGCGCCCTTTTTCGCCTCTAAGCGGTCAGTGATGATCGGATCATTGCCTAACTGGACAATAGCACCGGAATCATTACCGACGTAAATTTTGCGGTCGGTCAGGTTAATACCGATTTCACCGCTTTCTAAACCAGTAGGTTTTCGTCCTGCGGTGGAGGTTCTTTTAAACTTAATCTTTGCCATTAAAAAATACCCGTATGGAATGTATACGGGTATTTAGGGATGATTAAAAAGTACCGAGGTCGATTGTGTCGCTTAGGTCGATAGCACCAATTTCAGCCGGAGTTGGTTTGCGTCCTGCGTGATAAATCACGTTCCCGTTAATTTTCATATTCGCGTAGTTAGCAGCAGCACAAACAATATTAAATTCAGTCAACGCCGCCCCGTTAATACCGGAAAGATACATTGCTTGAATAGCCGGATCAGCAGCCCCAGCAGTTGTATAGTTACCACCCTGAATATATGCGCGGTTGCTGGAGTTAGTGAAACGAATCCCCGTATTACCCTGTTTGATCCCGAGGTTTCCGGTCATTGTGTCGCCTGTTTTATTCACCGCGCCCACATCTACCGGAGTAGGCTTGTTCAGTGGTGAGAAAACCAGTTCGCCGCGATCCTTAAGTGATACCGTTGCGTTGATGTTGTCGATTTCGGTAAAGCCTTTACCGCCAGAATGCCACATCGTAGCGATCGTACATGCTTCACCTGCTGCGTTAGTGGTCTGGATGTAACGTTTTAACCCGGCTTCGTTAGCAACCCCAGGGATCGGACAGAAACGGAAAGTGGTTGCACGTAGTTCTGGTGAATACAACTCACCCGTCATCACCGCCAGATTGCCACCACGCAGATCAACCGCGTTCAAATCTGCCGGAGTTGGTTTGTCCTGGTCGGTATAGATTTTCGTCCACGGTTGCGGAGTTGGTGAGAGGTTACGAATCCGCATCAACGGTTTGCCGTTCGGGTTAACGATCATCTGCCAGCCCTGATTATCGTTCCCTTGAACAGCTAACGCGCCAGTATCAACGCCGAACGGGTTTTCAGGTGAACTACCTGAGAAAGTAACGAATCGGTTTCCAGATAGTTTGTTGTGGTCAATTACGCCCGGATAGTAAGAAGTACCAGCACCGATACCCCAATCACCCGTTAACAGGGCTTCCCCTTTCCGCGCAATACCAGTATCGAGCATATCAACAATAGAAAGAGTGAATTTTTTCTGTACAGCAGCATCGGGAGCGCCAGAAGCGGATTCCCCGACTACGTGAGCATCGAAAATCTTGTAGTAACCGATGGTTCCCGGTGCCTGATCCGCGATAGTGTCAGTGGTCATCAGGTAGTGACATCGGAACCGTAGCGGGTCTTTTGTGAGGAATGCTTTTTCAAGCATTTCGATCCCTTCGTCGCCAGGGATAAGCCCTAGAACAATTTCGGTATCGTTCCAGATACGACCTCCCGGTAATAATGATTCTTCATCGCTGTCGTAAGTCTCGTAAGTGGTCATTTCACGGGTTGAAGCAATTTCCGGGAAAGATAGCACCTCTTGCAGATCGATATAATTTTGATCGTGGAAGTGAATCGCCGGGTCTAAAATGTCGGTAACACTTACATCGACCTGACCGCCTGCGAAAATATCGTAGTGTTGATCAATATCAGCCATTATTTGTTCCTTTCAAAGAAGTATTTGAGGTCTAATGTGATCGCCGCCATAACGTGACCTTCGGAAGCATCTGTTTGGTAATTGGTCGAACCCATTTGAGGTGTAATTGTGTTGATTCGTAAGCCGGGAAAATCCTTCGGCTCAAGATCCATCAGTTGAGAAATAATCTGGTGAACTTCGGTTTCATTAGTCTCTGAGAAAACGACTACGGTTATCGAACAGGTAGCGTTTAGTTTCTTATCGGTTACGTTGCTGATAGGTGAATAACTTTCGTTGATTTCTGTAATCCATACTTGCGGCGTCGGATCAACGGAGGTTTTGAAGTTATCAACTAAATCGTGTTTCCATTCATCAGCAATAATTTCTTCAAGCCGTCGTTTAATCTGTAATCGGGGCAACATCTTATTTGTACTTTCCACGCGCGCCCCCTGCAATTTCGAGATAGCAAGTTACAAGCCCGGATAAGTCATCCTGAATATACGCGATTTTGTATTCTTCGCCGTTGACGCCTACGCGGTCGCCTTTAACAAGTTCCCCGTACTCAACAGTTAATGTGATAGTTTCACTAATTCGACCGTCTGTATCAGTGAGCGTTTGCTCTAACAGCCCGCTTACAGTAGAACCATCAGATTTTTTATATTCGTCGCCTAGTTTAAGAAAGCTGGCGATCTGTGCTTTGGAAAATTTCATATTTAATACCTTCTGGTTTATATGAGGTATTTAGAAATAAAAAAGGCAACCCCGAAGGATTGCCAGTTTATTTACAGAGAGAAAACGTTATTACGGGTTAACGCCTTTAGGAGTCAGCACTTTCAGCGCGTTATCGTGACGGTAGCCAACATCAGCGTTCAGCCAAATACGCGGAACAACAGCACCCTGTGAACGATAAGTGGTGTCGTCCATATCCAGTTCCACAGAACCCCAGGAACCCAGAACGATGTTCGACCAGTCACCCACGTAGATTTTACCTTCGCCCACCAGACCAGTAGTTTCGACTGGCAAGCCACACATGGTGTTGGTGATTTCGTCCACGATGTAACCCGGAACACCAGCAGTTTTCAGAGTGGTCATCAGAGCCGCTTTAGTTGCATCGGTCATTACACAAGTCATAGACTCGTAGAAACCAGCATCACGCATTTTCGCGATTTCTTGCAGAATTTCAGAATACTGGAACTGTGTAGATTTCAGCGCGGTAGCGGTGAACATATCGTTGATGGATTTCGGAGCGTGTGCCGGGTTAGCAGCAGCAGCAGCGAACAGAGTTTTTTCCAGTGCGACCTGTGAACCCTTCATGATGTGTTCAACCACGATACGTTCCAGATCCGGCACAGTCTGGAGACTATACTTAGACATTGGTACGCCACCAGTGAAGTTTTTCGGGGTCATGGTGAAACTTTCAACCGCGATATCAGCTTCTGGAGACGCACCGTTTTCGTCTACCCAACCGAACGCATCAACAGCGTTTTTGTTCATTTTAGGCAGGGTCAGAGGCTGGGTCAGATTATCGTATTTGGTGATGTTCAGACGACCCAGAACGGAGCGTTGCAGAACTACATCCAGGAACGAACTCATATCCAGACCATCAGGGGTGATTTTGGTCACTTTGGAAGCAACAACACCAGCGTTAGCAGCACGGGCAAGAGCATTGCCAGGGATGAAAATACCACCGTGGGAGTTTTTCGCAGAACGTGCCAGTTCCTGATGCACTTCCAGTTCACGACCGGACAGATTACCGCCGTTTACTTTCGCGCGGATTGCTTTACCCAGATCGTAGCCTTTCAGCAGGTTCTGTTCAGAATCGCGGGAACGGGTTGCACGTACAACGGTACGAATTGGTTTAGCGCGTTTACCTTCACGCATTGCACGAACAGCACGAATTTCATCATCGGAGAGTTCGATCTTTTCTTCTACGACTTCTTCGATCACTTCTTCTTCGTCGCGCTTTTCACGCATTTTGCGAATTTCTTCAATTTCCTCTGGAGTCAGTTCCAGTTCTTCGATAACTTCTACAACTTCTTCTTTAATAATTTCGTCCATAATAGGAATCTCTTTGTTGGTTTCAGCGTTTCGCTGTGTGCCTTTATTTAGGGAAAGTTTTATTTCGCTTTTTTCAGGTTTATTTCGGTTGATCCCCACGTTATCGGACGCTGGAACTGAAACAATTGAAACTTCGTATGGCGCGAAATAAGCCATAAGGTCATCACCGACCTGTTCGTATTCTGTAAGGTCATATCCGAAACTGATTTTGGAGAGAGTTCCTTCAATAACCATTTGGCGAACTTCATTTGCGAGTTCGTTAACAGCGGAAAATTGAATCTGGCAACGGCCTACGCCGTCGGGATCAATTCGCGCTGAACCTTCGACGACTTTTCCAATTGGTAAATCGTGGTTGTGTTGATATAACAGCGGAGCGCCATTATTCAGACGGGTTAAATCTATTCGTTCGGGGTTGTCGTGCCGGAGAACTTCATTTAATAGAATCGGATTTCCCATTTCGTCCAAAAACTCTCGTTGAACGGGAGTTTCATCAGAAAATGCGATATCAAAAATATACTTTTCTTGATCACCACCAGCAGCCAACCCCGACAAATTACGCCGGAGTTGCTTCTTCATTCGCTAATTCCTTATTGCTGAATCACATCATTATTTAGTGAGTCATTTTCAGCGGGAATATCTTGAAGATTTACGGTCTGATTATCAGCATCGATTTCTTCATCAACTTTTTGAGGGTCGCCACCAATAGCAATAATTGCTTCGTGTCTACTCATGAATTTATTACGTACAGCAACCTCATACGCCTGGTATTCTTTGATCGGATCAACAGATTTCATACCTTCGCCGGAGAACGAAGTGTTGAATAAAATATCGTCCACTGCTTTTTGAGTTAGCGGCAATACGTTATCGTCCACACAACACCGTAAAAATTCTTCGTACAGAGGAATAATTACCTGTTCGATCAATTTATCACGGAGAATAGAGAATCGAGCGTTGGTTTGAAGCTGTCCAAAACGGGCAGAACTGAAATTAACGTTTTTCGTTGAGTTCAGTAGCGCGTTTGAATAAACACCCAGGCCAGCGGCGATCTGTTCAATGGTTGCTTCCGCGAAACTCTCGTAACTGTCACCGTTGCTGTTCGCGGTTACGGATTTAGCGCTGTACCCTGCTGGTAACTCCATAATCAAGCCAGGAGACATCTCCTGAGTGATTTCCTGGTGTTCGGTATCGTCGTCATCAAGCATCGAATCCTGCGATTTATCGCGCTCTAAGAACGTCATAGAAGCAGCGGTAATCTGTTTCTGAACCAGAGAAGCGAAAGTGAAATCGTTCAGGTGATTCATCAGGTTCATCGAAGCGAGGAAATCAGTTACGCCCCTGTAGCTGTCAGGCAAAACACCATCAAAGTGATGAAGGATTTCATCAGCCGGAACACGTTCACTCATTGCGGAATAGGTCTGAGTCAGAATGTCGAAATCACGCAGCCAATAAGCGATCACCTCGTTGGTATCAACATCGAATTCAATACCCTGGTAAATTACGGTGTCCGGTTCTTCACCCTGTTTTGTCATGTTCCGGTCAATTCGTTCAGAAGGAATAATTTCGACCTTCATTCCGGTCTGGAACCGATGGATCCTGATAAAACTTTCACCGTCGATAATTCGGGCTTTGGATACTTCACGCAAAAATTGTTTAAACGTGAATTTTTTATTCAGGGAAAACCGCTTAGGACTTTCGGCAAATTTCAACCATTCATCTGATATGCGTTTATTTAAGGGTGCGTCTAATTCCCCTGTATTTGCGTCCACCAGCGAAACAGTCGGATTAATGCCTTTAGCGCCTACAACGCCATCGGTAACGATTCGGATATAGTTAGCGGCTAAGGGGTTATTCACCACGAGATCACGCGCCTGGAACATCACCTGTTGCTGTTGGTGAGCGCCAATTGCCCGGTTAATCGGTGCGGTGATACCCTCGCTAGAGGAACCGCTAATACGGTTTGTGTTGATACCCAGGGCACGTTTAAAAAATCCGGTTCCCACTGGTGTAATTACTTTCGCAATTGCTTTGCGGAATTGTGAATGTTGTTTCGGGGTATCCGGTTTTAATAGATTCTGTTTAGTTGGTTTCTTCTGAAACCTTTTTAAAAAGTTGAGCATAATCAATCCCTGGTAAATTTAATTTTGATTGCGGTTAGTGGTGATTTGCCCTGTTTTGCGCGTTTGGTTCGTACCGCTTGCGCTAATTGGGTTCGAAGGGATTCGGATAACGCCACGAGATCCGCAAGGCTGGAATAAACGAGGGTCTTTGAATTAATACTCAGTTGTGTTAATACGCCTTGATCATCGGTGAGTTTCGCCTGAATTACTTTATCCAGTAGTTGAACCTGTGCGCGTAAGGTATCAACACGATCTTCCTTCTCGAACAGCCCGATTACTTTTAACGGGGTAATGTGAATAATGTCGCCGGAAAGATTTAAAGCGGTGATCAGATACTCACCTGGTTCTAGTTGGGTCGAAGGAAAAGTAATAACCCCATCACCGTTGTTTGTTTTTGCTAAAACAGTTTTTTCGTTCTGGTCAATTACAGAAAAAGATTCAGCTTCGGTTAATCCTTCGAAGCTAAACGGCATCCCTTTTCTGACAGTAATTTGTTCAGTCATAAAAAAGCCTTATATTGATTTGTATAAGGCTATTTATGGTTTGTTTTATCGCCGGGTTATCCACCCTGTTTTTTGAGGTCTACGGGCCGAAGGTCGATCCGCTTTTAATATATTTCTGGTTGGTTCTGGCGGTTGTTTAGTTGCTATTGGTTTTAACTGTTCCTGCGTGGCTGTATCGCGTTCTGGCGGGGTTTCTACTTCTGGTAATACATCAGCGTTAATTTTTTGCTTGTACGTCCTTAAACGCCCCCAGTTCGATTTAACACCCTTCAAAACTAGTTCCATTCCTGCTAATGCATAGTTGAAACAGTCACTGGCCTCGTTTCGTTCCTGCCCTTTTTTAAGTACCCACTTGATCCCGGTTGCGGTTCGTTTCATTTCTTCGGCGGTTAGCTGTTCAAAGAAGTCATCAGGAACCGTATTTGATATTTCAAGTTTCATCGGTGCCGAACCGTTCAAGTTCCGGTTGATGATTTCTTGCGCTTTGAATTTAAGCTGGCTTACACCGAGTACATACAATTCCTGTCCACCTGTTCTGGTAGGCTGGATCGGGATGGTTGGCGCGTTGAGTGAACTTGAACCTTTGATCGCGTGGAGTTTGTTCCATCGGTTACAGTTGCGGTAAACAGCTTGTGTCGCCCTTCCGTTTCCTGAGTCGAGATTTGCAAACAATATAGGAACTTTCTTCCCGGATACCGTTCTGAAATCGGACTTAAGAAAATTAATCATTTCGGTGTACGCCTTTGAATCTGCGCGTTCACAATCGAAGTCAAAGAACGAACGATGATCAAGGATATAAAGTGCTTTCTCCCCTACTCCTAACAATAAATTTTCAAGGCGGTCTTTTTGCTGATCCGCGCCTGCAACCAGGAATAGAACATCATCAGGAATATTATTTACAGAAACAGGGCTGGTTAGTTTTTCCAGATCGCTTACGTCAATATCCGCGTTTAAATCGTCGAACGTTTCACCTAAGCTGGTATTGTAAAAAGTGGCAAGGGAAAACGATTGATACGCTTCCGAGTAATCCATTGCGATCTGTCGAATGTTTGCCAACGGTGAATACAATCTACTGAGTTGAAAACCTGCAATCGGTGATCCTGGGTTATGCGCGATAAATTTACCTTTGGATACCGCCCGGATTCGATCCCCTTCTGACCACTGTTCCCCGCATTCAACACAACAATATTTTGCGGTATCGACATCAGGAATTTTTTTACCCTGAACCACTTTCCATTCCATATTTTTCAGGACTTGATCCCACTTCATAATTTGCGAATGGTTGCAGTGAGGACAAGGAACATAAAAATATCGTTGGTCGGATTGTTCGAACTGTTTATTGATTGCCCCGTGTTTCGTTGTCGGTGTACTCGAAACACAAATGATCGCTTCATCTCCGAACGTGGTAGCGCGTTGCGTTGCCAGCAGGATCGGATCCCCTTCTTCTGACTCCTGCGCCGCGTCCACTTCATCCAGTAGGATGGTTTGCAAGGTCTTGCCTCGAAGGTGTGAAGGGCTTGTCAGGCTCATGCAATAGATGAACTGACCAGACCTAAGCTGTATCTGTGATTGGTTGTTTACGGCGTTCTTATCGCTTTTATCCGTTACCAGTTCGGCAAGTACCGGGGTTTGTTCTAGGGCAGGCTTGACCTTCCCGGAAATCCACATGCCCAACTCCCTGACATTCGATTGCAAAACCCCGATGTTGTTACCGGAATGCTTCATCTGGTAGAACAGGATCCCGTTGAGTATTTGGGTTTTACCTAGCTGTGCGCTCGTTTTGAAAACAATGGCTTTTTTATCTTCTTCGTGAATCGCGTCGATCATTTCCTTCTGGAAACTGAACAATTTCAGCGGTTGCCCAGAAAGTGGTCCATCAGTTACTTTTAGAATGGTTTCACACCATGCTGATGCTTTAAGGATCGGAGGCGGTCGCATGAATTCGGACGCTTTCACGTATATGTTTTTAAGTTTCTCTATGTTCTTCACTTGTTAATCCCTCTCTGATGGGATTATTTAGGCGAAAAAAAACCCGGCGATTAGCCGGGTTAATGAGAGAAATTTATAAGGCCTGATACCATGTCTAACAGTATCCATAAACATTCTCTTTTGAAAATGCTTAGGGATGCCCCCTGCTCTTAGGGGTACATCTTGCGGAATCTCTCTACCGCCTCTTTTGTATAATCTTATTTATGCCAATCGTTTTTTATATTCTTTCTTGAAAACATCGATCAGTTGTTCGCGGGTATATGTCCGGTCAACATAAGTGATCCCTTCTTTGTGCAACGCCTCGATCATTTTCTGTCTGCTGGTTATCTTCCCGAACCGTTTAGCGGTGTCTGCAACATGGATCGGGTGCGTGGGGTTGTTTGAATAGTCCTGCTTCCAGTAACGTGCTAAAGACTCACAGAACATCGACCAATCGACGTTAGCGAGGCCAGCACGATAAAACAGAGTTTGGATACGCCCTTCAAACACGTTGCATCCAGGACACAACAGGCCGCGCATATGACCGTTTCCGAAGTGCTGATGATCAGCGTTTGCTTTCTGAACTGATTCAAGGAGGCGATCACAAAGAGCGCATTTACCATGCTGTTTATCGAACTGGGTTTGTTTCCATGCTTGAAGGTTTTTTTGGGTGAGTACAGCCATCAAAATGATTCCTATTGTTGATGGCTTTATTTAGAGTCACATTTTAGGTGTAGTTATGACAACAGATTGTTCTTGATACATTTCAACCGCATCTTCATAAGCTAACTGCATTACAATTGCCATATCAACAATATCGACTGGCTTACTTCTTTTGAAGATTTCTTTGAAACTATCAGAGTCTGTTTGTGAACCATGAAGACATACGTAATTTTTTAAGTATTTTTTATTAAGCGATTCATACGCCATACTTGAGAAATTACACAAAAAATCATCAATAGTGATTAATAAATCGTCAACCCTCATTATTAGTTTTTCTGTTAGGTCAATATATTTCATTGTAAGCATCGGTCCTAATGCCTCTTGAATAGCTGAAACCTCAATCCCGTTTGTTGTATGTTCGGTAATAAGGGGGTCTAACCGCGGCCTAAATTCAGCTTCTAATTCATTTCTTAGCCTCAAGATTTCTAAACATTGATTATAATTGCCAATTGTTGCCACAAATGAAGCAATATTAAACCACGGATAATGTTCTACATTTCTATTTTTAGCATAAATTAGCTGTGTTAATTCATTAAGATTCAATGTTTCATATTCGAGTTGTGCTGGTATAGGGGGAATATTCATTGCTCTTTGAATAGGGTATGGAGTTAGGTCTTGATAGTAATTCTTTTTAATACCAATTAAGTGTGCTTGCATTCCCTGCATTTTGAGTATGATTTGGTTAAGTGTATCTGCTTTTGCTTTCTCGTTTTTATACGACTCTTGATACTGATACCCACGTATGGCAATGAAATATGCAGTTATGGCAGAAAGCAAAACCACAAATATCGGCATGAAGTAATCTTTGAAGAGATTTGTTTCACTCGCTGCGTTCACTACATCTGTCAGATGGTTGACGGCAACCACAAGCGCGTAAGGGTCGAATGATTTCATCAGGTTATCCTTATTGGTTTGAGGTTATTTTATCCTTACCTTGCACGTCGCACCAGTGTTAGCATCAAGCCCCCTCCCGGCTGGTTTGGGGTTTGTAGGTTTGTTGAATGGCTGGGAGGGGTTCGATCATTCACTGCCAGATTCAAGATTGCTTTTACGCCATCTTTTCCAGAATCCGTACTCTTGCTGAATGTTTGAAGCAGATGTGACAACGCCATGTTTAGTCGTTGGGGGATCGTTCAGGATGCTTTCAAGTGACTCCCCTGAGTCAAGCCGCGAATAAATTTTGTAGTCAGCAGCGTCAGGATTGGTTGGTTCTGCCTTGCCATGACTCATTGATACTCCTTATCTGGATTAGTTTTCAGGGAAATACTCTATGTTCTCGTCAGACTGACGATTACGTATGGCACTGTAGAATACCATGATAAAAATCAATAGGATTGATATCCAGTAGGTCATTTGAGGTTAGTGCCAAATTGTACCCAACCTCTCCTATCCAACTACCGTTGGAGAACGAACGTGGTACGTATCTTTGGGTAAAACTGTCGATCTAGGGTCGCTGTAAACTGCATTCTAGGATTCGATTTTGTCGATCTAGGGGTCGGGAAACCCTTGCTGTGAGCGGGCTGGAGTCCCCTTCTATATGGTAAAAATAACAACTATAACCATCGTAAAATCTTTCAAAGATAATGATCAGATCAAAATCAACGAGCGAAGCGAGTGCGCGAAGCGCTAGGTAATAACCTTAGATCCTTGAAGTAGTAAAATTTGATAGTTATCACCACTTCAATGATTTTAGGGTTGTTAGTGGTTGTACCTAGATTTCTTCGCTACGCTCGAAATCCCTCCGGGCTTCGCCCTACGGTGATCTAGCTATGAAGTGATTGTTAAGGACTTCTACAAGGGTTTTCAATCATAGGGTATACACTTTCACTCTTTGATCAGTTCAACGGTTTGTAGAGGGATTCAGGAGGGTTTAAGGGAAGTTCGGTAAGGAGCGAAGCCCCGCAGGGGCAAGCGGAAAGGTAGTATCTGAACTGGTTCCGAAATTGACCTGAAACAATGTTTCATACTGTTGATAAAAATCCTTGTAATCAGTGTTGACTCTGTTCCTCGTCTCCGGGATACTGATTTTGCCCGGTAGTGATAACGACTACCGAAGATCAGAATCCCTTCTGGTCAACATAGATAGATACCAGCAAAGCGGAATCATGTTTTACCCCCGATTCGATTGCTGAACGGTTAATGATAGACCGTTACCCTTAGAACTCCGAGAGTTCATTGACTAGCACTGGAGTAGTGCTTGTTTGTGAGATTTCCGAATTCGACATGACTACTTCTAGTCAAACATACTTTATTAAACTGGTGCAGTAGCACAAAGAGCCGAAGTGAAAAGAATCACAGGATTAAACTCTGATTCGATTAACTTTTGAACGCTTTCGGTACTTTTGCGAATTTCACCGCCATAAATAGTCACGTAATCAAGAAAACTTGATCATGTTTCGACGGCCTACGGGCTTTTTTTACCGCCAAATTAATTAATGGAAAATATCTATGAAGCTAACTCTTGCGAAGTTAAAACAAATCGTTCCGGTGTATATGGCTGCAACCCCAACGGAAAAACCAAAGATTCTTGAACAACACGGAATCGCCCGTTCTTCTCTATACGCAGCAATGAAAAGATATAATCTGACCATCGTTAAAACGCTGGCTTGATTCAGATGTAAAAAAGCCCCAGCGGTTAGGCCAGGGCAATGTGTAGTAAAACCGTAGTACACCTTGAGAGATATTAATTATGAAAAACAAATCCAACTTTATTTATAAGGGTTCACAACATGAACGCATTAAACTTAGTAGTAAACAACGACAACTTCTTTAAACTGACTGGCGAAGTCAACATTGCGGGAACCACCTTTATCGGGAAGGAGTTCAAAGGCCAGCGGGTAATGACTCTCGATGATGTTATGACAGTCACCGGAATGGAAAAAGAAGTAATCAAGAAAACGATCCAACGCATCAAAGATTATATGGTTGCGGGTGAGGACTTTATTAAGGTTGATGGTAATGAACTTAAAAAACTCAAAGAAATCAATGATATCAACCAAGGGACAAATTGTCCCCTAGTTATACAACCGAGAACAGCACACCTTGTATTCTTCACCCGCAACGGTTTAGACCAGATTACACAGAAGGTAGACGGCGGTCGGTTCCTGTGGGATGCACTGAAACGGGAATACTTCGACGTTGCAGAACAACCAGTGTTCAAAGTTCCTCAGACTTTCGCAGAGGCGCTACTGATTGCAGCCCAGACGGAAGCAGAGCGCGAACGGTTAGAAGTTGACAACAAGCGACTTCAATTAGACAACGCAGTTAAAGCAACGGTGATCGGAGTTGTGATTGAACCAGGCGATGACGCGATCCCTATGGACACCATCGCTTCGATGCTGGCGGTTGGTCGGAACACTCTGTACAAAAAACTTCGTGGACTGTGCATCTTCAAAGCAGGCAACAAACCGCAGTCTGTGTATTTGAAACATTTCGAAGTGAAGCGTTCGTCTGTCTATAAAAATTCAACCAACACATATCTGAAAGCGGAGAGTGTTGAATGGTTTATCAAGCTGGCAACGCGTTACGACATTATTGATCCAGTTGAAGCTGAAATTATCCGTAACGGTTGTGTATCGTTCATTGATGATAAGGCACTGGTTGCATAAAAACAAAAAGCCCCCGTTGCAAGCGGGGGCAATTAGAAACATCGATATCAAAAACTCTTACTCTACACAGGTATTTATATGAACTTAATCCAGCACTTTTTTTATGATGGTAGCGCAAACCGCACCAACACCAAATATTCAAAGCATGACCAGAATCAACCGCTTTCCCTTATCGCGTATGTTGCTGACTCAATCGACGAATTAAAGAAAGCACTTCGTTCAAGCGGTTTATATGACAAAGCGATCCGCCAGGCTTTCCCGAAATTCATCAAGCAAGTTGATTCAATGGCGTTAGGTGATGTTTATCGTTGCTTCTACACCCAGAACAGCAAGATGAAGAAACCCGCGCTGGGTGTTTGTTTCCGTCGCCGTGGGAACAATTGCGGATCTGTCCTGATGCTTTCCGCTGATGTCATCGTTGAGAAAAAACATTCGTGCGTTAACGACCGACAAGATTACTTCCTGGGTATGTGGAAAAACATTTCGGGCAATACCGCTAATGAATTCCTGATCGCGTTCGGAGATACAAAGCCCATGAAAGCCCGTGGCGATGCAATGACAGGTCAATCTGTTAAAACCAAACCAGCAGCCCCAGAAGCAACCGTAACCGTCGAACCGTACCAATACACCCCAGAGGATGCTTTAAACGAACCAGAAGCCGTAAACGTAATGGAGCAACCACCGGAAGATTTAGACGTAACCGAACCTGTTTTCGTTGCTGAGTTTATCGATACCGTAACTGATCCAGAGACTGAGCGGTTAGAGCTGATCAAGATTGATGAAATGCTTTACCAGTTGAAAGGATGGAACGCAGCAATAGCCAGAAGGAAACAGCCAGAATACGCCCCTGATCCAGTTGTGGTGGCGATGCTGGCAAAGATGAACCAGAACGTTGCTTATATGCCTGAACGTGACCCAGAGGTTGTACGCCAGCGTAAAGAGCGTGATTTGATGATTACCGCACGGTATGCGGCTTAAGGATGAATATGAACACTGAAAAATTAGGACGCGGGATCGCGGGTAAGAAACTCAAACAGGAACGCGCTCAACAGCTTGTAGGCACGCTCCATAATTCAAAAGATGGGCAACTACAGATTATCGGTTACGAGGGCAGTACGCGCGTTACCGTTCGGTTTACCGCTACTGGTTATGAATCGGTTGTATCTCTGTACGCTATCCAACAGGGAACAGTATTCGACCGATACAAACCTACTGTATGCGGGATCGGGTACGTGGATGTGAAATTCCGTATCCCTACCCCGATCAGGCAGAAAGCTTATCAATGTTGGTACGACATGTTAAAACGTTGTAACAACCCTGAAAAACATAACTATACCGATGTGACCGTTGATCCCCGTTGGCATTCTTTCAAAAACTTCTGTGAAGATATTACCGAACTTGAAGGATACGATCGCTGGGTGAACGAGAAATCTATTGCACTGGACAAAGATATCAAAGTGAAAGGAAACCGAACCTACGGTAAACAGTTCTGTAAGTTCGTTACCGTAGGGGAGAACGCTATTGATGCGGTAGCCCGTAAAATGGAAACCCGCTGGATCGAGAAACAAAAGACCCGTAAACAACCCGTTCCCGTTTCAGGTCTGTCCGTTCAGTGGTGATAAATAGAGGGGTAAACAATTAACCCTTTAGGTATTCCAAATGAACGAACAACAGATCCAGAACCACGTAAACCAACTGAACGCCACCATTAACCAGCTTGATCAAGATAACGCCGTGTTAGTGCGTATGCTCAACGATTCAAAAGGCACGATCTCGTATTACCGCCAGGTCATCGATGAACAGCAGAAACGAATTACCGAACTTGAATCAGTACCAGAACCAGTACAAGACCCAGAATAAACAAAAGCCCCTTCCTCACGGTTGGGGCTTTTTGCTTTTAGTCGATAAAGAACGCAGGTTCATCGTCAGTATCATCTGGATCAGGTCTAGTAACAGATACCCCGATAACAGAATCGGTATCATCAGGAATGATGTTTTCAGAATCGTTAGTGTCGTTTGTATGTCCATCGTGGTGATCCTCTGAATGTTGGGTAATTTCATCATCATCTAAGAATTCACCCTCTGACATCACAGAACCGATCTCTGTAAGGCGTTCGGTAATAATCGAGGTAAGAGCCGCTTTCAATTCACGCGTTGAACCAGCAGCCTCTAACAGCGTCTGTGCTTGTGTAGTAGCAATCTGGAGCATACTAGTACGAACCATACTGGAGAATTTCGACAGAGTAGCTTCTACCAGTGCAAGCGGAATCAACGAACCCGCTTGAGTACGTTCGTTCATTTCCATGATCCGGGCTTCACTCTCTGCTTTCTTTAGCTTCGCAATTTTCAAAGCTTCGGTGGTATCCAAATCTTTCAGCGGTTCCAGAATATTTTTCAAAATCCATTCTGTTGCTTTCTTCTCAGGATATTTCTTCTTGTTGGAATCGTAAGGGATACCACGTTCGCGCCACTTCTGAACACCCTGGATACTGAACCCGTAGCGTCGAGCAATCTCCGAAGCGGTAATAAAATCTTGTTCCATTTGCGTAATCTCTCTGTGAAATATTTCGCAAGAGAAACCCCTTGCTGGATATATTTATGCCGGAAGAAAACGCGGGGAATCGGGTAAGACAAGATTGAACATTTTCACCGAAGTTATGTAACAAGTTTGTTTCATTCGAAGAATTTGTATCACCAATCTAGTACAGGAGATTTCTAAAAAGTTAGTGAAATTTTTCTGATGGATTCGGGCTGGCTGGAAGGTGGACGTAACTTAACCAATTTTAAAATCCCAGATACACACGAAAGAACGAGCTCTTGAAACTTCGCCTGATCCTGGTCGCTGGAAAGTACCTTTTTGTTAAAATCAGATACCAATTATAAATTTAGAAAAAAAGGATTAATTCATTAAAAATCAATCCCTTCTCATGTCTAATAAACTATCAGGTATTTAAATAAATTTATATGGATAAAGGTTCTTCATTCTTCATGTTTACATACTCATTCGTATCTATAACAACAGATAATAAAACCCATCTAAAAACACGCCACCATAAATAAACCACATCACAAGTATTTGAAGTATCATCATTGACAAGGCCATGCGCAATTGTATTTCTCAAGTTTGGGCCACCTTGCGATGTCATGAACATTTTCAATTCAAATACAAAGTTGGGATCAAAAATATCTGTAATAAACTCTTTATCAAGTAATGTCCTCAATGATACTTCTTCACTGCGAGTATCTGCTTCGATAAAAGCAGTATATTCTCCATATTCATTAAGCGTTGTCCTGATTAAATCTTCGACATGTGGTGCTAAAATATGTATTGCGGTTGAAAAATCGTACTCAAAACCCAGCATAAAAGCGCGAGTGAAAAGTTTAACTTTATTGTGTGGGATTAATGCTGATTGATAACATATCGTTTCAATTAACTCATGGCTTATGTAATGATTTTCCAACATTTGCTCAAGTGACGGCAATATATCACACTGGACTTTAAATGAAGTAAATATTGACATATCTTTGTTTAATTGCCGGTAGATATGTTCCACATCAAAATCACCTTTAATTAATTGTTCTGTATCAATACCATCATATGATACGACCACTCTTCCCTCTGTATCTAAAACAGATGTTGCAAACATATGACTCAAAGGATGATCAATAATACTTTGCCGCGCTTGACTGATCATCTCTTCTTTATTATAAGGTTGAGTAATAAAACAAAAAACATATAATGAATCCAACGGACTTTTAATATCCATCATTTTATTTTTTGAATTCAAAACTGCTTCCTTGATATCTGTTTCAAGCACTTTCACACGAGTTAAACTCTGGAACGCAGTCAATCCTGCTTTTCTTATTTTAGCTTTAATTGACTTTACTTCTTTGTCTACTTCATACAAACCCTTTATTGATTTTGTTGTTTCATTATAAAATTTAATTGCTTCATTATATAATCTGATTGCCAATAAATTATCTACATGTTCGGCTTCACTAACAAGCATTCGTGCATGAGCGATATTTAACAATGGCTTGTGTTTGTTTGAATTATTTTTAAGCCTGATGCTAAGTGCTTTGAGCAAAAGCTTACCAAGAGTAAAATCACTTGTTTTTTTAGCTTGATAAATTTTCTTGATTATAATTCTATCGATCAAATCTTTATCTTCTGCTAAAAGATTATTATCAGTAATAAATGCAACAACCTGGCAGAACAGATAACTACCTTCTTCTGAAGATATGATTTCTTTGAGATTTTGTTCGAGGGTTTTACAAATATCATCGGATGAGTTTATTTGCGATAGTTTTACAAGTCGAGTATAACAATCTTTCAAATAGCCATGCCATGAGCTATCTGTTACTAGGGGCTGAATGTATGCACGACATGCTTCTAATGCATCAATACGAGTACGAGGCTTTTTATACAACCAGAGCATATCATACATTCTGCCTCGTAAATGATGACATTGAATTTTTGGAGCTAACGAATCTATCAATCTAACACGATCATCATTGAATTTTGTACTGAAATCGTTGCCGGTTCCAACATCTTTGTAAACAATTTGCTTACCCTGAGCATTAAGTTTAGAGCTTATGATTTCAGCAATGAATATAAGATCTTTTTTTAATTCGAGATTATTTACGTCAACTGCGGAAATTGCTTCATAGATGGCATGATTGAAAAAACCATCTAATGTCAACCCATTAATAATGCTTTCAAGTTCTTTAACAACCGCTTTATAATTTACTTTGTTTGATTCCACGTTGTCTCCTAACAAGTTGATCCACGCAGCCTAGCCAAAATCCCATTGTAACGTGATTTACATTGCGCAGTATTCTGTAGTTTTTATCTATGTATAAAATAATTTCGCCAACTTTTTGGCTTCTTCATTGATTCTTTTGCCCGCTCCGGGCAATCTGTTCGCTGTATGATTATTCCATTGATAACAAAAGGTTAATTCATTCGCCGACTGAATAACTCACCCTTAGATTGTGTTGATTACATCACCACTGTACGTTTGTACAGTGCGCCGTAAAAACCGCACTTAGGGGAACCATCGGATCTCTTGTGTGAACGGGTTCGCAAAGATGTGCTTAACGAAATAGCTTGTTTGTGTTCGTGCCGGGATCAAAAACACCGATCTCTGCGGGAGGTGAGCAAGTTCAAGGAACGATTCGGTTTCTGAGTAAGGAGGGTTGCAATACCCCGATTGAACCTGTGTCCAGTCCGAACTAAGCGCATCGACAAAATAGTTATCGCATAATGTGTTTGAACACGTAGCCGCCAAATCATGGGTAAACTTGAATTCGTTGTTGAGTACGTTAAAAATGTGTTTAGGTGTTCGCCACGAGTCCGAACCGCCCTGATGCGCTCCGTGTCTGTGGTATCTTGATAAATCCGTCATATCAACTCAGTAAGTAAAATGAAACGCTTGTTCAAATTTTAAAAAACTTCCTTATAGCGGTGCAAGGTGTTTCATCCTCCCGTCGTACTCGCGTTCTCCCCTGCCTGATATCTTCCACGAAAATAATCACGATCAAATTACTAAGAGGTATTGCACTTTGGTGAATACCGACGGCAACGTGATCGACTTTGTGGTGTTCGGCATCCTGCACGGTCTGGCAACCAAATGGTATCTGGTGCCGGTGGTGGCCGGGGTCTGGTTTGCGGTCTACTACGCCATCTTCCGCTTCGCCATCACCCGCTTTAACCTCAAAACGCCGGGCCGTGATATCGAGAGTGCGGCCAGTGTGGAACAGGCGGTGGCGGGCGTCACCGGAAAATCGGGTTACAACACCCCGGCAATTCTGGCAGCCCTCGGCGGCGCGGATAACATCACGACGCTGGATAACTGCATCACCCGCCTGC
>RCUO01000202.1_pt1 | contig 37125 bp, 30 predicted proteins | sample 2166161 | NCBI WGS metagenome assembly RCUO01 (sample SAMN09932617, study PRJNA488358) | compost metagenome | feature: garden; material: soil; isolation source: compost soil in cyclohexanecarbonitrile-enriched culture | place: Germany: Experimental Botanical Garden Goettingen | collected 2016-01-27
CGATACCCGCAAAATTAGAGGCGTTTTCATAGAGAATTCGACAAAAAAAGAAATAAATCAACCTGGTCAAGGGCAAGGGACTTGTTTCGGTAGGACATTTGCCAAACAGGCCTTTCATTGGGTTCCTCCGTGGAATTCGAAGTGATTTGTTTGGAAAAGCAGGAATTAATCATACAGCCTAGAAGAGCTAGATGGGTCCAGACAAAACATATGCAATATGGTGCGGGAGATGTGTGATATCAAAAAGATACTAATTGTTGAAGATGATGCGGCACTAAGCCAAGGTATAGTTCTTGCATTCAAGGACAGTGAGTTTTCCTTTGTTCAGGCCAAAAATTTGGACGAATCCAGACAATATATAAAGAGTGACAGCTTCGATCTGATCATTCTGGATCTCAATCTGCCCGATGGAAACGGGCTTGATGTACTCAAGGAACTGCGCCGTTCCTCCGCCATCCCCGTCATCATCCTGACCGCTAACGATATGGAAACGGATGTAGTCACCGGCTTGGAACTGGGAGCGGATGATTATATCACCAAGCCGTTCAGCTTGATGATTTTGCGGGCAAGAGTTAATGCCAGGCTGAGAAGCGCAAATGCCGCGGCTTGCGAGACCATAGAGATTGACGGCTTTCGGTTTTCGTTCGGTAAAATGGAGTTTTCTAAAAATGGCGATCCGGTTGAATTGAGCAAAACAGAGCAGAAGCTGCTCCGTGTCCTCGTTGAGAACAGCGGCCATACCCTAACAAGAGCGCAGCTGGTAGATTTAATATGGACGAACGGCGCCGAGTATGTGGACGAGAACGCACTGTCCGTCGCAATCAAGCGTCTCCGGGATAAGCTGGAGGATGCACCCTCCTCGCCCAAATACATTAGAACGATTTACGGCATCGGCTACACATGGGCGATTATATGATGGACAGATGGGTTTTGATAGTCGGGATTGCCGCGCTTGTCGCTGCCATTGCATCGATTCTCCTGCATCTCAGAAGAACGCGACGCATCATGAATACACTGAATGCCATGCTGGGCAGCGCCATAGACGGTAACTTTTCCGAGAGCGCCTTTGATGAGTCCGTCCTGTCGGCAGTAGAAGCCAAGATGGCCCGTTTCTTGTCCTCCAGCATCGTATCCTCCAAAAAAATAACGGCGGAAAAAAATATAATCAAAGGCCTGATTTCGGACATATCCCATCAGACCAAAACGCCCATCGCCAATATTTTGCTGTACTCTCAGCTTCTCGGGGAGTATGAATTGCCGGAAGACTGCGCCATTTGCGTGAAGGCACTGTCCGAACAGGCTGAGAAGCTTGATTTTTTGATCGGCGCCCTGTTGAAAGCATCCCGTCTCGAAACCGGAATCATCACAGTCACACCTCGAAAGGGTGCCGTGCAAACATTGCTTGATACCGCCATAACTCAAATCAGTTCCAAGGCGGAGGCGAAGGCGATCACCGTGGAAGCGGAGGCGGCGGCTGGTACGGCCTATTACGATCCCAAATGGACGGCCGAAGCGGTATATAACGTCCTCGACAATGCGGTGAAGTACTCCTCTCGCCACAGCACCGTCACAATCAAAGCAGTGCCTTACGAGCTTTTTTTCCGGATTGACATAATAGATGAAGGCATCGGCATTGCGGAGAAGGAGAAGAGCAAAATCTTCTCCCGCTTCTATCGTTCCGCAGCGGTCAGCGGTCAGGAAGGTGTGGGGCTTGGCCTGTTTTTGGCGAGAGAAATTCTATCGTCTGGCGGCGGGTACATCAAGGTATCCTCAAGGCCGGGACAAGGCTCTGTTTTTTCAATTTTCCTTCCAATGGAACAAGCCGATTCTTTCAATACTGTTAGTTTTGAGAAATAATGTAGAAAGATTGTCTTGTTATCTTGTCTGTATCACGCAAAAGTGTGATGCAGACTTTTCTTTTGGAGGAATCCGCAATGACGATATTACAAACCACAGATCTAAAAAAGCATTACGGTGACGGCGATACGGCTGTCCATGCACTTGACGGCGTGAATCTGTCGGTGGAGAGCGGCGAGTTCGTTGCTATAGTCGGCACCTCCGGCAGCGGTAAATCCACTCTGCTTCATATGCTCGGCGGCCTTGACCGCCCGACCAGCGGCGCCGTTGTCGTTGACGGCAAAGGGATATTTTCACTTAAAGATGAAGAACTGACTATTTTTCGGCGCCGCAAGATCGGTTTTGTATTCCAAAGCTATAACCTTGTACCAGTGTTGAACGTGTATGAGAACATTGTTCTGCCGATACAGTTGGACGGCAACGAGCCGGATGAACACTATATCACGCAGATCATTCAAACGCTGGGGTTAAGCGCTAAGCTGCATAATCTTCCCAACAATCTTTCCGGCGGTCAGCAGCAGCGGGTCGCTATCGCAAGAGCACTGGCCTCCAAGCCCGCCATCATCCTCGCCGACGAACCGACCGGGAACCTTGACAGCAAAACCAGCCAGGATGTGATGGGACTGCTGAAGGTAACGAGCGAAAAATTCAGGCAAACCATCGTTATGATAACCCACAATGAAGAACTGGCCCAGCTTGCGGACCGCATCATCCGTATTGAAGACGGTAAAATCGTGGGCGGTGAGCGCCTGTGATTAAAGTGAAGAACAAAAAGGCAATCCGCAGGCTGGCCGGCAGGAGCTTTCGCGCCGCCAAAACGCGCAATGTGATCGCAGCTATTGCCATCTCCCTGACCGCGCTCTTATTCACAAGCATTTTCACAATGAGTTCCGGCATAAAGGAAAGCATCCAGCGAAGCACCATGATCATGTCGGGGGGAGACGGACACGCGTCCATTAAATATGTCACTGATGAAGAGTATAATGCCGTAAGCCGGCATCCACTGATTAAGAAAATGGCCTACTGCAGGATGCTAAGCGACAGTGTCGATAACCAGGCGCTCATTAAGCGCCACACGGAGTTTTGGTATTACGATGATGTGGGTCTGAAATACGGCTTCGCCGAACCTACAGCCGGACATAAACCCGTGGCCGAAAATGAGGTGATTACCGACACCAAAACGCTGGAGCTGCTGGGTGTTCCCCTGAAGACAGGTGCCCCGCTCAGCCTGGAAATCACTGTCCACGGCAGACAGGTCACCCGGAATTTCATACTGGCCGGCTGGTGGGAGAGCGATCCGGGCTTCAATATTGGACAGATCTTCTCCTCCCGTGCTTATGTAAATGCTCACGCAGACGAACTGCGAAATACCTATAAGAAAGATCTTTCTCTGACCGGCGCCGTCACCGGATATATGAAATTTGCAAACAGCTTGAATATTGAAGACAAACTGGAAACCGTTCTACAAGATAGCGGCTTCTCCATGGACGAGAGTTCGCCCAATTATATGGCGACAGGCATCAACTGGGCGTATTTGTCCACTGGCATGAAAATGGATATCGGGACCATAATCGCATTATCCTGCGCACTGCTTTTGTTTATCTTGACAGGCTACTTGATTATCTACAACATCTTTCAGATATCCGTTCTGCGGGATGTCCGTTTCTACGGTCTGTTAAAAACAATCGGCGCAACGGGCCGTCAGCTTCGCGCCATCATCCGCCTTCAAGCACTTCTGCTATCGCTAATCGGTATTCCGCCCGGGCTTCTGGCCGGTTTCTTTGTTGGCAAGGCGCTGGTTCCGTACCTCATGAAGCAATCCAGCTATGCGGGCAGCGCGGCATCCGTATCGGCTAATCCGATTATTTTTGCAGGCGCGGCTGTTTTTGCGATAATTACTGTGCTCATCAGCACCTATAAGCCCGGGAAGATGGCGGCAAGGGTGTCTCCCGTTGAAGCGGTGCGTTATACCGACAGCGATTACAGCAGCAGAAAAGCGCTGAAGAAATCCACAAACGGCGGTAAGCCCAAGCATATGGCGCGGGCAAATCTTGGCCGCAATAAAAGACGAACCATTCTGGTCGTCCTCAGCCTGAGCCTGAGCATTGTGCTTACCAATACGGTGTTTACCCTTGCACAGAGCGTGGACATGGGCAAAGCGCTTGAGCGATTCAGCGATTCTGACTTTCTCATCGGCCATGCCGACCTGTTCAACAATAGATATAACGAAAGTGACAGTGCGCTCAATGAGAGCTTTATCGCCGCCGTCAGCGCTCAGCCGGGCTTTGAACAGGGAGGCCGCCTGTACGGCAGCTGGGGCAGATATACAAGCAAAACCTCCGCACAGACGATAAACCGGCAGCCGGACGGTTCATTCTACACGTCCATATACGGACTTGATGAGTTCCCCTTCTCCCGGCTGCAGCTGGTGGACGGCGAGCTGGACGCCGACAAGCTTGCCACCGGCAATTATATACTTGAGGGCGTACCGACAGATGATCACGGCAAGGCGGAGACAGGTAGCATGAACCACAAAGTCGGAGACAAAATCACGCTGACCTGCGGCGACAATGTCCGGGAGATGACCGTGCTGGGGCATGTGATTGCGAATTCCGACACCAATACGAATGGCGCCTGGTGGGGCTCAGCCTTCTTTTTACCAGGAGATGTGTATAAGGAACTGGCCGGCAGCACCTATGCAATGAGCTATGCCTTCAACGTGGCGGATGACAAAGAAAGCGATATGGAGAGTTTTTTGAAGCAGTATACGGACAGCGTCGAGCCTACCATGAACTATAAATCCAAATTTACCGCTCTCGCAGGCCTAAAGGGCATACAAGATTCGGCTGTTCTGATCGGCGGCAGTCTGGCGCTTATCATTGGGCTGATCGGCGTGCTGAACTTTATCAACTCTGTATTGACCGGCATCCTGACCCGGCGCAAGGAGTTCGCCATGCTTCAGAGTATCGGAATGACTCGGAAACAGCTTGTGACGATGCTCTGCCTGGAAGGCGGCCACTATGCGGCTCTTACGGCAATCAGCTCGATTGTGCTTAGTATTGGCTGCTCTCTGCTCATTGTACGGCCAGTGTCCGGGCAAGTATGGTTTCTGAGCTATCATTTTGTTCTCTGGCCGCTGGCGGTTATCCTGCCTTTGCTGTTAGTGCTGGGCATTCTAGTCCCATACATTGCATACCATACAACGGATAAACAGAGTATTGTGGAACGATTGAGAATTGCCGAGTGATAGAATGATAACAAAACAAAGACGCACAGCGGATGGATGCTGTTGCGTCTTTGTAGTCTTTCACCCTCATCGACGATCCGGATCTCCTACTCCTCAAACCTCAACACAAACTTCATCTTCTCCCACACAAGGTCCCCGGCATGCACGGGATAGACGATCTCCGCCTTCGTGCCGGTATGCAGCAGCACCGGCTCGGGGGCGTCGGCCTCGACGGCGACCGTGAGGCCGGGCAGGTTCCACCGGCCCGGCGCAATCTCCACGCCGCTGACGTCCTCGCCGCCGATTTCGAAGACGAGCTCGACCGGAGTCTCGCTGTGGAATTCCGCGGCGATGTCGAGCCGCCGCTCCGAGGCCTCCGCGTTAAAGGCCATGCCGCGCAGATGCGAGTTCCATGTCTCGCCGGCCGCCCGGCGGACCATGCGCATCGAATACCGCTTGCCGTCGCCCGCGAGCCAATGGGCAGTGGCGTTATGCATCTGCCCGTTCGTGTTCCGGCTGCCGGACATGCCGCCGATCATCAGCGCCGGGGTGATCCAGGCGCTCGCCGCGCAGACATGGCGGTTATGGCCCGGCAGATCCCGCTCGCACAGCTCCTTGAACCTTCTGAGGACGGTTCGCTCCCCTTGGGAGGCGCTCAGCTTCATGCGCACGGCCTCCGGCACATCGGCGCCGACCAGGGCGATCATCGGATCATGGCTTGTCTCGCAGTTGACCCCGGTCAAATGCCGGTAATCCTCCCCGAGCGCCAGATACAGGAACACTCCGATGGAGCTATGCTCGGTGATTTCATTCTCATAGCTGCGGGCAAAGGGACCGCAGAGATTCTCCAGATTCGGCTCGTAGAAATCAGCGATATCCTCCCACAGGCCATGCTCCAGCTCCTGCCCGATTCCCTTGAAGGAATCGGTCCGGCTGTAGCGCCGCCACATCCCCAGCACGGTCAGATCGACGCCGTAATACGTGCTGGAGTTAAACTCGGCGAATGAGTGAAACTCCCGGTAATCCTGCAGCAGCCGCATGGCGCCAAGCTCGGCATGCACCGTCCATTCCAGCGACTCATACCGGTGTCCGTAGTAATGCGAGATGAACAGATGCATCAGCTCGATATTGGTATTCGTAGGGATCGACTGCGACAGGAATCGTTCGAGCGAGGCCGAGACGGTCCGCTTCATGGCACGGTCGATCTCCTCCACCTGCTCCGCCGGCAGCCTCTCTTCAAAATGCTCCAGAATCAGCGCGAACGTGCATGCAATGAACTCCCGCCAGTTCGGGTCGAAGCTTCTCCACACTCTGGGATAGACTTCGTCCGCCGCTCGGCGGAATGCTCCGAAGAGCTCCGGAGCCTTGAGGCCCGCATACTGTGCAAAACGCCGGTACACCTCATCCATCGCATCCGAATTGGCGTACCCGTAACCCGGCGGGAAGACTCCCCAGGCCGTATAGCCGGCGGGAGGCCGGGGCCGCTGCGGGGACTGGACGAACGTGCCGTCATAGATTTCACCGTCGGCTGTAAGCTGCATGTCCAGCACGCGATTAATTACCTTGACGGCGGTTTCGGCATCCTCCCCTTCATCTCTCAGCAGCAGGCCCAGGGCGTAGTGGGCGCTTTCTCTTGTCGCATGACACCACTCGCCCTTCACCTCTTCGCAGACCATATATCCTTTCCGGTCAAAATGGGCGTCCATTTCCTTCATCGCCTGAGCGACTAGGTACAGCTGTTGTTCCGTCATCTCAAGACGGGGATTGCTCGGCATCTGTCATCGTCCCTTTCTGTGTTCTCGTAATGACAAGCAGCAGCAGCGCGCCGAGCGCAGCGCTGATCGTACAGGCCAGGTTCATGGCAGACGGTCCGCCCGCCTCCAGCAAATAGCCGTTCAGCAGATTGCCGAGCATGCCGGCAAGTCCGGAGAAGACGATCGACAAGATGCTCTGCCCGGTCGTGCGCAATTCCTCCGGCACGATCCGCACCATGAATTCCACCGCCGTCACGTACAGAAGACCAAAGGACAGGCCTTGCAGTACCTGCACGCCCACCATCACGGACGGGACCGGGAACATGAACTGGATGCCCCAACGCAAAATATAGGCGAGTGCTCCGAGGAGCATCGTTTTTTCCACACCGAAGAGTCTGATGATATACGCCGACAGGAACATGGAGGGAACATTGGAGAAAGCGGCAATCATCAGGGCGATGCCCGACCATTGGTAGCTGCCGCCCGCCATCTGAAAGACCACCACAAAATAGGTGTTAAACGCAGTCAGCGTCTGATTGATGAGCAGGCAGGCCAGCAGAAACAGCAGCACCGTCTTATTGTTCAGCAGCCCGGACAGTCCGCCGGAGAAGCTCTTGGTCTTGACCTTGACCTCCGACTGCTTGGGAAAGCCAAGAATGATAAGAATCCCGATTACGGTAAACAGGAGAAACGGGATGCCCAGATACTTCGGCGCATAGGCCGCAACGAACGACCCTGCAATATAGCCGCCGAACGCGTTCCCGATGCTCTGGAAGCAGCGGATCGTTCCATAAGATGAACCTGCGGCATAAGCCGCCGTTACAGCGTAGGCGTCACTCACCGGGGCAAGCGGCGCGGTAAAAGCAATATAGATCATATAGCTCATAATCATCAGCGTGACCGACGGCAATTGGAACAGCAGAGCGGCGATAGCCGGAACGCCCAGACTCAATATGAGAATCAGCTTGGTCATGCGGTACTTGTCCGCCATTCTTCCCCAGAACAACTGGGCAGCGATAACGAGAAACGAGGAGACCGCCATGATCATGCCCACCCGGTCCCGGTTCAAGCCCTGATCGATAAAAATCGTGCTGATATACGGATTCAGCAGTCCTCCGGCCAGCCCGGTCAGCAGATAAAATCCCCGCAGGCGAAATAAAACGCTAGGAAAGCCTTGCAGCCATGTTGGCCTTGTCATTGTCGGCCTTGTCATTATGCACACCTTCTATTTGACATTCATTATCCTTTCACTGCGCCAACCATGGTTCCGTTCACGAAGTAACGCTGCAGCCACGGATACACGAGCAGAATCGGAATGGTTGCGAAAATGACGCTTGCCGCTTTAATCCCTTCCGGCAATACCTTGAACATGCCAACCCCTTCGCTGCGCATCAGGTCGCTGGCCTGGGCATTGCTCACAATCTGGTACAGCTTCAGCTGCAGCGGGTACAGCTCGGGCTTCGTGATGTACATGAGCGTATCCTGAAATCCGTTCCACCGGTTAACAGCATAGAACAGGCTGAGTGTGGCCAGTACCGGGGCGGACAGCGGAAGGATGACGTTCCACAGCGTTCTGAAGTGGTTGCTTCCATCGATTTCGGCCGCTTCCTCCAGCGATTCCGGAATTCCCTTGAAGAAAGTAATCAGAATGATGAGGTAGAACGGGCTGATCAGATTCGGCAGCACGAGCGACCAGGTGGTGTTGACGAGTCCCAGATCACGGATCAGCAAATATTCGGGAATCATGCCGCCGCTGAAGAACATCGTGATGACGATAATGAGCATGAACAGGCTTTTCCAGCGCAGACTCGATTTCGCAAGCGGGTATGCCGCCAGAATCGTCATCAGCATACTGGAAACGGTCGTGACCAGCGTAAGGAAAATCGTATAGGCGAGCGAGCGCAGCATGGAGCTGTCGCCGAACACCTGCTTGTACGCTTCAAAGGTAATCTCCATCGGGAACAGCGTAACTTTGCCCGACATGATCGACCGGGACGAACTAAGGGATATCGCAATAATATGGAAGAAAGGTGCAATACAAATCACTACGGCCAACGTAATGAGCACGATATTCGAAATATCGAATAGGCGATTGGCTTGTTTTTCACTCATGAATCCCACTCCCTGTATCTCTATTAGCTGTCTTGTCTTTAGATAATGCCGTCGCCCGTCAGCCTCTTCGACGCGAAGTTCGCGATCAGCAGGAAGATCAGACCGACAACCGCCTGGAACAAGCCGACAACCGTCGCAATCGTATACTGTCCGGACTCGATGCCCATCCGGTACACAAAGGTGCTGAGCACATCCGAATAGTCGCGCACCGCCATATTGCCGATAACATAAGGGCGTTCGAAGCCGATGCTGATCATATTGCCAAGCTGGATAATGAGCAGGGTGACAATCGTGGTCTTCAATCCCGGAATCGAGATGTTCCAGATGCGCTGGAAGCGGTTCGCGCCGTCGATCTCGGCCGCTTCGAACAATTCGCGGTTAATGCCGGTCAGAGCGGCCAGATACAGAATGGTTCCCCAGCCTGCGCTCTGCCAGACGCCTGTGATGAGATAGGTGATCAGCCAGCTCTGTTTTTCCGTGAGAAAAGGAATGGCATCCATGCCAAACGCTCCAAGCATATTGTTGATCATGCCGGATTGGGTGCCGAACACCTGATAGACGATACCGCCGATGATCACCCAGGATATAAAGTGCGGAATGTACAGAATGGTCTGCGACAGGCGCTTGAACCAGTTGATATTCAGTTCATAGAGCATAATGGCGAGGATCAGCGGGGCCGGAAAGGATACCAGCAGATCCAGAAAGTTCAGCATCAGCGTATTGCGCAGTGTTTTGAAGAACTCCTGATTGTTAAATACTTCACGGAATCCGTCCAGGCCGATCCACTTGCTGCCGGAAATGCCCTGGAAGAAGTTGAAATCCTTGAATGCAATCTGCACGCCGTACATCGGGCCGTATTTGAAGATGAAGAAATAAATCAGAGGGAACAGCAGCATGGCATACAGACGCCAGTATCTCTTGTAGTAAATGCTCGCTCTCACGGGGGACGCCTCCTTCTTGAACGGTCCTTAAGGGCTGACTGCCACATTCGCGGGCGCCAGCCCCGCCGGACTTGAACTTTAGAACTTAGAACTTTAGATCAATTCTTACTTTTTAATCATTTCGTTGTAGACTTTCGTGCGCTCATCCTGGATAGCCTGTCCGCCGCCCGCCATGTATTCCTTCATCAGCGAGTCGTAGGTGCTGTCGAATTTGTCGGTGCTGACCATGGTCGCCTTGACGACGATTTCTTTATATTTGCTCTCCAGGCCGCTGCCGTACTTCGATTCGGCTTCAATCGGCACCGGCATAACGACCGGATCGATCTTGTTCGTGTTGGAGATTTCGACGGATGTTCTCATCAGATCCTGGTATTCTTCCGGAACCTGGCGGATATAGGCTTCGGCATTGCTCTTGTCATCGCCGATATATTTGCCGTTCACGATGATCGCCATATCGCCGTAGTTGTACAACCGGTCGGAAATTTCCTGCGGGGCATCGGCCTTCGCTACCGGGATACCGTCAACCATGGTGTAGTTCTCGCCTTCCACGCCATTTTGCATGAAGAACAGGTTGTTGCCCGAGGCCATCCAGTCGAGATATTTGATCGCCTCTACCGCATGCTTGCTCGATTTCGGGATCATGATGTACATGGCGTTCGGCGTGTAGCCCGGCTTGGCCGTTACTCCTTCGGAATTCGTATAGAGATCAATCGGCGTCAGCTTCGCACCGGCCACATTCGTCTCGAGGTTCTTGTTCGTATTGTTGTATTCAAAATACAGCTCGCCCGCATCCTCCGTACAAGCGCCGACCAGTCCGTTCTGCACGTCCTGCCACAGCTGCTTCTTGTCTTCGTCGAGCGCAAAATCCTTGCTGATCAATCCTGCGTTGTACAGTTTATTCATATAGCGCAGGCCTTCCTTGAAGCCGGGCAGCAAAATCGGATCGTCGCCGGAGCCGAGCTTCTGCGTCAAGGTGTATTTCTGTTCCTCGGTAAGCGGCTCAATGAAGGACCAGAGCAGCGGCTCGAACTGCGCCGGAGCGATGCTCATGCCGAGCGGAATGACTTTGCCGCCCGTCTTGCCGGGGTCTTTCTCCTTGAACGCTACGAGCGTGTTGTACAGTTCTTCAGCCGTCTTCGGCACTGGCAGATTCAACGCGTCCAGCCAGTCCTGACGGATATAGGAAGCATATTTGCCCAGCACGAGGCGTCTTCCGGGAATCGACAGCTGAGCGCCGTCCACCTGGCCGTAAGCCAGTGTGTCTTCGCCCAGGAACTTCTTCAGATTGGGGCCGTACTCATCGAGCAGCTTCGTCACATCCGTCAGCCCGCCTTGGGTCGCATAGCGGTAGAACGTACCGGAATCATAGGTGAACACAATGTCGGGAACGTCGTTGGCGCTCGCCATCATCACGTTCAGCTTCTGCGTCTCTTCGGAGCGGGGAACCGGTACATACTCCACATCGATGTTGTTCGGGGTGCCGAATTTCTCCTGCACGTAGTTCGTCATATAGTTGTCGCTGATCGTCATCCCCGAAGGAGAGTTGCCCCGGTCGAAGACTTCTACTTTCAGCTTAACCTTCTCCGACGAACCGCCGCTGGCTTCAGTCGCCGAATCCTCCGACTTGGAACACGCGGATAATAATAAGGATGCGCTCAAAGTCAAAGGAACCATCATCTTCGTAACCTGCTTGAACCTGCTCTTGCGTTGTACCATGCCACTACACTCCCCTATCCGATTGTTTGTTTGTCTGTCCCGGCTGCCGCCTGTCACGGCGCATTCGGAATATCCACAGTATGGAGTCTCACATGAAAAAGGATCAATAAACTTGTTTTCCGCCGCTAAACCGGAATGAATGTCATTATTCATGACGCAATAAATCGAATTTAAGCAATAAACCGAAAAAAATCGCATAACCACGCGGTTTTTTTCGGTTTATGTAATATTATATAACACGACAATGAGAGGGTTGATGAGGCCTATTCGCTGAAATCCGTCTCCGATACAAGGCGGTTAACCAGCATTTTGCCTGCGGAATTCACCCGGTGTCATCCCGGTTACGCGCTTGAACATCCGCCCGAACGTAATGGAGTTGGAGTAGCCCACGAGCGTAGCAATCTCCTGCTGCTGCATTTCGGACTCCAGAAGCAGATGCTTCGCCTTCCCGATTCGCAGCTGCAGAACGAAGTCGCCGAAGTTCTCGCCGAAGGCTTCTTTGAAGAGCTGGCTTACATTTTTCCCGTTCAGTTGGAACCGGTCGCTTAAGTGCTTCAGAGACAAATCCGGGTCATCGAAATGCGCCATGATATACTCGCGGATTTCAAGCATGGTCGAATGGAAGCCGCCGCCTTCATAGATCGCAACATACTCCCCATACGCGGCATGCAAAATCTCCTGCACCTCATCCTGCAGTGCATTCAGATCGTCGAACTTCAGCCGGGCCCCCGGTTCGCTCCCGCCGTTCCACAGGGAAGAGTTGTCGTCCAGAACGAGTATTCCTTCTCCCGCTTTCTTCTGTATCCATTTCATCAGCGATCCGAGCATCATGAAGATCGTCTGGTCGTTCATGCTCTGCGATTTGAACTGCTCGAAGAGGAGCTCCACCTTGCCGGACCAGCCATCATTGCGCATCTGGAACATTTCCGCGATCTCCGTGACCGCCGGCCAGAGCTGCACCCATTTGTGCTGCGCTTCTTCTTGGATGCGGTCTGCAAAAATGACGGTCGCGCAGCGCCGGGTCAGGCGGTAATCCAGCGCTTCCTTGGCCCCCTGATAGGAACGCGGAACGTCCCGCCACTGCTGGAAGGCATACCCTGCCCCGAACGTAAAGGCGAGATCGAACTGGCCCTTCACCCAGTCATAGCATTTGCCGGTCAGTGCGATAATGTCGGCTTCCGAATATGGGCTGCTTCCGGTAGGCGCGATAATGCCGAGACGGTTCCCGTATATCCATTCGCACCAGGAAGGCGACTCCTCGCTGCTGAAGAAGTCCAGCAGCATATTTTGCAGCGCAAGCCGGACCAGGGATTGTCCCTCCGTATCCAGATTCAAGCTTTCAAGCTCGATATCCGCAACGAGGAACAGCTTGTACTGGTCTACGTTCTCCTCCTGAAGCAGGGGAATCTGCTCCCGCCAGAATTCATCGAACTCGGTGACGGAGCCTTCGATCAGATCGATAAAGAGCTGCCGTTTCCTCGTCAGCAGATTGTCCTGGCTCTCCCGCTCATACTGCTTCATCTGGTCGGTCAAATCCTCCAGCGCATGCTCGATGAACCGCACGTCGCCTTCCTCCGTCTTGTTCAGGGCGGACTTCAGCTGGATCGTCTCCAGCTTGTTCAGAATGAGGGCGATTGGCTTGTAATTCCGTTTGGAGATATACACGACGTAAATCGTGCTGAGCACGACCACCGCCACACCGACCACGATCCAGGTGTAGGAAATCAGCTCGAACCATTGAAAGAATTGGCCGGATTTGATGCCGCTGCGGATCGTCCAGCTTGTATTGTCAATCGGTTGCTGCGCGAGAAAGACAATCTTGCTCCGGTCCTCTTCACTCTGCACGGTCTTCTCTGACGTCAGCACGACCCGCCCGTCCCGGTCCACAACATCCAGATAAGTGAGATTCCGGTTCTTGCCCATCTGGATGTCATTCGCGAAGCCTTCCACATTCACATTGATGACGGCGAGGCCGTCCTGGCCGAATGGGATCGGCAGGCGCTTCACGAGCGAGATCACGGGAATGTGCCGGTCATCGTAATAGCTCGGAACGGTGCGGACCTCCGACCATTCTTCCGTATTCGGGGAACCCGCCAGCTGGCGCTTCAGGAAATCCCGGTCGTAGAACTGGCTGATCTCGGATTTGCCGTCCGACATAATGACCAGTCCGTCGCTGGCCCGGTACAAATAGATGGATTGAATGAGAGAATAATCATTCTTCAGCGAGCGGAGGGAAGAGGCGACTTCATAGAGCTGGATATCCTCCTGCCGGGAGGTTGACTTGCCATCCAGAAAGTCCATGACGCCATCATTCAGCGTGAACTCTTTCAGGAACGCCTGCTCCACTTCATCCAGGGAGCCGACGATCATCTCCGAGATATACTTGGCAAAAATTTCATTGGCCCGCTCGGTCTCCCGCCGGGAAATATCCGAGACCGTGACCATCCCGATCAGCACGATCACCGTGATCGTTAACAGAAAAATCGGAAAATAGGACAGAAGCTGTTTTTGATACCAATTTTTCACCCGTTCCACCTCTGTCAGTTCATCTGTTTAATGGTTAAATATTTAGAAACAATGATAAAGGGATTGCCCCGTTTGGGCAATCCCTCTTTGCCGATCCTTTTTCCCCCAGAAACATCGGGAGACATGGAAATCATTCTTTACCCTAGAATTCACAGGACGCGGCGCCGCCTTTTCTCCTGTGCTTGTCTTCGTACATCCGCCGGTCCGCCTCGGCATAAAGAGTCTCCATGCGGCCAATAGATACTTCGCTGAACGCGAAGCCGACCGACAGCTCGAGCGGAATATCCCTTCCTTCATTATAAAATGACAAGTCCCGAACCAAGCTCTGCAGCCATTCCTCCAGTTCTTCCCGCCCTAGGTCCGCAATCATGAAGGCGAACTCATCTCCGCCGATTCTAGCGGCTTGAACCATATCCGAAGAATAAGCCTTCATGAATTCAGCAGCCGCCTTAATCAAGGTGTCCCCCGTCCGGTGCCCCTTCGTATCATTCACAATCTTCAGATTATCCAGATCAATGACGACAAGGGCTACCGCGGTATCATCGGTCTTGTCGTATGTCTCCTTCCATTTCTCAAAATAATCCCGGTTATACAGTCCGGTCAGCGTATCATGCGAGATGCGGTACTCGAGCTGCTTCTGGAGTTCATGCTTCTCGGTAATATCGCGCAAAATCCCCTGGAGCGCCACCAGCTCTCCATCCTTGTAGACCGGTGTCGTGTATTCCTCGAACAAGGTATATTCGCCCTTTCGGGCCGCCTCATTTCCCATCGCCATCCGATAGATGATAGGGAGATTATAATCCACTTCGCCGCGCAGCTTCTTCAGCAGCATTTCCCGGTCATCCGGGTGCACACGCTCAAATGCCATCTCGGGATGGTCATATACCAGCTTCCCCTTCTCCTCACCGAACATCTGCTCAAAGGGAGGATAGGCATAGCTGTACCGCCATTTGGGCTGAAGCTCAAAATAATAAATAACATCCTTCGTATTCTCCACCAGCCCGAGCAGCCGTTTCTCGTTCTCATCGGTCGGGATCACCGCCTGCAGCCGGCTGCCTCTGGCAGCGCCGTAACGGAAACAGGCAAAGGCCAGCACCGCCCCCGCCAGTACTCCCGTTATAAACTCGATCATTGCGATCCCTCCCCAATGCCCATTCGAAGGCTACTCATACTAATGTACCAATTTTACCATGACTATAGGACTAGTGATATAGGTTTATCCAAAAAAGATGCAAATGAATCCGCCTTCTTCGCCCGGCTGCTTTCGTATGGCTATAGCCGAACAGTTCGCCATATCGTCTCATAGATTGCGTAATTGCAAGGAAACGAAACATATGTAGCGGACATTGATCAACGGTATCCAAACATGATGCTGTACAAAGGGCGGTTACCAATCATAGCCAGCTTTCGCATTTGCGAAAATTATCAAGTTATGGTCCATCTGCGGAAACCTTATTCTACTGCACCGTCTGTTTCCCCCACGGACCGAATAGATATGAGTTATCAGGCTTCGCAGACTGTCACATTACATATTCTCAAGGAGGAATGCTCTCTTGAATCCCGCTCCATCCGGTTGCGCCGCTGCCGATCCCCGGGTCCTGGCCACATTCCGGGCTCTTGTCGAAGCGATCGTTCCGAACACTCCGGCGCTTGCTGTGTACGAACCCAGGCAAATCTATGGCGCTGCCGATCTATGCATTCATGAATACATGATCTGGGAATTGGACCACAGCCTTTCAATTGTAATCGGACTTAATTTGACCATTATGCCGCTATCCGCCTCCACTGCCGGAATGCTGAATGCAGCGGCCGTTCAATTCATTGCCAAGAGGCAGGCACAATATGCCCCCTGTTATCCGGTCCGGGAGGTCAGCCTGTTCGCCTCGCTGTCTCCTGCCGACCGTATCCGCGTGCTTGAGATGCTGGAAGAATTGAAAGTGGATCTTGGGGTACTGCCGCCGCCCTATCGGGACAATGGCGAGTTCGTCCGGTCTATGGTGAATTTTCTGAACAGGCAGACGATATTCGGCCACTATTCCGAATGGTCAGCTTACGGCACGACGAGGCTCAGAACACCGACCGAACGCAGGCTGGAATATTTTCCGATCGGCTGGAGTCAGGCGGGGTACCCGGGAGTGGTTCCCGGATACCGTGCTCTTCTCGGGTATAAGTTAACGATCGTGCGGGAGGGAGGGAAATCTGTCGTTGTATAATGCAGAAGCAGGATTTGACGCAGACGTCATTGTCATTGGCTCCGGCGGAGGCGGGGGCGTCGTGGCCAAGGAGCTTGGCGAAGCCGGGCTGAAGGTTCTCGTATTGGAAGCCGGCCCCTGGTATGGCAACAAGCAGTGGCAGCATCCGAACAGCGAACGCGGCGGGGAATGGAGCGGCGATTATAACGACCTGGATGTAGGCATTTACAAGCGGATCTACAATGCGTATGAGAACAATATGAATGATGTGGTCTCCGGCGTATTCCGCTTCGGTCCTGCCGATCGCCGCCGTACGCCCTGGAACCGGGTTATGCGCCAGAAGGGCGCCATTTGGCAGGCATCCGGAGTCGGCGGGACGACCCAGCACTACTGGGCGCAATCGCCGCGCGCGTATCCCGCTGCAGTTGACGGGATTTGGCCGATCAGCTACCAGGAGCTAGTTCCGTATTACGAAAAAGCGGAAGCGACTCTGCCCGTACAATTCGCGCCTACAACACCCAAGGAAGAGCTGTTCTACTACGGCGCTCAAAAAGCCGGCTGGCCGCTCCTTAAGACGCTTGATATTACCACTCCGGGATACCGGCCGAATCCGAATGCCATACTGCCGACCAATGAGCATCTGATGGACCCCCGTTACCCGCTGGAGCAACTGTCCAATATGGAAGGTTGTACACTGAAAGGAAATTGTTTTAACGGATGTACGGCAGGTCCTTCGGTCGATAAAATCGCAAAACGGAGCACCCTGGTCAGCTACGTTCCGCTCGCGCTAAAAACCGGCAACGTTGCAATCCGGCCTAATTCCTTTGCTATCAAAATTTTAACGGCACAGGACCCGAAGGAAGGTCTTCGCGCAATCGGTGTGCAGTTCCGGGATACATGGACGGGGGAAGTCGGCGAATTAACGGCCAGAACCGTTGTAATGGCTGCCGGCTGTATCGAGTCGCCGCGCCTCTGGCTGAACTCGGGGCTTCCCCAGAACGCATGGGTAGGAAGAGGATTGACCAATCATTGCTTCGACTGGGTTGCCGGTGTCTTTGATGAGAAGGTCCTCCTGAATATTCTGGGTTCGCCTGCTGTCTACCCCTATGTCGGCCACACCTCAGGAGCCCGAGTCGAAATCCCCGGGACCGGGATCTTCCAGGTTTCTTGCATGAGCCCCGGATTGATGTCCTACTTGACTTATGGGTTCAGCGAAGCCGGGTACGACGCCCTGAATCCGCCGCAGCCGGGAGAGCCGTGGCAGATTCGCGGACGCGCCATAGGTCCCCAGCTCAAAGAGCTGATGATGAACTACTCCCGGACGATGAGCATGCTGCTCCTTACGGATGACGAGACGCTCTATCGGAACCGGGTGGAAGTCGATCCGCTGCTGAAGGACGAGAACGGTCCGGTTCCAGTCATCCACTATACCCCTAGCCCCAAAACGCTGAAGAGGCGCGATCAGCTGGCCAGACATGCATCCGAGACGCTGCGGCAGGCCGGGGCAACGACGATTATCCGTTCCGATACGCCCTTCTCCTTCATGCTTCATCTCGAAAGCACGATGCGCATGGGGTATGTTACGGATACCAACTGCGAAGCTTATCAAGTGAAGCGCTTGTTCATCGCGGATAACAGCGTACACTTCAACGGAATCGGCGGCCCGAATCCGACACTGACGACCCAGGCGCTGGCTACCCGGACCGCAGAGAAAATCGCCGTCAAATATTTCGCTTAGCCGCCTCTTGAGACCACATAATAAAGGACGATTCCGGATATAGCCACGATCATCAAGAAGGCAGCAGCCTTGCCGATAATCTTCATCGTCTTCCCTCCGCTCCCTTTCACTTGTAATCGTTCGTTATGCAAGCAGTATGCTCACAGATTCCTGTCATATACTCCCGCCATCCCGTCAAGGGGCGGACTCTCAAGGTTAAGCATAACCTTTGGAGTTCGCCCCTTACGCCTTTATCCATTGAATATTTTGACAATGAATGGGCATGGTAAATTTGGAAAGGGGAGGAGTGTATGAAGACGAAATCGGGAGCACCCGGTCATTTCGACAAAAAGCTGAAGAGCCTTGAGCCTGCAATTGAATCGAAGATTTCCGGCAAGCTGGACGACAATATGTCTGCCATTCAGCAGATTTTCGCCAAATGCTCCGATCTTGTCGTGCGCAAGCTCCAATGCTTCGGCTCCATGCCCGGCGTAGTCGTCTATCTTGACGAATTGATTGACAAACAACTGTGGGACACGGGCTTTCTGGAGCCTGTTATGCTGCAAGAAGCCAGTCCTGCCGATACCCCAGCGCAGCTATACGAAATGCTGCAATATAAACTGGCATCCATCGTACAACCCGGAATTACCGCGGACATGAACAAAATTGTGCAGCGGATCGTCAAGGGCGAAGTTGCCTTATTCATTGAATCCTTCACAGAAGCCTTCACCTTTCAAATTAAAGACAAGCTGCATCGCCAGCTGGAGGAGCCGACCACCGAGGCGATCATTCGCGGTCCGCGATACGGCTTTATCGAGAAGCTCGACATCAACATTGCGATCATTCGCCATCGGCTCCAAACGCCCCGGCTGAAGGTGGAGAAGCTCTGCGCGGGTGCGCTCACACAGTCAGATGTCGCGATTATCTACATTGAGGATATCGCACAGCCCAGTGTGGTAGAAGAGGTGAAGACGAGGATCTCAGCCATCGATATGGACAGTGTGCTCGAATCCGGCTATATCGAGGAATTGATCAGCGATCATCCTTACTCTCCCTTTCCCGTCATGCAATCAACGCAACGGCCCGATATGATTACAGGTTCCCTGATTGAAGGCAAGGTCGCGGTTCTCATTGACGGTTCGCCGATGGCGCTTGTCCTGCCCGTTACCTTCTGGTTCGGGTTCCAGACAGCCGAGGACTATTACATGAACTTCATTTTCGCGACGATGCTGCGATGGCTGAGATATCTGTTCGCTTTTCTGGCAATGGCTCTCCCTGCTACCTATATTGCGGTCACGACCTTCCAGCAGGAGATGATCCCAACAAGCCTAGCCCTCAGCCTCGCGGCGGCACGGGAGGTCGTGCCTTTTCCTGTCATGGCGGAGGCATTGATCATGGAGGTCACATTCGAGGCGCTTCGCGAAGCCGGAATCCGTCTGCCTCGTCCCGTCGGTCAAACGATCAGTATTGTAGGCGCACTTGTCATCGGACAGGCTGCTGTTCAAGCCGGCATCATATCGGCTCCCATTATCATCATCGTGTCTACTACGGGGATCGCTTCGTTCCTCATTCCCAATCCCAGCATGAGCCAGGCGATGAGCCTTATACGATTCCCGCTTATGCTTCTCGGCGCGACTTTCGGTTTATACGGCGTAGGCGTCGGCTTGATTGCCGTATTGATTCATCTGGTGAACCTGACATCCTTCGGTGTACCTTATATGGCACCCCTCGCACCGTTCAACTTCACCGGACTGGCGGATGCCTTGATCAGAGCCCCATGGAAGTTCATGAAGAAGCGGCAGCACCACATCAAGCGCCGACTGGAGTGAAGGAAGCCCATGAACATCACTTCCAAAGCTTACAGGCTCCTTGTTATACTCATGATTCTCGGGTTGGCGACCGGCTGCTGGGACCGCCAGGAGATGGATGACCTTGCCCTGGTCATGGCTACCGGGCTTGATCTTGCAGACGACGGACAGCTTGAGATTTCGCTGCAGATAGCACTTCCCACGGGTATTCCAAGTGCCGTAAGAGCCGGAAGCAGCGGCAAGAAATCACATATTGTCGTATCCGCCAAAGGTACAAGCACATCGGATATTATGGGCAAATTGCAGCAGCAATTGTCTCGTACCCTCTATTTTGGTCACAGGGGAATTACCGTCATCGGGGAGCATTACGCCCGGCATGGAGTCAATCAGGCACTGGATGCATTAATCCGGTCACCCGAGCACCGCTTCAATAGCTATGTGATCACAGCCTATGGAGCGACAGCCAAAGAAATCCTGAACACGCCTTATCAGCTTGAGCTAATTCCAGGGATCGGCATCACCAAAATTCAAACCGCCAAATGGAGCTATCCGGTCAAAATCGATGAATTTCTGGATGCCATGTCCTCGCAAGGGAGAGAACCAACTACCGCTGCGATTCGAATCATCCGGAATGACGACGATAAAAAAACATTCTTGATCGACCAGGTTGCGGTATACCGGGGCAATAAATTGTTAGGATTCCTGATTCCCAATGAATTGAAGCTGCTCCGATGGTTCATCGGTCACATCTATCAGATGAGCTATACGGTGCAATTGGAACCGGAGAATGACCGGTATAAGGGGACCGTAGGTGCAGATCTGCTGCATCAAAAAGTGAGCATACAGACCGAGATCAAGAATGGAAAGCCTGAAGCGAGGGTCAAGCTCGCTGCCACTGTTCGGGCAACCGACAACGATACCGATCTTGATCTGAGCAAGAGCCCGAATATGAAGCGTCTGGAAACGCTGATATCTAAGCAAATTCATAATGAAGCCGAAAGCCTGCTCGCGCATACCCAGGAGCTGGGGGCGGACATTCTCGGCATTGGAGAAAAAGTCCACATCCAACACCCCTATGCATGGAAAAAAATAAAAGACTCTTGGAGCGACATCTACCCCACCATTCCCATTAACGTCGAGGTGGACATCAAGGTAACACGAACAGGCAAAATACAAAAACCCGTGTTTATCCAAAATACAGATTGACCCTCTATTGAAAGAGAGTTGTTCGAGATGAAAATGAAATTATCGGGAATACAGGTGTACTGGATCATCATGATTATGGACCTCGGAATGGCGCTTGTCGTGACGGTCACCCCGAGCCTTCAGGCCGCTAAACAGGATGCCTGGATGTCCGTAATTGTGGCCGGCTGCATCGCCATACTGATGGCATTGCTGGTGACACAAGTCGCGCAGCTCTACCCGAACCAGACCTTGATTGAATCCAGTCAGACGATTCTGGGAGCATGGCTGGGGAAAGTGATCATCCTCATCTATTTGGTCCAATGGTATACGATTACCCCGATCGTTCTTCGCCAATTCACCGATTTGGTCCAAATCATGCTGCTGCATCAGACACCCAATGAGGCGGTCATGCTCCTTATGATCAGCATAATTGTATACGTCACCTATGCAGGGGGAATCGAAGGCATTGGGCGTTGCAGCGAATTTCTGGGTCCCATTATTCTGCTCATGGTCGCGCTTGTCCTGATCGCGAACATAACCAACGTCAATATGAAGAACCTCCTGCCGGTGTATGCGGACAGCGGTTTGACGCGAATACTGAGCGGCTCGCTGGCTCCGGCCTCTTACCTCGGACATTCTGTTGAATATCTGATGTTCGCATCATTTTTGAATGAGACCCGCAAAGGAACCCCTTATGTATTCAGTGCAGTCCTTACCGCATTTTTCACGGTGCTGTTGACGACGATGATGATCATCGTCACCATCGGAACGAATCTGTCCCCTGACATCTGGTATCCTTTTATCGAAATGGCCAAAAAAATCTCGCTGTTCAGCTTCATCGATAATATCGACGCGGTCCCGATCGTCATCTGGATCGCCAGCGTATTTATTAAACTGGCCGTGTATCTCTTCATCACGAGCTATGGAACCGCCCAATTCCTGAAAGTCCGCAACTGGAAGAAGATGATCTGGTTTGTTGCTCCGGTCATTTTTATCTTTGCGTTAATTCCGCAAGATGTTACACAAGCTTCCACTCATTATTTGCAAAATTACTGGGTGCCGGTCGCTATGCCCGTCAATATGCTTGGTCTGCCCCTGCTCCTGCTTATCGCCGGAAAGTGGAGACGGCGGAAAAGTCCGGCACCGGCGGCGCCGGCAGATAAAGCCTCATGACAAACTCCCTCTTCAGGGACAAGAAGGCCTCCGGACAATCGGTCACAACGAAAAAAGACCCCCGGTCCATGAAGCCATGAACCCGGGGACCTTGAATTAAGCTCCCTTAAAATTCTTCGTATACCGCCGGGTCCTGATCGTTAATGCGGCCGGATGCGCGGCTAAGTCCGTTGATGCGCTCCATCTCGTCCGCCGACAATACGAAGTCAAAAATATTCAAATTGTCCCGCTGATGCCCTGCGGAGGACGCCTTCGGAATCGGAATCGCGCCGAGCTGCACATGCCAGCGCAGCACAACCTGCGACACGCTCTTGTTGTGGGCCTTGGCAATGTCGGACAGAATCTCCTGTGCCAGCAAATCGGTGTTGCGGCCGAGCGGACTCCACGATTCCACCGTGATGCCCTGACCGGCATCCCACCGCCGCTGCTCCTGCTGGTTAAAGTAAGGATGCAGCTCGATCTGGTTGATGCTCGGCTTGACGCCCGTCTCGCGGATCAGCGTCTCCGTATGCTCCGGCAGGAAGTTGCAGACGCCGATCGAGCGCAGCAGCCCCCGCTTCCGGGCTTCAATCATCGCCTCCCACGCCTCCACATACTGGCCGACCCGAGGATTGGGCCAATGAATCAAATACAGATCGTAATAATCCAAGCCGGCGCGGTAGACCGACTCCTCAATGGTCTCCAGCGCCTCCCGGTAAGCATGCGGAATACAAATTGCCTCATCCCCACACGTCATGGAGCATGGTCCGGAACAAATCGTCAAGCTGCTGATCCTGGTTGCCGTCGCCGGGCCGCATTCCGGGTGCCGTCCGCTCATAATAGGCTATTCTCTCCTCCAAAAAGTCATTGATCGGGTTAATTCTGGCTTCAAAATCCATCTCGTCGCCTGCTCTTTTGCGAAACAGGAGTCCGTCAATTACTGTCCGCAGTGAGCTCTCCGCCGGCACCAGATCTTCGACAAGCCGGTCAAATTCGATTGGTGGCATGGCGTCGTACTTCTCAATCCATTCACAGGCCAAAATCGGACGGAGAACATAGAAATACTTCTTGATCTTGACCTGGTCCCCTTGCAGGTAGTCGCGGTAGTTTCCCTTGGCCATATGCAGATAATGATGGATACACGATTTTGGAGAAAAAGTTAAGGGCGAGATTTCCCGGATTTGTTCGGTTATCAGACGGTTCTCCTTGTACACGAGCGGCGATTGAAGCCACTCCAAGAGAGGCGGGTTCGACTTGCGGAATAGGTTCAGCGCCTTTCTCAAATCCCAGCCGTTGATATCGAGCCTCTCGCTGATCGGCCGTTCAATCACATCCCGTTTATCAAAAATCGATAAATACCAATCCACAGGCCGGATATAAATAAATCTGACGTCGTAGTCGCTGTCCTTGGAGGGGAACCCCCATGCGCGGCTGCCCGATTCACAGGCATACAGAATCCGAACCCCTTCTTCCTCTTCGATGCTTCTTAACTCTTCCAGAATGACCTGATTTATATCGGACATGGGTGTCCTCCTCCTTATCCATTACTTGTATTTTCCCCTTAATCGTCTAAACGAAGCCCTTCAATACGCTCAACCAGAGAAGAATAACCCTGCACGGACTGCGCGATATAGCCAAGCACGGTGTCGCTCCAGCCATTTGCGCCTCGGATGATCTTGTATCCAGCCGCCGCATCCGCGTCGGCTTTCTGTGTCTATCTTCGCTTATTTTGGAGACGGCGAACATGGTGTAAGTATTACGACACTGAACTAAAGTTTTCCATTCCGCCCATATCCCGCCCCTGTTACAATGAAGAGAGAGGTCTGGAACGGGGGATTAATGTGGCTAAAGAGAGCTTTGATAAAGAAATACAATTCCTGCGCATGCTTGTGCTGACAAGCGGGGCATTCAGCAGGCAGCAGTTCGCCGAGCGATTGGGCATATCCGTACATACCTTTGATAAAACAATCCGGCGGCTCAAGGACGTCGTCAGCTCCGTTCAGCAGCATCTGCCGCAGGAGCAGAGCGCCGAATTATCCGAGACGATCCGCTTCAGCTATTACGATTCCACCGATCCGCTGCTGCTGTTTCTGTTCCGGGCCAAATCGGTCAAAGAAACCGAAAGCCAGCGAATCTCGCTGCTGCTCGGGGCGATGAGTGAACAGGCCAGATCCGCCATGGAGCTGCTGGATATGTGCTGCGACAGCCTGTCTCCGGGACTTCCAATGCCTGACGAGAAGACGATCCGGTCGGATCTGAAGTATCTGGAAGAGGTTGGCGTCATCCTGAAAGAACCGGGGCCCCGCCCCTACCGCTACCGCATTCAGGATGATCTAGTCCGGAGCTTGTCGAATGAGGAGCTAATCGATCTATACGATTTCGTGGATGTAATGGCGAATACGCAGGTCCCTTCCGTTCAGGGCTATTTGCTGCGGGACGGACTCAAGAAGCATATGCTGAGGGGGGATTTCGAGCAGCGCGCCATCGAACCTTTTTTATACAAATATCATTATTACTCCCGCATTCTGGATGAGGCCCATCTGTTCACGCTGCTTCATGCCATCCGCCACCGCCGCAGAGTCCGGTTCCTCTATTTCTCGCCGAAGTCCGACAAGAGCTATGCCTCCAAGAACACCAACCCCTTATTCGAAAAGGAGACGAAGGCCAAGGCGGAAAAGACGCTTCCCCTAAAAATCGTCTACGACCATCAGTACGGACGGTGGTATTTGCTGTCCCATGGAAGAGAGGGAATCCGGAAGTACCGGATGGAGGGCATCACACAGATTGAAGAAGATGAATCGGTATCCGAGGACTTGCATGAGGCGAAGAAGCGCGGACTGGAAGAGAAGCTCCGTTACAGCTGGCTGATCGATACGGGCAATCCGGTGACGGTGCGGGTGAGATTTTACAATCCAGGCGAGTCCCAGCCCAACTTCGTCAGAGAACGGGTGCTGCTGCAGGGACAGTGGGGCCGGATTGTGTTTGAAGACGAATATTCGTTCATTTACGAGATTACAGTCAACGGAACGACCGAGATCAAGCCGTGGCTGCGGAGCTTCGGGTCCAGCTGCGAGGTGCTCGAACCCATTCGATTCCGCCGGGAAATGATCGCTGAATGGAAGGAGATCCAGTCCTACTATGAATCTGTTTGAGAAAATTTTTAATCACCAGATCATGTCCCGCCTGGAGGATTCCGGAACCTTTATGGTCAGCTCCCACGAGCGGGCATGGCTGAAGACGATGCTTGCGCATCCGGCCGCCGCCGAGGCTTTCACCCCGGATACCTTGAACAAGCTGCGCTCAATTCTGGAGCCCGACCCGCTGATGGATACCTCCAGCCACCTGATTGAAAAAGCCCGCAGCATGGAGAAGCAGGTCTATCACCCGCTCCTGCGTACGCTGCGCCGGCATATTTGGAATAAATCCGGGGTACGTTTAACCTATAGGATCAAGAGCGGGCGCGTGAACAGCGATCAACCGGGCGTTCCGTACAAGCTGGAATATTCCATGGTCAAAAGAGAGTGGTATCTGCTCTGGTATCATCTCCGTCACCGCGCCTTCATGACGACCAGACTGAAGAATATTCACTCGGTCACAGCGGAGCCTATTGAGGCGTCGATGGTGGACGGCATTTGCCGGAAGATCGGCAGGATGCTGGATTCCCGCAAGTCGGTGGCGGTTATTGAAATCGTCCGCAAATATAACGAAGAGCTATCCCGAATTCTGTACGCCTTCTCCAGCTTCGAGAAAGAAGTGGAGTACGATACGGAGCAGGATACATACCGGGTCAAGGTGTGCTTGCTCGGAGATGACTTCGAGTACCTGCTCTCCAAGATCCGTTTTCTGGGCAAGCGGGTTCGGGTTGCTGAAGGCGATTATTTGAAAAAAAGGATGCTGGAGGCTTCGACGAAAGCATTGGAGCGGTATGGGGTCGATGCGGAGAGTGAGGAACTGTCCTCGTAATTCACCTATGACTAACTACAAGGAGGGCGCTACAAATGAATCTGAATCTGCCCGGATTATTTGCCGCCATCGCCCCGCTCGATTTGCGCAGCTGCTTGATTGGCCACGGCGGCCGGCTGCTGCTGGAGCATTACCGGGATGACCGCATAGGCGGGGAGCTTGCCCGCATCAATTCCTGCACGAAGAGCATCCTGTCCGCTTCCATCTGCATCGCAATGGACAAGGGCATCGTCCCGCCCGCGCATACGAGGCTGAGTGATTTCTTCCCTCAGCTTACACAGGACCGCGATCCCCGCAAAGCGGAGATCACGCTTGCGCATCTGCTGACGATGACCGCAGGCTGGGGCTGGGATGAGTTCGGCGGGCGCAAATCTTTTCCCAAAATGAGCCGCTCCCCCCACTGGGTCCAGTATGTACTGGAGCAGCCGCTGGAGGACGATCCCGGTACGCGGATGGTGTACAATTCCGGCAACTCGCAGCTGCTGTCCGCGATTGTTGCCCTATGCTCCGGCATGAGCACCGCGCGGTTCACGGAGCAGTATCTGCTGCACCCGCTCGGTATCGAGGCTTATGAATGGGAGGAAGACCCGCAGGGCGTACATACCGGAGGCTTCGGCATGAAGCTGCGGCCGATTGATCTGTGGCGATTCGGCCAGCTATACCTGCAGATGGGCATGTGGGAGGGACGGCAGCTGATCTCGCAGGACCTGGTGCGCCGGTCTGTCAGCCCTGCCGTCGGCACCGAGCCGCCCCGGCGCGGCCGCTACGGCTGGCATTGGTGGACCGACCGCTTCCCGGACCGTTCGCCGGAAGCTGCCGTGGAGTATTTCTATGCCCGCGGCTACGGCGGGCAATTCGTCTACTGTCTCCCCGGGCTGGACACCGTCGTTGTCCTCACCCAGGACCAGCAGCGTCACAAGCGGAACCCGATCGACGTGTTCCGCGAGAAGATTGCGCCTGTGCTCGTGCAGGGCTGAAGCATGGGCCGCAAAATCAGGCTGTGCCAAAGGACCGTTCTCTTGGTCTTTTGGCACAGCCTTTTGTCATTTGAGATTTCGAGAGCCTCCGGAGCGAAGCTTGCAGAATCATCTGCCTAAAGAAAAATAATGTTGTAGACTGCTTCCCTTGTGATTACAATAACAATATAATAAAAAACGATACTAATTTATTGTAAAACAATAAATATCGTGTTAAAGTCATTTTATAATTAAATTAGTGAGGTGCTCTTTATGAAACGGGGAACAACACTCTTTTTGAAGATAGCTGTTATTCTTATTGGAATCCCAATTCTTGCTTTGTGCATATTTTTAGTGCCTAAGATCGGGAATTTTGCTGGAGAATTGTATCCAGATATCGCTTATATGAAATCTCTCGTTTTAATCGATATGTACGCGGCAGCGATACCTTTTTACATTGCTCTGTATCAAGCTTTTAAACTTTTAAGCTATATTGATAAGAACCAAGCGTTCTCGGAACTATCCGTAAAGGCTTTAAAGAATATAAAATACTGTGCCATCACAATCAGCACCTTGTACCTGCTAGGTATGCCGCTCTACTATCTCATGGCGAAAAAAATAGACCCCCCAAGCTTCATGCCAATCGGATTGACCATTATTTTCGCCTCTATGGTGATTGCCGTTTTTGCTGCTGTTCTCCAAAGACTTTTACAAGAAGCTATCCATATAAAATCAGAAAATGATTTAACGATCTGAGGTGATTATTATGGCGATTATCATCAATATTGATGTGATGTTGGCAAAAAGGAAAATGAGCGTAACCGAGCTTTCGGAGAATGTTGGAATTACTATGGCGAATCTTTCCATCCTGAAAAATGGGAAAGCAAAAGCGGTTCGTTTTTCAACATTAGAAGCAATATGCAGGACTTTGAATTGTCAGCCGGGAGATATTTTAGAGTACAAAAGCGACGAAGACACTCATTAAAGACAGACATCAGCGGCCCGATCCATTCGCTCATCCGGCTCTGATTCAAACCGGTCCGCTGACCATTGCAGCCCAAGCCCTGCTCTCTCCCCTACTGCTGCATGTTGCCCGATTCTCTGCTGTTGCACAATTCCCAACCGAACACGATCAGCTTAACCCTAGCCCATCGGCTTCCGGCCTGGTTACTCCCCGCTCCGCAGCCGGTACAGCCGCAGCGACACATCGTCCAGCCGATCCCGGATCAATATCGCCTTCGAATACTCCGTGGGAATACCCTCATAACCGGCGTATATCCCTGCAAGGCCTCCCGCAATTGCGCCGATGGTGTCGGAATCTCCGCCCAAATTGGCGGCCTCCTGCACAACCTCGCTGAAATCCGCAGCGTGGAGCAGCAGATGCAGCACCCACCTGAAGGTATGTACGACATAGCCGCTCGGCTCGCAGTCCGGCTTCTCCTCTACATGACCTTCATATTCCGTCCCCGATATTTCAGCCCGGACCGCGCTCCAAAGCTCCTCACCGCGAAGAAGCCGGCCTCCGATACGATTATAGATGAGGCATGCTTCGCTGCATTTTTTATCATAGTGGGTCATATCGGATTGCAATGCAGTTACCCGCTCGACCTCGGACAAATCGGAATATGCCAACGCGGCGGGAAGACATCTCATCAAGGTGCCGTTCCCTCCGCTCCGGCCCAGTTCCTGATGCGTCCTAGCAGCCGCTGCGAACCAATCCCCCTTGTAATGCTCAAAAACGCGGCGGATAATATTGCCGATATCTTTAGGATTCGTGGCATACCACTCCATAAACCTGCGCCCAATCGGCTCCTTCGGAGCCGCCGGATTCTCCAGAATGCCTTCCGCCACAGCAAGAGTCATCATCGTATCGTCCGTGACCTCCCCGGGCTCCAGCCGCCACACTCCGCCGCCGATGATTTCTCTCAGATAGCCGTGCTTGGCCCGGATTTCCGGCGGGGTCATAAATTCCGTTGTCCCGCCCAGAGCGTCGCCGACGGCAACTCCGTACAATCCGCCTTTGATGCGATCGAATAATCGGTCATCTTTCACTTCTGATCCCTCGCTTCGTTGTTATTCCAGCCCTCTTAATCAGCTTCATTATGTAATATCGATTGATAAAAATGCTCCACATCCGCATGGCTCGGAAACCCCGAAACCTGTCCGTCCCCGACTTCAATTACCTTCCATTCTCCATTTGTCGTTCTGGCAATGTCCATCGTAAAAAATCGGCTGTCCACTCCACTCGCCAGCTCTATAAATGAATCAAGTGCAGGAATCTCCCGTTGATAGACTGCCTCGTCCCAATATTCCGTACATTCAATCAGCTTATGGTTTAAGAAAAACAGCCGGTACTCCTTCGACAAAGGCATGCCGCTAATCGGATGCACACCGAGCTGCTCCAACTGGATAAACTCACGGATCACAATGCCTCCATTAAGCTCTGAGCCTTGACGGTCCATGAAATTCCGAATAACCGTTTGAGCCTGTTGCAGGTCGGAGGCATCCGGTATATAGCAGGCATCCTCCCACTCATGCTTTCGCGATTTGACGTAATCCTTAACGATAACCTGTTTGTTGCCGAATATGCGCATTTTCTCGAACAGAACGCCAAAGCCATTTGAGAGTTCCCCAACCTCAAGCCAAATGCTCTTTGGAGTTGCCTGCTCAATCGCCTCATAAGAACAAGGAAAGTAATGTCCATTTCTATATTCCAAGGGAGAGTTGATCAGGAATGCATTTTTTCGCTTCAATTCGTTGTATAGCTGTTCGTAAACATGCGGTTTAAGCATCCATCCTCTGTAAATGAAGACTTGTGGCGATTCAAATGCCGGAACCCGTTTGACTGCTGAAGCAAGCTCACCATCTATAACGGATTCCAGCGAGATCAAATAGACATCCATTCCCAGCTTCCGGGCACAATGATATTCCTGTTCATATTCCTGGTCCACGGCCTTGTTATTTAAAGGATCTGAGCAAAATAAGATCTTCATGTGCGCTCCCCCAGTAAATCATCTTAACCAAACTGTACCATATCCTGGTTACAAATAATGGTCTTTGCCCCTAAATTCAAGGAACCATTTCCACTCTTCTGCGTCTATATCTTCAGATAACATCAAACTCTAGTAAGAGGTGAATGATGAAACACTTAGACGGTCTCTAGCTTCCCCCAAGGAGGTTAGAGAGCTTATGAGCAGAAGTGTCAAAAAAACACCAGCATGCACAGATCATAGCACCCCGGGAACGCGCTGGTGCAAACAACAGGCAAGCAAAGCCGTACGCCGCTATACAGACGATGTCCCGCACGGCAAATGGTACCGGAAATTGTACTGTTCTTGGGATATTTGCGATTACCGTTTCTTCAAGACACGTCAGCAGGCGATTGAAGAATGGGAGACGTCATCCTATCCGCGTATTCGTGCCTTAACCCGGGCAGAAGTCATTAACGATTGGGAGCAGTCCTTTAGAAGAAAATAACCAAGAAAGCCGGACAGGGAAGCCCGGCTTTCTTGGTGTTTTACCGTAAAGTGCGAATGGCCGGGTTGCAATCATACTGCATTTCATCCCGAATGGTTAATGGCAGCACATGACTCGACAGCATGATTTGTACGAATTTCTTGCGGCATATAGAGCAGCAGCCCTTTTTATACAGCTCAACAAGAATGTTCTGACATAAGGGAGATGGACGCTCGGTAAAGATATCCGTAATACTAGAGCCAATACTATGAAATGAATATTTGCTGCGCTTCTTGAACACCACATGCTCCAGCAACGGCAAGTCTTCTTCCCGGTAATGATGTATGAACAGGTCAAGCGCTTCAATTTCAGTATCTGGCTGACGGATAAGCTCAATGCCGAGCTGACGAATGCGTTCGTCCTTCTCCTTGATCTTGCTTAGAGCACGAATGGCCGCTGAGCGCAGCCGCCTGTTACCCGACTTCGCCAACTCCACCATTTTTTGCGGATCATGTGGAAAAGCCCGGGTTCTAAATATTTGCAAATAAGCCTCCAGCCTCCTGGGGTCCTCTTCATCCAGCAGATCATCAGCCGCCTTTACCAGATCCGCCTCGGAAGCTTTCCTTCCCCAACTAAAGTACGGATAAAGCGGTCCCGGCTTGGACCTAATGGATGATTTCAATTCAGCATAGGAGACCTCAACAGGTTGCGATGGAACATGGCTCTGCTCAACGGAGGAGGACTGTATAAAGGCTTGAATATTCGCGTCACGAATGCCTTCCAGCAGAGCGATTACTTTGTCCTCTCCCAAGGATTCATAGGCATGCTTCAACAGAAACCCAAACTCTTCATAGTCGGAGGAACGTATTTTTCTGCCAATTTGCTCCGCAACGAATAAGAAGCCCTGCTCTCCACCAGCATCTATGATTTCCTCATCCCCGATGAAACTGTTCCATTCCTCGTGATAACGAAATCCTTTTTTCATGGCTGTTAATGCATTTGGGTTGCCGTTCAAGGCAAATATCTTCGCCAGCCGATATACCTGTAACAGGTCCCATCCCTCTTGGGTCCCCAACGCCAGGAGTATTCGCTCTTGCAGCAGAGCCGATGTCCCGGACAGCTGAATAATCTCCCAGAGATAATCTTCTCTGCTTATTTCGCACTGAGGATCATATGCAGTGTTCTTGATGCAGGCATCGTATATGGCATCAATGTGCTTCTCCGTAAGTGTCGGAGACTGCCTTAGATAGAGGATGATGCTCCCTAGCCCACGCGCCAAATCATACCGAAATCGCCTGATTAACAATATATCCCCCCTATACCTCCATCACCATCAAACTCTCACTCGGCACCCGGTCAGCCAGCCACACTTCATTGCCCGCATAGTAAAAGGTAGACCCCTTTCTGTCAGACACCTCATCTACAGCTACAGCCGCGGGTCGATCTCCCGCTCTTTCGCTACTTCAAACAGCAGATTGGCCGCAATCTCCTTATAGGCGTCATGCTCCGGCGCGATCTGATCAAACGGGACCGCAAGCATCCTCATGCCAAGCTGATATTCACTCAGCGAGGTGCGCAGCTTCTGACTTACATTTTTCTGCTTAAGCAGCTTCCGGTATTTATGCGGGAACTTGTAGTCATAGCCATAGATAATAGAGAGATAATCCGGATTGCGCACCTTCATATAGGGCACCGTTGATCCGTCCCAAACCTCCGGCTTGATAACGATCCCTTCCATCCCGTTCTCCAGCGTCAGCCTGGAAAAATACGACTCGGCCTTCTCCAGAGAATCCGGATCGGACAGGTCGAGCGCAAGCGCCTCATCCTCCGACAGGAACCCGTACATCTCCGAGGTCTTCCAGTCCGGAATTTCCTCATGTCCATCCTCATATACGAGCTTCAGCAAGGCAAACGGCTTATACACCATTTCTTCGTCCTGCGCGTAGAGCTCCAGCTGTTTTTGATACGTGTGATAGGCTTCCAGATGCTCGGCCAGAGGCACATAGCTCCCCTGAATGTCGTGAATATGCTTGTAGTTCTGGTATATGAATGAACCGTACTTGTCGCTTAGAGCCGATTTGGACAGATGATACTGGTCCTTCTCGAACCCGCTCGCCTCATATTCGGCAATAAGCTTGTTATACGCGTCTTCAAAGCCATTGTCCCGCAGAAAAGCCAGCTCCGTCTCCAGCGCCTTCTCGATCGGCTTGAACTGCTTCCCGATCAATCCTTCGCCAAGCGCCTTCCACGGAAGAAGCTCGCCGTCCAGCACCATCATGGAAATGTTCCGGTCCGCCATATATCCGCCGAATTGATCGAGCAGCTTCCCGTAAATTTCCGACAGCTCCACATGATTGATCTTGTAGCCGTTGCGGCTGACCGCAAAGCACTGCCAGGGGTCACGGTGCAGATACACATTGCATCTCGAACCCATGTATTTGGGCTGAAGAACAACCTGCGAGACGCCCCGTTCCTTGAAATAGTCAAGCCCGCGCTTCAGTGACTCCAGTTCATTCGTCGCTTCATTCTTGTCAGCCGGGGACATGGTGCCCGAGATGAAATTGATTCGATGGCGGGAGATGTAATGAAGCCGGCGCAGCTCATCCTCGTCAAGATCCCGTACAGATACCTTGCGCTCTTCCTTGAACAGTGTCGGCAGCTCTTCGGCGATCACCACCCGGCTAGACTTATGCGCCTTGAAGTACGGTTTGTTCGAGACAGTAACCGAGGTCAACGCATTGCCGTTCACACAGCCGGTATCGATATGAATTTTATTGCCGATCCGAAAAGCCCGGCTGGCTGCAATATGCCCGAATACATGATACGGGTGATTGCTGACTGCCTCCTCTTTCAGGTAAGCCAGCTGCGCCTCCGCAGGCGCTTCCCGGTCCAGGCGGAACACCCGCTGGTGCCGGGCCGAATTTTTGTCCAGCTTCCCGATGTATTTATTCCGGCACGGCGCATGCGTAACATAGAATGACGAACCTGTGACGCCTATATAGCGGTAAAAAGGCTGCGACTTCGCTACAAGAGCCTGAAACTTCTCCAGCAGCTCTGGATTGCTCTTCAGCACTTGCGTGGAGTCGAAATAGAAATGCAGGAGCTCGGGGTCCACGCCATCCACTTCGCCTTTCATATATTTGCTGACGAAGTTCTCATGGTTGCCCAGCACGAAATAGAAATGCTCCTGGTTCTCGTATAGAAATTCGATGATCTCTTTCGTCTGTTTGCCTTTGTCGATATAGTCGCCAACCAGAACCAGCTTCGTCTGCTGCAGCTTCTCGCCCGCGACCAGCTTGCCCTCTTCAATTTTGTAGCCATAGTCCATCAGCAGGCCTTTCAGATCGTCCACGCATTCATGTACGTCGCCGATCAGAATATACCGCTGGTCCTGCGGCAGAATGGTCGCCAGGTATGCGTCTCGGTCCTCAATGAGGATACGGTACTCCGGATTGGCCTTCCCTTCCTCAGGCAGATAGAAATCCTTGGCCCGCAGCTTGTGGATCTTGGCATAGCCTTCACGGGGAAGCGCGCCGAGCACCTCTTTTTTCAGACGGTTAATATGATTGGAGATCAGCTTCTTCGAACGCTCCGATGCATAATAATCCTCCCGCTTCCGATAATCGAAGACCATAACCTCAAGGTTATAGTTGTTCTGAAAGGCAATCTCCTTCACTTTGGCCCGGAAATCCTCGGACAGCCCGGTTGTATCCACGACCACAAACTCCGCGTTAATCGGAAAAGAGGTCGCCATCTTCAGCCGTTCGAACAGCAGATGAAAAGCCTGCCCGCTCGCTTCCAGCATCACCCGGTCATATTTATCGTACTCATAGCCCAGCACTTCCTGGCGGATCCCATCGGAGGACAGATATTGGACATTGGCCCGGACACCTTGCTCCGCGGCTTCAAACCGCAGCCCTGGAATCAGAACCTCTCTGGCGAAGGTCGTCTTCCCGCATTCCGTTGACCCGACCAGCATAAAAATGGTGTGTACTCTCGTCTGGATATCCATGGCTCACGCCCCCTTTTTCCCAAGAATGACGCCCTGTGTCGTCCGGATGTCATTGACGCCGTCCCCGACGGCTATAAATTCGGCATCCAGCCCGGCTTCCGCGATCACCTCATGCATCCACTGCCGGAAAGAGGCTTCGCCCATCTCCCACTTGTGGTCGTCATGGCGGAATTCGCTCAGCTCGTAATAGCGGTTGAAATCGGCGTTCGGCGTCGTGATAATGAATTTGTCAAAATCGACTTCCCCGCAAATCCGGAGAATCAGCTGCTTGGCCTCATCCTCGGGCATATGTTCAATGACCTCGGTCAGAATGACATCGACCCGCTCCCCGTTGTAGCTGTCCAGGAACTGATCAATCGAGCCGAACACGGCCATATTGTCGATCTCTTTGGCGTCGGCCTTGCGCTTCATTTTCTCCAGCACCTCTTCATTGATGTCGATCGCATAGTAGGTGCCTTCGATTTTTCCGGCAAAAGGAATCGCATAGAAGCCCTCCCCGCAGCCCACATCCAGGATCGACTTGTCAAAAGCCAGCGCGCTCCCGATATGGTTTCTCCGCTGCATCGCCGTACTCCCGTAAGCGAACTGAATCGGATAGCGGTCAGTCCGCTCAAGCTCTTCCTTGTATTTCTTAAACCGGTCCCTGGATGACAGGAAGTTCCGTACAAACAGGCTGCGAATATAGAACGGCGCGTCGATCACATTCATGCTCTTGATGTACTTGCCCAGCACATTGTCCGAAATATCAATATACTCGTTGCCGAACATCGAGAGGAACAGACACAGCACGCTTACGGTGTGCAAAAGGTGATACAGACTCTTCTTCGTCTTGATGGACAGCGAGTAGCTCTTATGCGCCAGATGCACCGTTTCGAATGAGAACTCCGGCAAATGCTTCCCGAACAGCTCAATATACCGGATTAACTCGATATGAATCATATTGATAAACAAGGTATGCTCATAGCCTTCCGCATCCCGGTCATCCTGCGCCTTAAGGGGGGCGGAGAAGAATTCATTGATAGCATTCAGCGGGAACAAAGGCGTGTTGTACCTCGATACATTCAAATACTCAAAGTCTTCCTGCGCATGCTGTTTATAGGAAATTTCATTATCCGCGTCCTTAAAATACACGTTGTAGGTCTGTTCATTCGTGTACCAGCCGTAGGCTATGCCCTTGCGGACTGAGCGAAGCTGCATACCGGAACTCGGATTCTTCTTGATCAAAAAAGAGAACTGCGGATTGGTGGAACTCACCTGGACAATCGCCATCTCCATCTACTCCTAAGCTTCATATTGCGAATCATCATTTCTGTTTGTATTTTCGCAAAAAATGGAAGCTCCGAACAGGGCAAAAGTATTACAAGTCCCGAAAATATTCCAAATGCCCCATAAATCTATGATATGATTTCCTTAACGTTAACTTATGGAAGGAATCCCTAAGCAATTGATGGTTGTGCTGCTCAATATTGCGGTGGTGATGTTTTGCCAGTAGCCCAAAATCCCGAGCTCAGAAGAGCTCGGGATTTTGTTTTTACATCACACCCAAAACTAACCACTTGTCGAAGACGAATTGGCGTGTTAATAATCCCGCAGAGCCTCTAAGCCTTCCTTGTAAGTGAGGACCTGCTGCAAATTCTTCGTCATCCACTGTAAATTCCCGCTGCTATACGCCTTCAACTTGTATGCAGGCAACTTTGTAACCGACGAGTCCTGGTGGACTTCCACTAGGTTTTTGCCAACAATATCGCTTGCCTGCAAATTCATGCTCTCCGGCGCATGTTTGACGAGTGCGTCAATCGCGTCCCGATCATCCAGCGTTATTTTTTGTCCCGGAAGAATGGTAATGTAGTAATCGGAATTTCCCGTTCTGCCCCAATATTGGTCAAGCACTATGACAGAGGATTCCGCTCCCTTCTTCAAAAGATATCCGTACATGTACGGCGACGTTTTGACCAGGTCCGTTGAAAAAGGTCCAATTTTCGTAACTTGATCCGCATGAAAATGTTCTTTGATGCTGCTTATTTTGGGCTCAGGCCTGTGATCACGGAACTGATCTAACATCAGCGTCGTGATCTCGTTCCTGGCCAGCCATAGCGCAGCGCCGACAATGCCAATAACGATGAGGGTTAGGATCATTTTCTTAAGCTTCACGCATCAATTCCCCCCAATCCTACCCAATCGCCTTATTTGCCGCTGGCACCCATTCCGGAGGCATCTCTTCTTTCAATCTCCAAACAAAACTCATTGGTTTATTACCTTCGTGCCTTACACACTCGACTTCCCCTAAGAAAGCAAAAGGCGAAAGCCGCCAGCACTTGATCCGTTGAATAAGCGCAGTGTAGATCTAGGGGGCATACGTACGGGAACTCATTCCTCTTATCGACAAAATGAATATGTGCGTAATTATATTTTAGTACGAACGGCGTTATCAATGTCTTGATAATAGATAGAGACCTTGCCTTCCCAAAGAGGCTGAACTGCTTTATTGAAGAATAAAATCATCGTTTCATCACCTTTTTCCCATTACTGGCCTGACGCTTTCTTCTCACCGA
>RCUO01000203.1_pt1 | contig 36801 bp, 31 predicted proteins | sample 2166161 | NCBI WGS metagenome assembly RCUO01 (sample SAMN09932617, study PRJNA488358) | compost metagenome | feature: garden; material: soil; isolation source: compost soil in cyclohexanecarbonitrile-enriched culture | place: Germany: Experimental Botanical Garden Goettingen | collected 2016-01-27
CGGATTTCTCATCCACACCACCGTTGATTGCATACAGCAGAGCTTTTGCCAGGTTGGCACGGGCTCCGAAGAACTGCATTTGCTTACCAATACGCATTGGGGATACGCAGCAAGCGATCGCGTAATCTTCGCCCCAGAACGGACGCATCAGATCGTCATTTTCGTACTGAATAGCACTTGTTTCGATGGATACCTTGGCGCAGAACTTCTTGAATGCTTCAGGCAGTCTTTCAGACCACAGAACAGTCAGGTTTGGTTCTGGTGCTGGTCCCAGGTTGTACAGGGTGTGCAGGAAACGGAAGCTGTTCTTGGTTACACGAGTTGTTCCGTCTTCAGACATACCGCCGATGGATTCCGTTACCCAAGTAGGGTCGCCGGAGAACAGTTCGTTGTAGTCAGGAGTACGCAGGAATTTAACGATACGCAGCTTCATGACGAAATGGTCAACAAGCTCTTGCGCTTGTTCTTCCGTCAGAGTACCTTCTTCCATATCGCGTTGCACATAGATGTCGAGGAAGGAAGATACACGTCCCAGGGACATAGCAGCACCGTTCTGTTCCTTGATTGCAGCCAGGTAGCCGAAGTATACCCACTGGAAAGCTTCCTTAGCATTGTTAGCCGGCTTGGAAATGTCGAATCCGTGAGCAGCAGCCATTTCTTTCAGTTCGCCCAGAGCGCGAATTTGTTCGGACAGTTCTTCACGAAGACGAATGACGTCTTCAGTGAGGGAATTCACTTCAAGCTCAGCCAGTTCTTGTTTCTTGGTTTTGGCCAGGAAATCAATACCGTACAGAGCAACACGGCGATAGTCGCCGATGATGCGGCCACGGCCATAAGCGTCCGGAAGACCCGTGATAACGCCGGATTTACGCACAGCTCTCATTTCAGGTGTATATGCATCAAACACGCCTTGGTTATGCGTTTTGCGGATATTCGTGAACATTTCAACAATGCTGTTCGGAAGCTCGAAGCCATAAGCTTTAGTGGCGTCGACCATCATCTTGATACCGCCGAACGGCTGGATGGAACGTCTGAAAGGAGCGTCAGTTTGAACACCGACGATTTGTTCCTTGTCCTTGTCGATGTAGCCAGGTTTATGGGAAGTGATTGTGGAGACCGTGTTCAGATCAATATCCCACACGCCGCCTCTGTCTCTTTCTTCCTTGCTCAGTTGGGAGACAATCTTCCACAACTCTGTCGTGTTGTTGGTCGGACCAACGAGGAACGATTCATTGCCTTCGTACGGCTTGATGTTCTTGGAAATAAAATCATTGACGTTAACTTTCTTGGCCCATTTGCCACTTACAAAATTGCGCCATCCCGACTTTACGTCTTGTACTTCTTTTTCAATCACCGACATGCTAATCCCTCCATATATTTATATGATTTGTAGAGATCGCGGGCTTGAAGGTTAATCCCGTGTCTCGTGATCCCAAGTTGATGTTTGTAACATATTTCACATTTGCAATTCTTATAACTGGGACCTTATATAAACATCTTAGTTTACTTTCCAAAAGAAAACTGTGATAAATATCACTTTTACGAGCCTAATCAGTGATATTTATCACTTTGTTTATGTCCCAGCTTTTTCCATTGCAGTGCCCGGATTCTGGCGTTTAACCTGATAATCCGGGCACTGTTTCTTCATATAATATTCGTTAAAAATTAGTTGTCGAATTTGCCGTAGAATGCGTTGCGGTATACGTCGGCAAGCTCGGTTACGAGCGGCAGCTTCGGATTGGCAGTTGTACATTGGTCTTCAAACGCACGGTCTGCCAGATAATCAACGCGGGATTCGAAGTCCTTCGGATCGAAGCCCAGGACTTGGAAGGATTCTTCGATACCCAGCTTCTTGTTCATTTCGCGGATCGCGTTAATCAGGCTGGTTACGCCTTCTTCCGTCGTGCGAGCCGGCAGTCCCAGAATGCGGGCGATTTCGGCATAGCGTTCGTCGGCTACGAAGTGCGAATATTTCGGGAACGAAGCGAACTTCGTAGGTTTCTTTGCATTGTAACGGATAACGTGCGGCAACAGGATAGCGTTGGTACGTCCATGAGCCGTGTGGTACTGACCGCCCCATTTGTGCGCCAAGCTGTGGTTGATGCCCAGGAATGCGTTCGCGAATGCCATACCAGCCAGCGTCGATGCGTTGTGCATTTTTTCGCGGGCAAGCTTGTCGCCGGTCAGAGCGGATTTCTCCAGGTATTGGAATACCAGCTGGATAGCTTTGATAGCCAGACCATCGGTATAATCGCTCGCCATTACGGAAACATAAGCTTCAATGGCATGCGTCAGAACGTCCATACCAGTATCAGCTACGGCAGTCTTCGGCAGGCTGTATACGAATTCCGGATCGATGATGGCTACATCTGGAGTCAGCTCATAATCGGCCAGCGGATATTTCGTGTTGTTGCCAGTTGTTTTGTCAGTGATAACCGCGAAGGAAGTAACTTCCGAACCAGTACCCGAAGTAGTCGGGATAGCAACGAATTTCGCTTTGTTGCCCAGTTTAGGGAATTTGTATACGCGCTTGCGGATATCCATGAATTTCTGTTTCAAGCCTTGGAAGTCTGCATCCGGATGTTCGTAGAACAGCCACATGCCTTTCGCAGCATCCATTGGGGAACCGCCGCCCAGTGCGATGATGCAGTCCGGTTGGAATCTGTTCATCATAGCGGTACCTTTTTCAACTGTAGTTGTCGACGGATCCGGTTCAACTTCCGAGAACACTTCAATGGCTACAGGAGTCTGACGTTGACGCAGGTAGTGCTCAACTCTTTCCACATAGCCCAGTTTAACCATCATCGGGTCGGTAATGATCGCAACGCGAGTGATGTCAGGCATTTTGGCCAGGTATTGAGTAGCGCCTTTTTCGAAGTAAATCTTATCCGGTACTTTAAACCATTGCATGTTCACGGTACGACGATTCACCCTTTTCACGTTGATCAAGTTGATTGCAGTAACGTTCTGCGATACCGAGTTGCGGCCGTAGGATCCGCAGCCCAGAGTCAGCGAAGGGATGTTCGTGTTGTAAATGTCGCCGATAGCGCCATGCGTGGAAGGCGAATTGACGAGAATACGTCCGGTCTGCAGACGGTTGGAGAACTTCATGATAACTTCTTCGTTGTTCGAGTGGATAGCCGAGCTGTGGCCCATGCCTCCGAATTCAACGATTTGAGCAGCACGCTCGATACCCTGATCAGCGTTCTTAACTTTGTAGCAAGCCAGAACCGGGCTCAGTTTCTCAGCGGACAGCGGGTACTTCGTACCTACGCCTTCCAGTTCGGCAACCAGAATCTTGGTTCCTGCCGGTACTTGGATTCCGCACATTTCGGCGATCTTCGTAGCGGATTGACCTACGATTGCCGGGTTAACTGCGCATTTCTCAACGTTCATAGCGCCGTTGGTCAGCTTGGCAGCTTCTTCTTTATTAACGAAGTAGCAGCCATTCGCGATCATCTTCTTCTTCACTTGGTCGAAGATGGCTTCTTCAATAATAACAGCCTGCTCGGATGCGCAGATCATGCCGTTGTCGAAAGTTTTGGAAAGGATGATGTCGGTAACCGCTTGGTCGATGTCCGCGCTCTTCTCGATGAAGGCAGGAACGTTACCAGGGCCTACGCCGAGAGCCGGTTTGCCGCAGCTGTATGCCGCTTTAACCATTGCAGCACCGCCTGTTGCCAGGATCAGAGCCACGTCCGGATTGTTCATCAGGGCGTTGGTTTTGTCCATCGTCGGCTGTTCGATCCATTGGATGCAGTTCTCAGGAGCGCCGGCTTTTACCGCTGCATCATGCAGGATTTTTGCCGCCGCGGCACTACAAGCTTGCGCCGACGGGTGGAAACCGAATATAATAGGATTACGTGTCTTAATGGAAATCAACGCTTTGAACATCGTGGTGGATGTTGGGTTGGTTACCGGTGTGATACCCATTACAATGCCGACCGGTTCGGCGATCTTCTGGAAGCTGTCGTAAGAGTTGTCTTCAATAACCCCTACTGTCTTGTCGTATTTGATTCCGTGCCAGATATATTCAGTGGAGAAAATATTCTTCGTGATTTTGTCTTCGTAAACGCCGCGGCCTGTTTCTTCAACAGCCAGTTTTGCCAGGTACATGTGCTTGTCGAGACCGGCAAGCGCCATAGCGTGCACAATGTTGTTCACTTGCTCTTGATCAAGAGCCATGAAAGCTTCTTGAGCCTTCTTTGCTTTATCCACCAAAGTCTGAATATACTCTTCAGCGGTTGGTTGCTGTACCTGGGCGGCGACTTCATTCTTAACTGCCATTTCCCTCGTCCTCCTGTCAATTTGTGGTGTTTCCTCTCTACACATTGATCATAACATATCATGTACGTCTTGTATAGTGAAATCTTTCACAAAGTATAAATTTTTTTTGATAAGTTTTCAAAGCGCTTACATTTCGGGTATTTTTCCATGGAGTCATTAGCCCTACGGCGATGCTTTCCCAGTACACAAGCGCGCTGCCGTGCGCGAATCTTTTTTCCGCATTGACTGAAATTCCACAATATGGTTCTTGAAATTTAGCCCGATAAGCTGTTATTCCTATTTTTAAATATTCAAAAGTTTTTATTAAAAAGTAGTTTCATATAATATACGCAAAAATAAACCGTAGCGGGCGTCTCTGATCTGATCACTCGTTAGAATCCCTTTCCTTCATTATGTATCCCCTTGGTCTTCTCCGTTGTGACAGCGCGTTGTATCAGTCTGCATAATGCGGCAGCATCCTCTCTTGTAACAACTTCTCTATCACTTTCTAGTTGCCTAAGTCATTTCCATCATTTATAGTAAAAAAAAACTCCTTCGGAGTTGTCGTTTACCCGTATATTGCGAAAACCTATTAAATATGGCACTGAAATTCCGGCTTTTTGAGTGAAATTAATCACAATGTTGAAATTTAGACACTATTTTTCGAGTTTTTTTCAACGCAAAGTCAGGAATTCATTGTATAATTAATTTAAAATTTATTGAAAAACTGAGGGAATAAAGGGGATATCGATTATGAATGAGCATACGAATGTTATCGAGGCCCATGGCAATACGAACTGTTTCTCTGAACAAAACTTCAACCGACTGCTCGTGACAATGAAAGATCGTCTGGTCCCTGAGGGATCGCATTTGTTCTGGGAAGGGGATTATTCGGATAAGCTGTTCTATCTGAAACGGGGACGCGTCAAGCTCACCAAATCCACGGACGAAGGCAAGGAACTCATCCTCTATATGTATCAAGCGGGTGATATGGTCGGCCAAGCGGATCCTTTCTTCAGCACGAAGCACAGCTTCACCGCCGAAGTCATCGAAGAAAGCGAAGTCGGCGTTATCGAGCATAAGGATCTGGAGATTCTGATCTGCCAGCACTGCGATTTCGCGATCGACTTCATGAAGTGGATGGGCATTCACCACCGGCTTACCCAGACCAAGTTCCGCGACCTGATGATGTACGGCAAACCGGGCGCTCTATGCTCCACGCTTATCCGGCTTAGCAACACCTATGGCGAGAAGAACGGCGACACAATTCTGATTAACAAAAAAATCACGCATACGGACTTATCCAACATGATCGGCGCGACGCGCGAGAGCGTTAACCGGATGCTTAGCGATCTCCGCAAGAAGGACGCCGTCGAGTATGAGAACGGCATGATCGTTATTAAGGATCTTGAGATGCTTCAGGATATTTGCCACTGCGAGCTTTGCCCTAACGAGATCTGCCGCATCTAATAAGTCTTCACGCTTGAACGTCATAGACTTCATGTAGTAGACGGACTAATCATCTGCCGACTAGTGATTACCCTCTTTACACCTCAGTGAAACATACACGTTCGTTTTTTTCGGCTCGGGTCCAGGTAGCCGAGAAGCGCCCTCGCAGGGCGCTTTTTTTATGCGATAAAGACTCCCCAAGTACAATCAAAAAAGGCCGCCGCAAGCCCCAAAAGGGACATGCAACGACCTCAAACTACCTATGGTACAGTGCGTGCAAATCTTCTACTTCGCTTGACCGGAAGAGCCTCGGCGAACCGGGGAGATCAGCCAATAGGCCATTCCGACGAACACACCGCCTCCGACGATGTTGCCAAGCGTGACGGGGATCATGTTATGAAGCCAGCCGGCCAGTGTAACAGTCTCCGGATGGTTCGGTAGCAGCAGGGCAACGCTCAGCAGCGTCATGTTGGCAACACTGTGCTCGTAGCCGCTGGCGATAAATGCGAGCAGACACCACCAGATCAGCACAAGCTTCGCCCCTTCACTCTTGGCGCGGGAGGACATCCAGATCGCCAGACAGACGAGCCAGTTACACAGAATTCCCCGGAAGAAGAGCTGGGAGAACGGCAGACTCATCTTCTTGGCCGCTGAGGCGAAGATCAGATGATCCGGTGCGGCAGCCTTGAACAGTCCCGTTCCCTGGATAAGCCAGGCGAGCAGCAGAGCGCCAGCCAGATTCCCGATAAAGACAACGATCCAGTTCTTGATGGTATCCCACACGCTCGTTCTGCCCGCCAAGGTGCTGACGGTAAAGAACATATTATTGCCTGTAAACAGCTCGGAGCCGGCAAAGATGACAAGCGTCAGCGCGATCCCGAACGTCGATCCCATAATCAGAGGCTGAAATGGAGACTTGGCCGCTGCCAGAGGCGCACCCAGGGTAAAAATCAAGATGATGCCAATACCGACGTATGCGCCCGCCAGCAGCGCCGCCAAGGCGTACCTTGGCAGACTCTCATTCATTTTATCCCGTTTGGCTACCGCCGCTTCAACAATGTTCTCCACGCTTTGCGTAAACATGTAACTACCCCCGCCCTATTTTCTCGTCTTTTTCATCTAACTGCCTAAATGCCGATTGCGATTTCATCCCCGTTCATATAGACCGGGAAGACAACGGCCTGCCCTTTGTCGGGAGCCTGAACTTCGCCTGTGCGAAGATCGATCTTCCAGTCATACAGCGGGTCATACAGATAGTGCCCGGATACGATCCCTTCAGCCAGCGGACCGCCCTTCGGGTGCGGATTCCGGTTCTCCAGAGCATAGAACTCGTCTTGGGAGGTGCGGAAGACCGCGACCTCCTTGCCTTCAATGACGACCACACGGCCGATCTGTCTCAAATAATCCTCCACACGACCAGCCGCATAGACCGCTTTTGCTGTATCCATTGTGCTCTCTCCTTTTCCCGGTAATGGCTTAACGGATCTCCGCATGCTCGAACAGAGCGGTGCGGGTCTTGTCGTCGTTCAGCATCTTTTTCCACGGATCCTTGACTTGTGCAAGTGCGAAGTCGATGCGCTGCGCAAGCGCACGCCGTTCCTCCGGTTGATCCAGAATTACCGATTTGATCTGCTCAAGTCCCAGGCGCTCTACCCACTCGGACGTACGTTCCAGGTAGTTGCCGGTCTCCCGGTAATACTGCATGACCGCAGAGCAGATTTCCACCAGCTCCTCGTCTGTCTTGACCTTGCAGAGCGAATCCGCGATACGGGGCTTGATGCCGCCATTCCCGCCGATAAAGATCTCCCATCCGCCGTCGTTGCCGACGATGCCGATGTCTTTGGTGCATGATTCCGCGCAGTTGCGGGGGCAGCCGTTGACCGCCATTTTAAATTTGGCCGGGAAGTCCAGACGCTCGTATTTCCGCTCCAGCAGAGCACCCATGCCGAGTGAATCCTGCGTGCCGAACCGGCAGAACTGCGAACCGACGCAGGTCTTCACTGTACGCAGCGACTTGGCATAGGCATAGCCGGACGGCATATCAAGCTCTTCCCACACCTTCGGAACGTCTTCCTTCTTAACGCCGATCAAATCCAGGCGCTGACCGCCGGTTACCTTGACGACTTTGACGTCATATTTAATGGAGACATCCGCGATTCTCTTAAGATCCTCCGGAGTTGTTACGCCGCCGTACATGCGGGGAACGACTGTAAAGGTGCCGTCTTTCTGGATATTGGCGCTCATCCGCTCGTTAACGAAGCGCGACTCCTTCTCGTCCTGATGCGTGTCAGGATAAATCATGCCCAGGTAATAGTTGACAGCCGGACGGCATTTCGAGCAGCCTTCCTCCTGCTTCCACCCAAGGACGTTCATGACTTCCTTTGTCGTAGTCAGTCCCTTGGCCTTGATCTCGGCAACAATCTCATCCCGGCTCAAGGTTGTACAGCCGCAGATTCCGGTCTTGGCGCTCTGCTGGAATCCGTCTCCCAGCACATATTGGAGAATTTGCTCCACGACAGGCTTACAGCCGCCGCAGGAACGGGTAGCTCCGGTGCAGGCTTTGATTTCATCTACCGTCGTAAAACCGTTATCCTGGATGGCGTCCACGATTGCTTTCTTCGTTACACCATTGCAGCCGCAGACAATTTCTTCGTCCGCCATCGTTTCAACGGATGCCGCCTTCTTCGCACCGCCGCCGCAGCAGCCGGTTCCCATCAATTCGCTGTATAATTCGTCTGTCATCTCGGCGCCCGTCTTCACAAGCTTCTGCAAGTTCGCCGATTCGGTTACATCTCCGAACAGAACCGCGCCGACGATCCGGCCGTCTTTGAGCAGAATTTTCTTATATGTGCGCTTCCAGTCATCCTTCGCGGCAATGACGGTGTGCTCCGCCGTATCGATAAACTCGCCAGCCGAGAAGACGTCAACGCCGGAAATTTTCAGCTTGGTCGATACGACCGAACCCTCATACGGAGCGGTGTCCACACCGCTTAAATGCTTGGCCAGGACGCTGCCTTGTTCGAACAGCGGCGCCACAAGGCCGTAGCATACTCCCCGGTGCTCCGTGCATTCGCCTACCGAATACACATCTGGCAGCGAAGTTGCCAGGTAATCGTTAACCACGATTCCGCGGTTCACGTCGATTCCGCTGTTCTTCGCCAGCTCCACATTCGGCTTGATGCCAACCGCCATAACGACGAACTGGGCTTCCAGCTCCGTGCCGTCGCTGAATCGCAGTCCGCTTACCCGGCTGTCCCCGGTCAGCTCTGCCGTCTGCTTGCCCATGGCAAATTTCACGCCCTGGCGCTCCAGCTCCGCTTTCAGCATCGTAGCTGCGGTGTGATCGAGCTGGCGTTCCATCAGGTCCTCCATCAGGTGAACGACCGTAACGTCCATTCCCAGATTCACCAGACCTTTGGCCGCTTCAAGGCCGAGAAGCCCGCCGCCGATAACGGCCGCTTGCTTGTAAGACTTGGCGGCAGCCAGCATCTGTTCGCAATCGGCGATGTCCCGGAATCCTACAACGCCCTCTTTATCGCTGCCGGGAATCGGCAGGATGAAGGAATTCGAGCCGGTGGCGATTATGACTTTGTCATAAGGGAAGACTTGACCGTTCTCCTCGACAACCTGCCGGGCCTCTCCATCAATCCGGACAGCCCGTGTTCCGGTGTGCAGCTCGATGCCGTTGTCCTTGTACCAGTCCAGGTCATTCAGGATAATATCATCGATCGTCTTGCTGCCTTCGAGAACGTAAGATAGCATAATGCGGTTGTAGTTGGGATGGGGCTCGCTGCCCAGCACCGTGATGTCGTAGGCTCCGCCCAGCTTCAGAATCTGTTCAACCGTGCCGACACCGGCCATGCCGTTGCCGATCAGCACCAATTTTTTGCGTTCGGTAGTCATTCTCGTCTCCTCCTCAAAGCGTTCACTCACAGCTCTCAGTTACTTTATAGTGAGATTATACGGTTCAAATTTTAAGCATACGCGTGACCGCTATCACACCAATAGTGAATAATTTCACAACATTTTGTAACAAAAGGAGAGGTGATTCCTCTTGACAAATGCTATAACCATCACCACAGTGCATCCTTATCACCAATTAGGGAGAACCTGCGGATATTTCATGGAGAACTCATAGGCTTCATTTAGAATATATGGGAACGCATGGAGACTGACAGAGAACGTGTGGAACTTATGGGGAACGCATGGAGACGACGGAGAACGCATGGAGAACGCATGGAGACGACGGAGAACGCATGGAGACTGACGGAGAACGCATGGAGCGCTACGCCAAAAAAGCCGCCTTCCGAAGACCGGAAAAGGCGGCTGCAAACTCCTCACGTATTATTGATAACGAGGGAACAGGATATTGTTCTCCAGATGGACATGCTCGAATGTCATCGCTTCAAGCTCCTCCAGCCGGGCATAGGTCAGCCGGTAGGTGGTGCAGGCATGTGCCGGCGGCTGATAATCGTTCGTAACTTTGCGAAGCTGTCTCAGGATATTCCCCGCAGCGTCATGTTCTTCTTCCAGGTGGACAAAGCTGTCTCGCAGTGAAGCCAGAGCAGCGGCATCTCCACCTTTTTCATAGTCGGTAATCGCCGGAAACTCATGCTCTTCCTCATGCGCAGTATGCTCCAGCAGTTCGTCCTTCAATTGGTTGAACAGGCGGTACATCTCTCCCAGATGCGGGGAATCTTCGCCGTGCACGCGGAATACCTTGGTGACATTTTGCGCGATCAGCGGCAGTTCCTGGCGCAGGTAGGCATGATGTTTGTGTATAATATGAGAGATCAGCTCTGGAGACGGCGCATCATTCCAGACATAATCCCCTTCGAGCACTGGGTAGGATTCAAGAAGTCCGTACAGCTCGCCAATGACGGTGTCCGTCTGCAGGCCCTTCTCCTCCGCAGCTGTCTTCAAAGGCTTGGCGCCTCCGCAGCAGAAATCGATTTTCTTCATTTTAAAATAATCCGATGCTTTCGGAAATTGCAGAACGATATCTTTAACCAGGGAATCGGGTTGAAATACAGGCTGTTTAATGGCCATGATGCTCTCCTCCTCGTAGATAAGGGTTAATCTTCTCCTTAACCTTACCTCCTGAAGGCAAGCGGGCTAGTGATTGCAATCACGCCATTTCCGTCAAGTTGTTGAACATCTACCTAGTGCACACAAGCGTCCATATAAGTGCGTCTGCCTTCCGCATCTTTCAAATACGGTCCGAGTCCGGCGAATTTCGCCTCATTGACATAGACGCCCGTCATCCATCTTCCCTCCGTCAGACCGCCGTCCCATTGAAGAACGATATCCGGAGCCGAGACCCATTCCTGATAGACACGAACGCCGGTATCGGTGTATGTCTTCCAAGGTTTGCCCTGCTCGCGCAGCCATGAATCATGTACATATGTCGGGACGAAATAGGCCGCAATCGTCTCCAGCTCTTCTCCTTCCAAAAAGGCTTCACAGCCTAAAAAAGGATGCAGCAGCATCGTCTTCTCATACAGCGACCAGATGACCGCCTGAAGCAAAAGACTCTGTCTTCTTCCGTTGTGAAACGTATACGTTCGCTTCTGTCCTTCTGTCTCCGCCTGTCCTCGCTGCCCATGCTCCAGACAATGCCGTTCACAGCCGATGCACTTCCAGCCGGAGGGGCCATTGATCCACTTTTGAAAAACCGTACCTTCTCCATTCCCCTTATATAAGGAGGAAATAATTTCGTATGGCACTCCGATCGTCCTGTCCCACACCGATGACGGAAGATGGCTGTACAGCATATGCAGGACCTTGTCATACATAAACTGAACCTTGATGGAAGCCAATTCGAGTTCGGCGACCTCCGCCTTTTCATAAGGGGCTTCCTTCGAGAACAAAGTGGTCTTCAATATGCTCGCCTCCCTAAATGTTCCCGCATCAGGCAGGGAACCGGTTTGGAAATCTTCAAGCAGTCAATGGGACATAGAGACCGATCGATAGCCTTATCACTGAGCATGGACCATAAACAAACCTCAGGAAATCGCTTTCAAAAAACTAGGCATTGTTTTCTATAATATTACCGGTTCACGGGGATAGTGCAACACTTTTTTGAGCCGGTTATCTAAGCAGGTGTGAATACTCGTCCATGAAAGCTTCCGCAGCGAGTCTTCCAGCCTATAAATCAGGGGGACGGTGATCGATAATTCATGGAGTATAGTACCGCCCCCTTAAAAATCAGGTGTGGCGAACGGTGTGGCCCATTTGAAGCCGGTACCGGGCAGGCGGGATGCCGGTATGCCGTTTGAACGCTTTGGAGAATGAAAAGAGATCAGGGTAGCCAACTGAATCGGCAATTTCTGCAAGTGTATAGCTCGTTTGTTCAAGTAACTGCCTGGCCTCTTTCATTTTAAGTTCCTGTATAAATAAAATCGGTGTAATCCCGTATGCTTTGCGAAACTGCTTCGTGAAATACGTCCTCTCTACGCCGGCGTGTTCAGCCGCCTTCTCAACGGTGATCCCTTCAGCATAATGAATCTCCATATACTCCCTCCCTTTCTGAAGCCAGGTTACTTTTCGGGAGTCCACCCCATTCCGTCCATTAGCCAGAATCCCAAGCCGGTCAAAGATAAGATGAAACATCGCAAGTCTCCCGAGATCCGTATTTCGCCCCTCCCTGGATTCCGCCAGACGAAAGAACTCTTCGAGCACCTCCATGAGCTCCGGAGACAACAGTCCCGCACTATGCGAATGATGAGGCGTTAACCCGATTCTTTCAAGCAGGCGAAGAGCGTGCTTGCCGTCAAAAGCGATGAATGCCTTGTGCAGAAGATCGTCGGGATTTGTGTAATACTCATGCTGGACTTGTGGAAACAGGCAGAAGACATCATTCGGTTGGAGGTTGTAGGTTTCATGATTTTGGCGCAGGATGCCGCTTCCCTTCAAGACAAAGATCAAGTAGTAATACGGTGAAGTGCGCGGACCGATATGATAATGCGGTTTGGCAATATTTCGGCCCAGACGGATCGGCCAGGCTCCGCCGGATTTCTCGTAGCAGGATGGAGTGAAGAAGCATACTTCCAGATACTCAGCAGGGTCTTCTCTCATAAACGCGTTCATCATGTGCATAACCTCTTTTTCACAATATCCAAGTCTACCTGACAAGACTTCCCGCTTAATATTCCATTAATCTTATCTAATAACTCAGATTTATGCTGTGATATTTCCACTACTCAAAATGACAAATCGAAAAACACGCGAATTGACATTCCCCATGCATAAAACGATTGTTATGATTTAAATATAATTTTTCCAATCTGTTTGATAGGAAATATAAATTCATACGAATAGGGGAGGTATTTTTATGAGAAAAAACGCATTTCGGGCTCTTTTGCTTGCTTTTTCGCTTGGAGCCACGGGATTACTGTCTGCTTGCGGAGGAGATAACACAGCTGCGCCGGGAGCCACTGATAAGGCTGCAGCCACTAATGAAACAACCGCGTCAGCCGCACTGACGGTTACCATCAGCTTCTTTCATTGGCGCGGTGAAGATGTCCCCGCTTTCAAGCCGATTATCGAGCAATTCGAGAAAGAAAATCCCGGGATTAAGGTAGAGATGCAGACGATGCCGTCCGACCAGTATCAAACGACAGCACAGGCTAAAATTTCGGACGGTTCGGCTGGCGATGTCTTCACCTCGTTTCCCGGCGCACAGTTTGAGGTATTTGCCAAAGCGGGGCTGTTCACCGATTTGACAGGCCAACCGTTTCTGTCCAACTTTAATCCAGCGCTAATCGAGGCCGGAGCGAAAGACGGCAAGCAACTCGCAGTCCCATACCAGCTTGTCTATAACGACCCGATCTACAATGTGAAGTTGTTTCAGAAATACGGTCTCGAACCGCCGAAGGATTGGGACGGATTCCTCGCGCTGTGCGCGAAGCTGAAGGAGAATGGGATTATCCCTATCGCCTTTGCCGGAGCGGACATCGGGCCTGGTCAATTCATGAATACGATGGTCATGAACAACCTGCCTTCACCGGACGCGCTCGCCAAAATCGAGACCGGTGAAGAGAAGCTGACCAATGATTGGTGGGTGAAGACACTGGCTCAGTTTAAAGAGCTAAATGACAAAGGATATTTTCAGCCGAACGCTCTAGGGACAAAAGATGCCGCAGCCGGAGCACTGTTCATCCAGGAGAAAGCGGCTATGCTGGCCAGCGGCTCATACCAGCTCGCTCAGAATAAGCAGCAGAATCCGAATCTGGAGCAAAAGCTTCTGGCTCCGATTACAGTACCGGCAGATGAGGCCAAATACGAAGGCATTCATACCAGCACTTTCCTGCTGGCGGTAAACAGCAAATCCAGACATCCTAAGGAAGCGGAGAAGTTTCTGGAATTCCTGAGCCGCAAGGATATCGCTGGCCAATACGCTAATGCAACCGGACAGAATGTGACGGTCAAAGATGTGAAATACACAAGTCCGGAACTGCAGACCGTCAGCGAATGGAGCACCAAGAAGACGCTGTTCCAACCGCGCTTCACGATCACCAATGCCGACATTCAAAAGGCCGTCACTAGTTCAATCCAGTCGGTGCTTGGAGGCAAGTCGCCTGAAGATGCCGCCAAGGAAGCACAGGCTATCGCGGACCAGCAGATCGGACATTAGGCATGCGGAAGCCCTTCCTGCTCTGGATATTTGTTCTGCCCGGCCTGTTGCTCTATGGGATCGTATTCCTGTATCCGACCTTTTCGGGGCTTCTGTACTCGTTCACGGATTGGGACGGCATTTCCGCAACCTTTCATTATGTCGGAGCAGGGAATTATGCCACGGTACTGAAGAGCATTCTTTTCCGGAAAGCACTGCTGAACAATGTTAAATTTATGATCGTCGTTGCCTTGGCGCAAACCGGACTTGCTCTTGTCCTGGCTCTCCTGCTCGTCAAAAAAACGCGGGTCCGCGTGTTTCTGCGCACACTGTTCTTCTTCCCGGCCATTCTGTCCACCGTATCCGTCGGATTGATCTGGTCATTCGTCTACGATCCCTCAATCGGTCTGATACAGGCGGTTGTGAACCAGATCGGTCATGGACATTCGGCACTTAATTGGATTGGAAATGAGCATTACGCCATTTACGCGGTCGCCGCCGTGCAGATTTGGTCTCATACCGGGCAAATGGCAATCGTCTTCATCGCCGGACTTGGCGGTATCCCTGCTGAATTGCACGAAGCGGCAGTCATTGACGGCGGAAGCCGTTGGACGGTCTTCCGGAAAGTGACCTGGCCGTTGCTGGCGCCTTCCGCGGCAATTGTTCTTGCGTACACCACGATCCAGTCCTTTAAAGCGTTCGATCTGATCTTCACGATGACGGACGGAGGTCCGAATTACGCAACGGAAATCCTGACCACCTATATTTACCATCTGGCGTTCTCCAGCTATCACTTCGGCGAAGCCTCAGCCGCCTCCGTTCTTTTCCTGTCGCTGGTTGCTCTGATTACTTTCCTTCAGTTCAAGGCGCTGGGAGCGGGCCGGACTTCTTATTAATCGTACAGGAGGTGCTCCTTCCCCTTGAGCCGCACATTCAGCAAGACGCTAGGCGGCGGCATTCTGACATTGTACGCCTTTATTGTTGCAGCGCCTTTGTATTTCGTAGCGGCATCTGCGTTTAAAGGATCGGTCGGCTTCTTCGCCAATCCTCTGGGATTGCCTAGACCGTTCACGCTGGACAACTTCACCGGCGTTCTTCAAGGCCAGCCGATGCTGCGCTATTTCCTTAACACCGTGCTGGTCACAGCCGGAACGCTGATGTCGGCACTGCTTCTCGGGAGCCTGATCTCGTACGCAATCTTCCGGTTAGGCGGTCGAAGCGGTTCGGTACTGTTCTCCCTGTTTGCAGCCGGATTGATCGTTCCTTCGCAGGTGAACATGCTGCCGCTCTATGCTCTGATCCGGCAAGTCGGCGGATCTGACCGATTGTTTAGTCTGGTCATAGTATCCGCCGCCACACTTCTTCCCCTCACCGTGTTTATGCTGACCGGGTTTATGAAATTACTGAGCAGAGAGCTTATGGAGGCGGGATGCTTGGACGGCTGCAGAGAGTGGACACTCTTCTGGCGTATCGCACTGCCGCTGACCGCCCCTTCCATTGCAGCGACCGCCGCTTTTTTACTTGTAATCGTATGGAATGACTTGCTGATGCCCATGCTCCTGCTCAGCAGCAAGTCCAAGCTGACCCTTCCACTTGCGCTGCTGGAATTCCGGGGCGAATATGTGACCAATTATCCCATGCTATTAGCAGGCATTCTAATAACCGCTCTTCCATTAGCTATTGTCTTTGTTCTTCTTCAGCCCTATTTCGTAACCGGCTTGACCGAAGGAGCGCTTAAAGGATAAATGCAGTACCCATTTTGAAGCGAGGTGCTAATCATTATGAACACTCTTTCTAGCAGTCCCGCCGGACCCCCACGGGAGCTGACATTACAAGAAGTCATTCGAAAGTATCATGATGTTTCTCCATTTGCCATTATTAAAGCCGATGTTACCCGCAGATCCCTATCATACACCGAAAAAGCACTGCGAGCTGTGGACCCGAGAATACATCAGTACGAGCAGCGGGTCTTAATCGGTTCGAACGGAGATGATCAGGCCCCTGTACCGGTCGCTCTTACTTTAAGAGACGGGAGTTCCATCATTGCCATGCCTTCAAGAACAGCGACGAATCCCTATGTCGTAGATGAAATTGACGGCAGGCTTTGGCTTACTGACAAGGGCGAAGCAGTCGAAGAAGTTGAGTATTGGTATAAACCCGCCTACTACGATCAATTTACCAGCGCCGGCACTCCAATGTGGCAGGTCGCCTCAGCCCGGCCGCAGCGGATCGACATTGATCCGAACAGCCATTGCGAATTTTGGAACAAGGGCGGAGGCTGCAAGTTCTGCAATATCAACGCCAACTCGGCTAAAAGCCATAAGGAACGGAATATCGCCAAACGGCTGTCACCCCGGGATGTTTACGAGACGGTCAGGGAAGCGCTGAAGGAGCCGGGAGCTTTCACCAATCTCAAGATGAGCTCAGGTTCGATCCTGAGCGGCGAGCAACTTCTGGATGATGAGGTTGATATGTATATCGAAATGCTCCAAGCCGCCGGAGAGAATTTCAAAACCAAGAAATTCCCAAGCACGATCGTTGCGTCAGCTTTCAGCGAGAAGCAATTGGCCCGGCTGTATGAGAATACAGGTCTTCTTACCTATACTTCCGATATCGAAATACCAAACGAAGCGCTGTTCGCCTGGATCTGTAAAGGGAAGCATGAGAAAGTTGGGTATCAGGAATGGAAGCGGCGCATTATAGCGGCGGTCGATATTTTTGGGCCTGGGAATGTAAGCACAGGGATTGTCGGAGGTTGCGAGACGGCACAGCCGCATGGCTTTCAGGATGAGAGTGAAGCGCTAAAAGCCGTGCTTGAAGAAGCGGAGGATTTTGCCAGCCGGGGTGTGAGCGTGGTTCATACCGTCTGGGTACCGATGCATGGCTCGGCTTTCCATAAACAGAAGACGCCATCGCTCGAATATTATGTTCAATTAGCCAAAGGTCTGCATAATCTGCGCCGTAAATACAAGCTGAACATCGATATGGACAACTACAGAAAATGCGGAAATCATCCCGATACTGATCTGGACCGGGTCATTTAATTCAGGTGGATCTTAGTTTTGTAGGAGGAGTAATATGACTATTCTATTGAACGATGACATTAGGGGACTTCTGCTGAATCCCTCGACACTCAAAGTCTTAACAACAACTAATGCTGAGGGAGAGCTCCATGTTCTGTCGGATTCTTCCATTACGCTGGACAGTGACGGACAGATCATCTATTTGGAACGTATTGAGACTTCACAGAGCAACTCAAATCTCGTATCCTCCCTCTGGTTCAAGCGCCTGGTTGCCTTGTATGTTACAAATGGCGATGACGCTTATTTGATAAAAGGATACCCCATCCGGTCGATCATCAGCGGCCCCCAATTCAAACAGTATTACAAAGAGACCCTAGCGCGTAATCCCGATGACGATCTGTCCACGGTATGGATAATCGAGCCGGACGAAATCGTTAACGAGTCCTACGAATTCCGAAAAAAGAAGGAGCGCACAGAACACCCGCTTATCATGCACTTGGACCGGTTGGCCAAATAATCAATTAAAAAGCTGAACACCAAACAGACGCCGTTTCCGGCGCCTGTTTTCTCTTCGCGGACATAAGTATTCCGCTGCTATTCTACCCACTTTGCCTATTCAACCCACGTCTGCTATTCAACCCACGTTTCGGCCCAGCTCTGAATCTGCTTCATGACCGGCTCCAGCGCGCGGCCTTTCTCTGTCAGCTCATACTCGATGCGCACCGGGGTCTCCGGGTATACGTGCCGGACCAGTATGCCTTCACTCTCCAGATCCTTCATGCGCTCCGACAGCATTTTATCGCTCATCAGAGGAATCAGGCCGGAGATATCCTTGAACCGCTTCGGTCCGCTCATCAGCGTCTGGATAATGAGGCCGTTCCAGCGTTTGCCCAAAAATGAGAAAGCCGACTCAAATCGCGGACACATCGTTAATTGATGCTGCTCCATTGTTCTTCACCTCTCGCTTAAGAAAAACTTACGTTTAGTTAGTATATATAATTTTAGCATATTTCGTCCCCGCTGAACAATGTCTGCCAAAAAAAGTTTATTTTCGGGCGGATATCGCTTCGGATACGATAAATGCAAGGTCTTCATTGCCGAACATTGAGAGTACGCCAAGCACGGTATCATCGGGGATCTCCCCGGCTTCCTCCTTCGATACGGTCAGTTCCAGAGCCCTGGCCAGACGCTCATTGCCTGCCTGATCGGGATAGGCTTGAAGGTAAAGAGCCTCCGGGTCGAGATCATGGTTGACGCACCACTGGGCGAAGACGAGAATCATCATATCCTCTTCCTGCCTGTAGCTCTCGATAATTTGTTCTTCCATCGCTTTCCGGTATTCGTCCATATCTGCTGCCTCCTCCTGTTGGTTGCGGCCTCACGCCAGCTCCGCCGCAAGTCTGTGGGACGCGAGAACCTTGGATGCGGAAATTCCGCACAGCTCCGGCGTGTTCAAATGATCGAGAAAATGACGGACTGCTCCGTCAAAGCCGCGCCTCTGGAGAATCGTATCCCAGCTTCCGAACCCGCGTACAGACTGGGCTCCGCCCCGCTCGGAGAGCACCGCCCGTTCCATGTCGGCCACTTCAGCCGACCGTCCTCCGCCGTGAAGCTCGAGCCTCTCCAGATCGGCGCCGGCGTCTCTCGTCATGCCGTACATGCCGGCAGCCCCGCCGGCCCAGCCGATCAGACCCGAGGCCTGAATGAGCCGTCCTTCGGAGTCGCTGCGGAGATTTCCGCGCAGCAGCTCATAATCCTCTCCACCCAGCCATAGCAGCAGATCCAACATATGAATCAGATCGTCATGAATCGTCTCCCTGCTGCTGATGCTCTGCTGGCCGGTCCGTTGCTTAAACGCCGAGCACTGGGTAATGCCGCCGGCTTCGCCGACCCACATCTTGGCTTCGGCATACAGCGGAGCGAACCGGCGGTTAAAACCGACCCCGAGCAGGAGTCCCTTGCTCTCCGCAAGGGCAGCCATGCTCTCCGACTCGCTCAAGCTGTATGATAAAGGCTTATCGACATACACCGAAATTCCCCGCTTCAGACACTGTGTCACCAACTCGTAATGGGCAGGTGTCGGAGCATGGATGAATACGGCGTCCAATTGCCAGCTCAACAGTTCCTCCTGGCTGGTCGTTCCCCTCGGGAGCCGATAAGTATGTACCGTCTGTTCCACGGTGGATGAGGAAGAACTGAGGATGCCTTCTATACGTACTTCGGGCATCTGCGACAGCAGCGGGAGATACACTTTGCGGGCAATGCCGCCGATTCCCGCCAAAGCGATTTTGATCTGTGGTGAAGCGTTAATAATCTCTCCCCCTTCCTGCGGATCTAACCGCCCATGTTAACAGTTCTCATGAAGCTATTATACAGTGTAAAGTCCATTCGACAATGAGCTTTCTTCTATTCTTGGACGTTTTTCAGTATGATGGTTGAAGAATTACGCGAAGGGACATATTACAATGAGAAAATGGATGCTTGCGATCGCTTACGGCTTCGGCCTGACAGCGGTGTTTATTTACCGGAATCCCCTACTGAACTGGCTCGGCGAAAGCGGCCATACCGGATACTCGTTGCTGGCGGCGACTGCGCTGGCGCTGTTTCCAGCGGTGCCCTACAAAGCGGTAATCGGCCTGTTCGGTTATGTATACGGCAGTTTATTGGGAGGCGCTATGTGCTGGCTCGCCACAATGGCCGCCTCGGCGATTATGTACGGTGGCGTTCTGGCGATATTTCCGCAGCAGGGAAGAAAGGTTCTGGAGTCGGTTCCGGCGCTGGATTCCTTCACGGCCGCCGTCCAGCGCCGCCCGTTCGCTTCGGTGGCCGCGGCGCGTCTGCTGCCCGTCATTCCGCAGGCGGCGGTCAACGCATATGCAGCAGCGGCAGGCTTGCCCTTCTGGAGCTTTATGCTCGCCTCCGGGCTGGGCAAAATCCCCGGCATCGCCGTTTTTGCCTTTCTCGGAGGCAACGCGAAAGAGCATCCCTATGTGTCCGCAGGATTAGCTGTTATTTACCTGGGAGCGCTGCTCGTTCTCGTTATGATTCTAAAAAGCGGCGGTTTCAGATGGAAAGCGAAAGGGTAACGAAAAGGAGCAATGCCGCACGGTCGCCTTTCCAGTCATAATTGGCGCATCGCACAACAATGAATTATACTTTAATTGTGATCTATTTAATTGCTTTTTTAGGAGGGATTCATATATGAGCGAGCTACAGGCAAATCCTTCAGGCTCCCGTCCTGACGGTTCCCGCGCGGAAAAAGCGACATTCGCAGGCGGCTGCTTCTGGTGCATGGTCTCCCCGTTTGAAGAGCTGCCGGGTATTCTGTCCGTTGTCTCCGGCTATACCGGCGGCCATACCGAGAATCCGACATATGAGGAAGTCTGCTCCGAGACGACGGGCCATGCCGAAGCGGTCCAGATTACATTCGATCCTGACATTTTTCCTTACAGCCGGCTGCTTGAGCTGTTCTGGCAGCAGATCGATCCGACCGATGCCGGAGGCCAGTTCCATGACCGAGGCTCTTCCTACCGGACGGCTATTTTCTACCACACCGAAGCTCAGCGCAAGGAGGCCGAAGCCTCCAAGATTGCTGTTCAGAACAGCGGCCGCTTCCCGGGACCGGTCGTAACGGAAATTGTGCCTGCAGCAGCCTTTTACCCGGCGGAAGAATATCATCAAGGCTATCATCGCAAAAATCCCGGCCATTACAAGCGCTACCGCAAAGCCTCCGGCCGTGAAGCCTTTATCGAGAGCCATTGGAAGCATAATGAGGACAAGACCAGCTTGAAAAAGCGGCTGACGCCGCTGCAGTATGAGGTCACGCAGAACAGCGCGACGGAATCTCCCTTCCACAACGAGTTCTGGGACCACCACGGCGACGGCATCTATGTGGATATCGTCTCCGGCGAGCCGCTGTTCAGCTCCAGAGACAAATACGATTCCGGCTGCGGCTGGCCGAGCTTCACCCGTCCTCTCCGCGAATATTCCGTCAAGGAGAAGACGGACCTCAGCCACATGATGATCCGCACCGAGGTCCGGAGCCGGGAAGCCGACTCGCATCTCGGCCACGTCTTTCCGGACGGTCCGGGACCGAACGGGCTGCGCTACTGCATCAACTCCGCCGCCCTGCGGTTCGTTCCGAAGGAAGAGCTGGAGAAGGAAGGCTACGGCGAGTACCGGGTTTTGTTTGAGTAAAAGATTATAGCGCTAAAAAACCTCCCGTCAGATTAACTGGCAGGGAGGTTTTTCGTAAGTGCCTTATTTTAAGTAAATATATTCCGGACTTGTTATGCTGGTGATATCCTCTTTATCAACAAGAAGGACATCCTGCTCTTTAAGCTCTCCGGCCTGCAGTCCATCCATTATAAATGCTGCCGCCTCCTTGTTGTACTCGGAAGCCAATACGATCGGCGCTTTCAACTGGCTTATCACATGAACCGCCGTTTCCTTTTGGATATGCCAAGTCGGAGCGTCGTTAAAATACTGGATCAAAACATCGATCCGCCCCAGTTGTTTCAACTGCTCCGCCGTTAGCTCATCCTGACCCAACGCTCCTGTATAGGCGATGCGCAATCCGTCAACCTCGTACAGATAGATTACCTCGGATGGACTTTCCGTCTTCACAAGCTCATTGGTATAGGATGCGGGAATGCCGGTTACTTCTACATCCTTGACAGTGAAGCTTTCCGCAGTCCATTCGGACACTCTGGCTTCAGGATTGGCTTTGATAATTCCTCCGTCCCGATGATCGTGATTATTGATGCTTGATGTGATGACATCTGCGTGAAGCAAGCCGTTGGAATAATTAAGCCGGTTCGGTTCGGCAATGATGACTGTGCCTTTTGAGGAAACGATTGCAAAGGACATATGGTTTTGATTCGGTGTTGTGACACATTTAATCATTGTCTTGCCGCTTGTATTGTTGAAAATTTCCGTATTCCATTTCACTTCGACTTTTTTCGGCTGGACATTCGCGGATTGGACGGCAGGTTGATCTGCCGATGCAGCCGGCTTTTCCGCCTTCGGCGAGTTATCCGCAGCGCAGGCCTGCAGAGAAGCGGCAGCCATAAGCGCAACGCAGATTCGAAGCATTTTTCCCGATCTGGTCATATTAATGATTCCCCCTTGTCATGTCGCTCTATGGATATTGTAGTTATTGCCTCTCCGCAGGAACATAGTGATAAGGAAGCATAATACTGCAAATCGGAAGTGCTGTGCAACGGCCGCTTACTTCAGCATCCAACAAAACCTGGTACGGTATTCGGAAGGCGAATAACCGCTGTATTTGCGGAAATTGCGGATAAAATGAGCGCTGTCCTGAATGCCTACCATAACCATGATTTCACTCGCAGCCAATGTCGTATTCCGCAGCATCGATCCGGCCATTTGCATGCGGATGGAGTTTAAATAGGACATCACGGTCAGGCCCGTACATTGCTTGAAGCGTTGATTTAATGTCGTCTTGTTGGTATGAAATGCACGCGTAATGTCCTCAACTTTGATTTTCTCCCGGTAATGGGTATGAAGAAACCGAAGAATCGGCTCGACTCCTTCATTGGAGAAACAACACGCCGTATGGGGGACAGCCTCGGACCGGTCATACAATCTCCGCACGAGAGACAACAGCTCGAGCATATAGGAACGGCTTCTGCAAGGCCAGCCATCATCCGGCTGTTCAGCCAATTGCTCCCGAATATCATTCATAATCCCCGAAATATGCCGGGCATACATGGGGTCGACCGGAATGCTGCAGGACCTGTCTTTAAAAGGAATCATACACCATAGATCCTGCCTATCCGTCTCCGTCAGTTCATCATGCTCCCCTTCGCCAAAATCCATGGGAAAATCATATTTTCGGTTGACTGTCTGCGGGTTAAAGGCCAACGACCGGGCTATTATCCGGTTTTTTTGCAGAGGCAAAAAAGCATCCGCCTCGTTCAGACAAATGATGGAGGGAGAGGCTACCGAATGCAGTTGTCTCCCGAGCTGTAATGCCCCTTCACCCTCTTCTGCAAGGATCAGCTGATATCTGTTCCCCAGCGGCGGATGTTCTGCCAGTTCTACTGAACCGCTCACCTGCATGAGATGGAGGTATCCGGGATAATGATTTCTACCGATGGTCGTCCACTGCATGAATGGTCACTCCTACACTAAAATCGCTTATCAGCGTACTTATCAACTTGTGAATATGATTCGTCATAAGGTGTTGAACACCTCTATAATAACGAATGATTTCAGGTGCAGAATATCCCGCCAGAACAAGAGCAGCCACAATAAGCAGCGGCAGCGCGCCGGCTAGCACGACGAACACCCACTGAAGCATTACGTCTATCGCATTCAATGTGCCGCGAAGCGCGTTAAACACCTGCACGGGTATGACTTCGCGTCTTCCCCTTGGTCTGATTGACATGGAATTACAAGTCGCAGTGACGAGAAAAAACCAGTCTCGTTTCCAATATGCTTTGGAAGGAGAACTGGTTTATTGATGTGCATTCATTCGTCAAACTTCAATAGCTCGGTTTTTCAGTGGCTTCCCTGGATCAGGGGCAGTCCCCAAGGTCCAGCGAGGTGTTTTGTCATGCGTTTCATTCGAAAAAACGGGCAATTATCCTCTACTTATTCGGGATTGACATATCTCGGGATTGCCGCAGTCTCAAATCACAAACTCCGGCTCCCGGTCCCGGTAATAATTCGCCAGGAATTGCTTCGTTCGTTCAGAGGACGGACGTGTGAAGACCTCCTCCGGCGTCCCGTCCTCCACGATCACCCCGCGGTCGAGGAACAGCACCCGGGTAGCAACCTTGCGGACAAAGCTCATCTCATGAGAGACAAGCAGCATGGTGTTGCCTTCCTCGGCCGCCGCCTTGATCGTATCGAGCACTTCGCCGACCAGCTCCGGATCGAGCGCCGAGGTCGGCTCGTCGAACAGCAGGATCTGCGGGTTCATGGCCAGAGCGCGGGCGATCGCCACACGCTGCTGCTGGCCGCCGGACAGCTGCTTCGGATAATGATGAATCCGATCCGCCAGCCCGACTCCGGCCAAGTGGGCGGCTGCGATCTTCTGCGCCTCCTGCTTCGGCAGCTTCTTGACGACGATCAGCCCTTCCATCACATTCTCCAATGCCGTCTTCTGCCGGAACAGATTGAACTGCTGGAACACCATTGCCGTGCTCTTGCGCAGCGCCAGCGTATCCCTCTTGGTAATCTTCGCAATGTCCACGGACAGCTCGCCAATCCGAATTGTCCCCTGATCGGGCACCTCCAGCAAATTGATGGATCGCAGTAAGGTAGATTTGCCGGCGCCGGAGGAGCCGATCACTGCGACCACATCTCCCTGCTGAATGTTCAGATCAATATGGTCCAGCACGGTATGTGCGCCATACGCTTTGGTTAATCCGCGAATCTCAATCAAGCAGCAGCTCCCCCTTGCGTTTTCTCAAGCTCTTGAAGTCGATGTTCAGTCTTCGCTCCATGAAGGCCACTGCTTGCTCGATCAGGATCGTCATCGCCCAGTAGATCAAAGCGAGGGCGCAATAGGATTCGAAGAAGCGCAGATTGTTCCCCGCCAGAATCCGCGACTGCGCCGTAATCTCGACCACTGAGGCGACGAAGGCGAGCGAGGTACCCTTCATCAAGCCGATCAAGGCATTCCCCAGTGTCGGAAGAGCAACGATGAAGGCTTCCGGGATAATGATCCGGCGCAGCACCTGTCCATAGGTCATGCCCAGCGATTGGGCAGCTTCCGTCTGGCCTTTATCCACCGATAGCAGTGCCGCCCGGATAATCTCCGAATTATAAGCAGCTTCATTCAGCGAGAGCGCCAGCAGCACATAGAAGAGGGACGGAATCGAATTCACATTATAGGTCGTTTCATGGTAGTAATTATAATACTTCAGCAGCAGCGGAATCCCCGCGTAGGAGAGATACAGCTGGACAAGAATCGGAGTTCCCCGGATGAACGAAATAAAGACGACGCTGATCTGGTACAGTACCGGGATTTTTTTAATCTTGATGATCGCCAGCAAGAGGCCCAGCAGGAGTCCCGCCAGCATCGAGAAGAGGGTCAGCTCGATCGTGACGGGCAAATATTTCAGCAGCTTGGGTATGAGCTTGAAGACCAGCTCAATGTCGAAAATGTTCGGCATCGCTCCCGCCCCTTATTGAACTTCCGGAGCAAAATCGCCATTCAAATATTTCTGGCTGATCTTGCTGATGCTTCCGTCCTTCAGCAGATCCTTGATGCGCTGATTAACATCCTTAAGCAGTTGATCGCTGCCGCTGCCTTTAGCGAGGATCAGGTAGCTGTACGGTACGCCGATCCGGTCGGAATCCTCCTGGGAGAGCGGAATCGCCTTGAGCTTCAGTCCGTACTCCTTGATGTATAGCTGCAGCATGGCATTGTCAATCAGGTTGAAATCCGTCGCTCCGCTCTCTACATTTTGCAGCGTTGTAATCATTTCAGCATCCGTATATTTCAGATTGACCGGTGTTTTGGCTGCGTTCTTGTTGTAATTCTCCAGCGCCACCGTGTAGTTGACGCTCGGACTGACCTCAGTCGTTTTTCCTTCCAGATCGGCGAAGCTCTTGATGTCGTCCCGGCCTTCGGCTACGGCGATAACGAACTGATTTTTGAAGATCGGGTCCGAGTAGAGGTACTTTTCCCTGCGCTCCGCATTGCTGGCAAAGTTATTTGCCCCAATCTGGTAGCGGTCGGAGTCGAGTCCGGCAAAGATGGACGGGAACTCGGTTTTTTCGAATTGAATCTCATACTGCGGCAGCCCGGCGAAGATCTCCTTCACAACCTGGATATCATACCCGTCGAGCTCATTATTGTCATTGACGTAAGAGAAGGGCTTGGGCATACCGCCGGTAGCGATCGTAATCTTTGTTTTCGCACCAGTTGACGTGCTGTTCGCTTCTTCTTTGTTGGATGAATTGTTTCCGCAGGCTGCAAGCCCTGCCATCAACGCCAGCGCTGCAATACCTAGACCAAGCTTTCTCCATGTCTTCATCATGATTTCCCCCTGTTATCTTGTCTTGAATTTATGCTGCGGATCGGAGCTCTTAAGCTGTCTGTCATGCGGCTGCGACCACAGCTTGTCGTAATCAATCTGGTCCCAGAAACGCGTGTTGTAATCGATAAAAATGCTGGACCTGTCTCCCTTTGACTTGGCCAGATCCCGGAGATACGTATTGTTCTTGAAGGCCGGAACCTCATACAGATCACGCGCATAGCCCCAAATATTGGTGAAGTCGACGATCCGGTTGCGCAGCGGGCCGAGGTTGCGGAAATAATAGGTGTCGAACCGGGCCAGTGTCACGAACAGCCGGACATCGGAATCGGTGACATAATTCCCGAACAAAAAGCGCCGTGTGTCCAGCCGCTCTTCGATGGCGTCAAACGCCGCATACAAATTATTGAATGCATCATTGTAGGCCTCTATGGATTGGGCGAACATCGCTTTGTAGACGCCATTGTTAACGTTATCGAACAAATAGTCATTGTACTTGTCTATATCACCCCGAAGCTCCTCCGGGTACAGATCCGGTGCGCCCGGTTTATGGAATGCAGCAAACTCGTTCTCCAGATAGTTGGTCAGCCACACGTAATCATTGTTGACGACCTTCCCGGTCGTAGTATCAATAATCGCGGGTACGGTCGGTCTTCCCTGATAGTCGGGATCGGCGGCGCTGTACAGCTCGCTCAGGAACTGCACGCCCAGCACCGGATCGGTGCTGTTCTCGTTATAGACGAATTCCCAGCCGAAATTCTGCTCATGCTTGCCCCTCCCGACCAGATTGATGCTGATGACATCCTCCAATCCGAGCAGCTCCCGCACGATCGAAGCGCGATTTGACCAGTGGCATCCCTTGGCCCAGATTAGCCGGTAACGTCCCGCTTCCACCGGAAGCTGACCCTCCCCTTCCCCAAAGGGAGTAGCAAACCGATTGCTCTGCCGGATAAAATATCCCTTCTCATCAATCTCATGCTCCAGTTCACTGGGTCTTACACGAGCCTTCGTTTCGTTAGTCATCATTCATTCCCCTCTCTCATCTCAGGCTTGTCCCCATACCTCCCGGGACAGATCTACAATATGCCGCAGCTTGCCCCACTGCTCTTCTTCGCTCAGCAGGTTGCCTTCCTCGGTCGAGGAGAAGCCGCACTGCGGGCTGATCGCAAGCTGCTCCAGCGGCACATACTTCGCAGCCTCTTCGATTCGCCGCAGAATCGCGTCGCGATCCTCCAGCTCGCCCGTCTTCGACGTGAACAGACCAAGCACAACCCTGGCATCCTTGCGTTCCAAATGGCGCAGCGGCGCAAAGTCGCCTGCACGGTCCGTGTCGTATTCAAGGAAGTAGCCATCGATATTCGCTTTGCCGAGCAGCGCTGCGGCGACCGGCTCGTAACCGCCCGAATACGCCCAGGAGGATTTGAAGTTGCCGCGGCAGACATGCGTCGTAATCACCAAATCCTCCGGCTTATCCTCCAGCACCTTGTTCACCGTATAGAGAGCGAACTCGATCATTTCCTCACGGGTGAACTCGCTGTATGCATTTTTGCCGTCTTTCCACAGCTCAACGGACGCCAAGGAAGCCCAGTGGACATCGTCGAGCTGCAGATACCGGCAGCCTGCATCGTAGAATGCCTTGACGACATCCTGATAGGCCACGCTGATATCCTCGACAAAATCGCGGAAGTCCGGATAGATCTCCTTGTTGCGCAGCTCCTCGTGCAGCAGCTCATGCAGCAATTGATTCGGACTTGGAATTGTCTGCTTGGCCACCACACCCTCGTAGCCGTCCACCACCGATTTCAGAAATTTGAAGTTCTCAATGAAGGGATGCTGGTGATCGAATGAGATTTTGCCAATGTTGCGAATATCGTAGGCGGGAATATTGTTCTCCCCGTGTTTGAACGTATACCGCGCCTCATTTCTCGGTGAGAAGCCTTCGAAGCCGTTCAGTCGTTCCAAAAAATCATAGTGCCAATAAGCGCGCCGGAATTCGCCGTCGGTTGCACTTTTCAGACCCGTCTCTACCTGCTTCGCAACAACCTTCCGAATCTCCTCTTCTTCAATGCGCAGGAGATCGTCAAGGCCGATCACCCCGTTCTGGTACCGGCTTCTGGCATGACGCAGCGTTTCCGGGCGCAGCAGGCTCCCTACATGATCCGCCCGGAACGGGCCTGTCTTCGTATACAGCGATGATGTACTCTGATTGCTCATTGTTAAGCCAGCCTTTCCCGGCCGTGCGGAGTATTCCACAGCGATTCATCCGGTCCTTTTGGCAAAATATGATACGGATTGCTTGACGTATCACCGAGGTGGTAGCCTTTTTTAATCGCGTCAAAATCCGTCGTATCGCCAAATCCAGGCGTCTGGTACAGGTCGCGGGCATAGGCCCATAGGTTCGGAAAATCAATCAGACGGTTGCGGTTCATGCGAAATGCCGAGTAATACGCCGCATCGAACCTTACCAGGGTGACATAGAGCCGGATGTCGGAGTCCGTAAGCCGGTTCCCGAACAGGTAGCGCTGCGTGGATAAACGTTCCTCTAGCTGGTCCAATCTGGCAAACAAGGTATCATAGGCCTTCTCGTAGGCTTCCTGGGAACGGGCAAAGCCCCCTTTGTACACGGCATTGTTCACTTCATGGAACAACACCTCGTTCAGGTTGTCGATCTCGCTGCGCAAATGCTCCGGATACAGGTCCGGCGCGCCTTCTTTATGGAATTCCGACCAGACTGTCTCGAAATAATTAGTCAAGCGGAAATAATCATTGTTCACTACTTGGCGGGTAATCACATCGACAACGGTCGGCACGGTAGAACGGCCCTCGTAATCCGGATCGGTCTCCTTATAGATCTCCGGCAGATAACGGATCTGGAGTACGGGATCAACGCCCCCCTCATCCAGCGAGAATTCCCAGCCCTGCCCGGTTCGAACCGGATTGGCCGTACCTACACTGATGACGTCCTCCAGACCGAGCAGCTTGCGGGCAATGATCGCCCGATGGGCCCAAGGACAAATCGGCGCCCACAGCAGCCGGTAACGGTTCGCTTCGACCACAAGCTCGCCCTCTCCTTGACCGAACGGTGTGGTGAAGCGGTTCTTCTGGCGGACAAATTCTCCGTTGCTGCCGATCTCGCGCGTTAATTCCGGAACAGCAAATTTCGTGTGTGTCATGTGAACAGCCCCTTTTGTACTTGAGTGAAATGGATAAGTTTGCTTACGCCTTCGCTAATCCCAAGTAAAACAATGTGTTTTACTGATCTTAAATCTGCCAGTTTCAGAAATATAGTAAAAAACAGAACACTTGAAAAATGCATAAAACCATTGACATTTTCAATTAAATCGATTAAATATACTTTATAATTCCAATTGGATAAATGAGGATTATGGAATGCAAATGGACGGGAATGACGGAAATGTACGACATCAGCCGTGGGCTGTGAGCAGATTTTTGAATCTAGAGGAGGCTATATCCATGAGCCTGATACATAGACCGGCCGCGCTGTATCACCCCTACCAACCTACCTTCGATAAGCTTCTTAACACTTACACGCAGTACAAAACGGCTGTATTGGATATTTTCAACAACGGCGTGCAATTTGAGGGCTTTTACATTGATTCTAAGCATATTGACCGGACGTTCGTGCTGCCCGACGGGTGTGTGAATCTCGTCATTTGCTGCCACCCGCAATACCCCTCGGCCAATATTTGCGGCAACCTTTTTAAGGGGAGACAGGGGATATTCGTTCGGGCGGAATGTGAATATTTCGTTGTTCGCTTTCTTCCCGGCTATGCAGAGCACTTCTTCAAGCATCCCATCGGTGAGTTCAGCGAGCTGGAGGTCCCGATTCAAGAGGTGCTTCCCCATGCGGATGAGCTGCTGGAGCGGGTCGCAGAGCAGACCAGCCTGGAAGGGCGCGTGCGGGCCTTCGAGCATTTTTTCCTGAAATATATTGGGGACGAGTTGGAGATTCCGCTGCTGGTGAAATATTTGACGGAGAAAATTATCGCGGGCAGCGGGACCTCCAATGTGAAGCAATTGTCGGAGGACACCGGCTATTCCTCCCGCTATTTAAGCAAGAACTTCGAGAAGTATGTAGGTTTGTCGCCCAAGCTGTTCAGCCGCATTATCCGCTTCCAGAACGTCATTCATTTGCTGGAGAAGCAGCAATATGAACAAGCCTTGCCACAAATTTTCGAGTTGGGCTACTTTGACCAGAATCATTTTATTAAGGAATTCAAAGAATTCAGCATGCTTACGCCTAAAAAGTTCATCCAGCAGCTGGCTGCCGGCTCCTTGTCCGTGAATACAAGTCAAAAAGTAACTGATCGTGCAAGTCTTTAGTTCGCCAGGCTGCGATAAAATGGAAAAGGCATTACCATGAGCATGTCCAGTAAAGGATGCCCGCTGATAATGCCCTGATTGAATCTTTTCATTTCACATTGCGGTTACTTGTTCTTTCGAGTTACTTGTTCTTTCTAGTTACTTGTTCTCCGGCTCATCATCCCGCTCGTCATCCTCGCGCTTAATAGAAGAGGCTGGATCTTGATCCCCCTGAATCGCTGTTCCATTCACCCCGTTGGCCGTGTTCCGGTATGACCCGGATTCTCGGCGGCTCTCTCTTCCCTTGCGAAGTCGCGTCCGCCGCCACCACAGGAAGAGAACCAGAAGAACAGCCGCCGCCGCAAGCAGCGGCAGCGCGCCGGCCAGCACGACGAACACCCACTGAAGCATTACGCCTAACGCATTCAATGTGCCGCGAAGCGCGTCGCCGGCTCTAACAAGCAGCGGTTCATCCTCGTTTTTTTGCAGATTCAGCGCGTCTTCTCCCGGTTCATAGAGCCTCAGCTCCACTGTGGAATACAGCACGTTCTGGTCGATATAGCGCATCCGGCCCTTGACCTGCTCGATCTCTTCCTGAACCTGGCTCAGCTCGCTGGCGAAAGAGACGAGATCGGAGGCTTTGGTCGCTTTTTTCATAAACTCGACATACTGGGATTCCAGCACTTGCTTCGCTTTCAGGCGAGCCTCCAGATCCACATATTCCTCCGATACATCCTGCCCCTCGATGCTGCGTTGAATCGCCTTATGCTCGATCTTGTCCAGACTGTCCAGGAAGGAGGAGAAGCCGCTCGCCGGGATTTTCAGCACGAAAGTGCCGCCCTGTTCGGCATTGGTTATCGTCTCGGTGAACCCGATGATATAGCCCCCGGCCAGATTGACACGGTTCCGGACATCGCTCTGCGCTTTCTCGTAGCTCTCCACTTCCATGTTCAGGTTCGCATGGTAGATGAGCTTCTTGTTCAGCCCGGCTGCCGTGTCATTTGCGGTAAAACCGCCTGCGGCTGTATTGCCCTCAGTCGATCCTTCGACAGCTCCACCGCTGCTGCCGCCTGCCAGTGCGGCTCCCTTCTCAGCCGGAGCCGCCGCTTCATTGGCGGTTGAGCTCCCATCCTCGCTGGAGACGCCTGCCATGGGAGCCTCTCTGTCGCTTTTCACGGCACCTCTATCCATAGATGTCGAGGTCACCGACTTTTGCTTGGTTTCCACAGCCGACGCGTCTCGATCACCGTCCCCTGCGGAATTCCCCGCGCTGCAGCCGGCAATCGCCGCCGCCAGCACGAGCAGACAAGCCAGCATGCTCAACAGCCTGTACATGTTCTTCATTCTTCATCTCCCCCTGTATCTGTACATCCGGATTTGACCTCCAGACGTTTCCAGACATGGGAAGGTTGCACCATCCGCCGCTCTCCAGGCGAATTTTTTATTTATTCCGGGTTTGCCGGAGAAGCCGCGTCCGTCTTGCGTCTCGCGGATACCGCAGCCTGTGTCATGTTGCGCAGCGCGGCCTCGGTCTCCTTCCAGCCGCGGGTCTTGAGCCCGCAGTCGGGATTGATCCAGAACTGCTCCGGTTCGAGCACCCGCAACGCCCGGTCGATGGCGGTCTCCATCTCCAGGACCGAAGGCACACGCGGGCTGTGGATATCGTAGACGCCAAGGCCGATTCCTTTGTCGTAATGCATGCTCTCGAAGCTTTCAATCAGCTCGCCGTGACTGCGGGAAGTCTCGATGGAGATGACGTCGGCATCCATGTCGGAGATGGAGCCGATCATTTCACCGAACTCGCAGTAGCACATATGCGTATGGATTTGGGTTGTCGGGCGGACAAGGCCAGTGGAAATCCGGAACGCCCGAACCGCCCAGTCCAGATAAGCCTCCTGGTCGGAAGCTTTCAGCGGAAGCCCCTCGCGGACCGCCGGCTCGTCGACCTGGATCATCTCGATCCCGGCGCTCTCCAGGGCAAGAATCTCCTGCCGGAGGGCAAGGGCGATCTGGAAGGCCACCTGCTCCCGGCTGAGATCGTCGCGGACGAAGGACCAGTTCAGAATCGTGACGGGACCGGTCAGCATGCCTTTGACGGGACGCTGGGTCAGGGACTGCGCATAGACCGTCTCTTTGACCGTCATCGGCTCGGTAAAGGCCACATCCGCATAGATTACCGGCGGCTTGACGCAGCGTGAGCCGTAAGACTGCACCCATCCGCCTTCCGTGAAGAGGAAGCCGTCCAGCTTCTCGCCGAAGAACTCGACCATGTCGGTCCGCTCGAACTCGCCATGCACGAGCACATCCAGTCCCGCCGATTCCTGAAAGGCGATCGCCGACTCAATCTCCTTGCGGATGAAGCTGTCATACTGCTCCTGGTTCCACTCGCCCCGGCGCCACTTCAGCCGGGCTTGCCGGACCTCCGCCGTCTGCGGAAAGCTGCCGATTGTCGTCGTCGGCAGAAGCGGCAGGTCCCACTTGACCCGCTGAAGACGCGCACGCTCGGCATATGCCGTGCTCCGGCGGTCCGGCAGCTTCGCAAGCCCGCGCGCAAGCTCCGCCACGTCCGCGCGGCTGCGCTCCGGCAGCGCACGGAACGCCGTCAGCGCGGCGTTCGCTTCCGAGAGCGCTCCGCCGGCGGCTTCGCGGCCCTCCCGCAGCGCCAGCTTCAGCAGCGCCAGCTCCTCAAGCTTCTCGTCGGCGAAGGCCAGCGCGCCCCGTACCTCCGGCTTCAGCTTGCGCTCTCCTCGCACGCTTACGGGGACGTGCAGAAGGCTGCAGGACGGCTGAAGAATCAGGCTGTCTCCCGGAACCAGCGCCGCCAGCTCTTCAGCCAGCGAGAGCTTGGCCTCCGGATCGCAGCGCCAGATGCCGCGCCCGTCGATGATGCCGGCCCACAGCGACTTGCCAACCGGCCATTCCAGCTGGCGCAGCGCCTCCAGATTGGCGCCGCCGTCATGTACGAAATCCAGACCGAAGCCGCTGACCGGCAGCTTCAGAATATCCCCAAGCGGCTCGGCCGCTTCGAAGTATGTTTGCAGCAAGATGGAGAGCCCAGGTGCGGCCACGCTCAGCTCGCCGTATATTTCCTCCAGCAGCTTGAGATGCTCCTGCGGAAATTCGGTGGCAAGCGCCGGCTCATCAAGCTGGACCCAGGCCACCCCTTCTTCCGCCAGCTCTTTCAGCACTTGAACGTATACCGGCAGGAAGCGGCGCACGACGCTTTCGAACTCCTGTGCGGCATACCCCTTGGACAATCTCACGAAGGTATAGGGGCCGACGAGAACTGGCTTGCCGTCAATCCCCAATCTGGACTTGGCGAACCGGTACGCTTCAAGCGGCTTGTTCCACACAAGCCGGGGAGCTGTCTCCCCGATCTCCGGCACAATATAGTGATAGTTGGTATTGAACCATTTCGTCATTTCGCAGGCCGTCGCATTCTCTCCGCCCCGGGCCATGGCGAAATACAGATCCAGTCCTTCCTTGCCGTTCTCCTTCCGGAAACGCGGAGGCACTACATCGAACATGAAGGCCGTATCGAGCACATGATCGTAATAACTGAAATCCCCGACCGGGACGAAGTCCAAACCGGCGTCACGCTGCGAACGCAGATGACTCTCCTGAATGGCGCTCAGCTCTTCCTCCAGCTTCTCGCGGCTGATGCGTCCCGCCCAATAGGCTTCCAGCGCCTTTTTCCATTCCCGGCTGCCGCCGATTCTCGGATATCCGAGACTGCTTGTCCGAACATTAATCGTCATCCTTCGTATCCCCCTGTCTTGTTGTAAACCCATGTGCCATGCCTCAATTCCGGAAAAGAGTTCTGCAACCTCATATAATCATTATCGTTGTTATATGAATTATCCAGAATCGTCAGTATCCGCTGCACAGCCTTCGTACCCGAAGAAGCAAATAAAAAGCGTCTCCCCCATGACGGGAAAGACGCAGCTAACGTTGCCGGCATCTTCCATTCGCCTACCCGGAATTCGGTATGCCTTAATGTTAAGGCAAGACCTGAATGTCCCGCAATAGGTTGAAGAGCCTCCAGTTATATCGAAACCTGATAACCGGCTAAAAGAAAATAATATAGACAAGTCCAGCCAGCAGAATCCGGTAAATCGCAAATGGCAGCAGCTTGATACGGTTAATCAGCTTCAGGAAGAAGCGCATGGACAAGAGAGCGAACACGAATGCGCTGATAAAACCGGCGATGAAGAAAGGCAGCGCGTCCATTGTGAAGTACTGCCAATTTTTCATGAGGGAGATCAAGCTGGCTCCGGCCATAATCGGCACCGCCATGATGAAGGTGAAATCGGCGGCAGCCCGGTGGCTCATGCCAAGCATAATGCCGCCGGAGATTGTCGAACCGGACCGGGAAAATCCAGGCCAGAGCGAGAAGCACTGGATCAGGCCCATCCCAAGCGCTTGACCGTATGTAATCTGGTCAACATTCTCCGTCCTGGGCTTCCTTCTGGCAGAGAACCGGTCCGCGATGATCATGAATATGGCGCCTACCACAAGGCCGATCAGCACCGTCGCCGTGGAGAAAAGGTAGTCATCAATATAGTCCTCGAACAGAAATCCGAGAATGCCGGCAGGAATCAGTCCGACGATAACCTGACCAAGGGTCAGATGCCCGCCTCCTTCCGTCCGCTTCTGAATCGCCGCTCCTCCAGCTATGATGCGGTCCGGCTCCATTGCCTTTCGGCTGAACCGTTTGAGTCCCAGCAGATCAATAAACCGGTTCCTGAAAATGACGACGACCGCCAGTATAGAGCCCAGCTGAATGACAACTTTGAAGGTGTTGGCCGTGTATTTTCCCAGGAACTCCTGAGACTTCAGCCACATGTCATCAACGATAATCATATGGCCTGTGGACGAAACCGGAGCGAATTCGGTCAGCCCCTCAACAATTCCCAGTACAATCGCCTTGATAATTGCGAACCAATCCAAATTCCCGCCTCCTTCAATTCCTTGAATTATTGGATACAATGTTATGAATGAAAGCAGATTTTACTGCTTAGATTCCTTTAGCTTCAGTCTTCGTCTGCGGAGAAACATCCAGCCGAGCACGGCAGCTCCGCCAGCCAGCAGGGCGTAAATAATGTTGGAGTACACATCCATGTAAGCGCCGATCTCATGCCAGGATTCTCCCAGTGCGGCGCCGATCAGAACAAGCAGAACATTCCAGGCCAGACTGCCGATGGCGGTCAATATCAGAAAGGGACCCAGCTTCATTCCCGACATCCCGGCAGGAACGGATATGAGACTGCGGATCAGCGGAATCATCCGGCAGAACAGGACAGTCCAGTAGCCGTACCGGTCAAACCAGGCATCAGCCCGGCGTACATCCTCTTTCTTCACCCGCAGAAGGCGGCCGTACTTCTCGACAAGACGCTCCATCCGTTCAACACTCATCATGCGGCCGATCGCATATAGAATAATGGCGCCGAGCACTGAGCCCAGGGTGGCAGATAGAACAACTCCGGATATCGTCAGATGGGAGGTGGTGGTCATGAACCCGCCGAAAGGAAGGATCACTTCGGATGGAATGGGCGGAAACACATTTTCCAGCGCCAGCAGCAAAAAGATGCCGATATACCCGAACTGTTCCATGAAATCGGTAATCCACGTTTTCATCAAATTCCTCCAAATTCAAGATTTTTTCCATTATACCGTAGCTTAAACGCCATCCGCAATTTCTGAAACTTGCAGCTTCCATTTTCAGGTGAACATACCTAACGCAGATATGCCGTTGTTCCTATTCCGTCAGGTGTCAATACTTGCTTCTGCCCGGGGTCCATATGCCATAATGAACATAAAGATTCGAAGAGATGTTAGAGTTGAGGGAGGAACTTGCATTGTTTGAACGGTTGCGGGCGTTTGTCGCCGCCTGGAGAGACTATCCGCTGGAGCCGGGAGCGCTCATCGGTGGGCGATATGAAGTGATCTCGCGCCTCGGACTCGGCAGCTACGGCCTCACTTACCGCTGTCTGGACCGGGAATCCAAGCGAGAGGTGGCCGTGAAGCAGGCTAAGCCCAGCAAAAAGGATATCGGATATACGATGCTGCTTCGCGAGCGGGACGTTCTTCTGCGACTGGATCATCCCCGCAT
>RCUO01000204.1_pt1 | contig 36660 bp, 35 predicted proteins | sample 2166161 | NCBI WGS metagenome assembly RCUO01 (sample SAMN09932617, study PRJNA488358) | compost metagenome | feature: garden; material: soil; isolation source: compost soil in cyclohexanecarbonitrile-enriched culture | place: Germany: Experimental Botanical Garden Goettingen | collected 2016-01-27
TGTCGCGACTGCGCCAGGCGCAGGACGTGGCCGAGATCCGGGTGATCGACAACGGCTCGCTGGATGACACCCTGGAGGTCATCCAGCGCCATGCCAGCCACGATCCGCGCGTACGTTTCATCGCCAACCCGGACAATCCGGGTTTCGCCGCAGCCAACAACCAGGGCGTTGCCGACTCCCGCAGCCCGTGGCTGGCCTTCATCAATCCCGACCTGATGGTTGACGTCGATACCCTCGCCGCACTGCGTGATCGTGCCGGTGCGGTGGGCGATTGCCTGCTGGGCGTGGAGCAGGTGGACGAACACGGCCAGGCCGATGAAGCAGTACGTCGTCGTGATCCGGACTTCCTCGCCATGCTGCGCTCGCCCGGTCGCGGCGCGCGGTTGGCCATTGCCCGCGACCCGGCGCAGCCGTTGCAGCAGGTGCCGGCATTGTCCGGTGCGCTGCTGCTGATGCCGCGCGCGCTGTTTGATCGCATCGGCGGCTGGGATGCCGGCTACCGGCTGCATGCCGAAGACCTGGACCTGTGCCGCCGCGTGCGGGAGGCTGGCGGCGTGGTCGCCATCGCCAACGACCTGAAGGTGACCCACGTGCGCGGGGTGTCCAGCCGTTCGCGGCCGTTCTTCGTGGAATGGCACAAACATCGCGGGCTGTGGCGCTACTTCAGCAAGTTCGAAGCGTCGCAGCGGTCGTTGCCGGTGCGGATGGCGGTGTGGGGCGCGATCTGGGCCCATGCGCTGGTGCAGGTGCCGAGGCTGCTGCGCAGGTCGCTGTAACGCGCAGCCACAGGATCATCCACGCATGGCGTGGCTCTACTGGCGGCGCCCCCGGTTCACCCCTACAGGCGCATAATTCCAGCCATGCCTATCATCCAGTCCCTGCTCGACACCGACCTGTACAAGTTCACCATGATGCAGGCGGTGCTGCACCAGCACCCCGGCGCGCAGGTTCAATACCGTTTCAAATGCCGCACCCCTGGTATCGAACTGGCCCGCTTCATCGACCAGATCGATGAGGAGATCGACCACCTGTGCAGTCTGCGCTTCAGCAATGAAGAGCTGGATTACATGCGTGGCCTGCGCTTCGTGAAGCCGGATTTCGCCGACTTCCTCGGCCTGTTCCACCTGGATCGCAAGTACATCCAGCTGCGCGCATCGAAGACCGTGCCCGGTGAGATCGAACTGGACATCACCGGTCCGTGGCTGCACACCATCCTGTTCGAAGTGCCGCTGCTGGCGATCATCAACGAAGTCTGGTTCCGCAACACCACCACGGCGGATTTCGCCGAAGGCGAACGCCGCCTGCAGGCCAAGGCCGCGCTGCTGCGCGATACCCCCGGCTTCGAACAGTGCCGCATCGCCGACTATGGCAGCCGCCGCCGCTACTCGCGCGACTGGCATGCACGCCTGCTGCCGCTGCTGCGCGACGCGCTGGGCCCGCAGCTGGTCGGCACCAGCAACGTGCACTTCGCCCGCCTGTACGGCATGACCCCGCACGGCACCATGGCCCACGAATACCTGCAGGCATTCCAGGCACTGGGCCCGCGCCTGCGCGATTCGCAGGTAGCGGCACTGGAATCGTGGGCGCGCGAGTACCGCGGCGACCTCGGCATCGCGCTGTCCGACGTGGTCGGGCTGGATGCGTTCCTGCGCGACTTCGACATGTATTTCTGCAAGCTGTTCGACGGCGTGCGCCATGATTCCGGCGACCCGTTCGACTGGGGCGACCGCATGCTGGCCCACTTCCAGCAGCGCCGCGTCGACGCGCGCAGCAAGGTGCTGGTGTTCAGCGATGGGCTCGACATCACCAAGGTGATGCGCCTGTACGACTACTTCCGCGGCCGCTGCCAGGTGGCGTTCGGCGTGGGTACCCATCTGACCAACGATCTGGGGCCGACCCCGCTCAACATCGTCATCAAGATGGTCCGCTGCAATGGCCAGCCGGTAGCCAAGCTCAGTGACTCGCCGGGCAAGAGCATGTGCGACGACCCGGGTTACCTGTCCTACCTGCGGCAGGTGTTCGAACTACCGGACCCGGCTCAGGGGTAGTCGACCACCACCAGATAGGCGCCTCGCAGCGGTTGGCGCTGGGAGGCTTCCAGGCGATAGCGCTCGGAGAACGACAGGTCGCCGGCACGCAGCGTGCGTGCGGCCACGGCCAGCTGCTGGCCATGGCGGCCGCCTTCGCGCAGCGTTGCCGTTTCACCTTCGCCCAGCGCCGTCACAGCCACCTTGGCACCCTTGGCCGACGGCGGGCACGCTTCCAGGCTCAGCTCCTGCTGGGACAGGCGCGTCGTGCAGCCGGGATCGACGATGCGACCGCTGAAGCGGACGCTTCCGCTGCTGGCCTGGGCCAGTGCGCTGACGGACATCAAGGCCACGCACAGCAGGATCGAGCTCTTCATGACACGTTCTCTGGTTCGGTGTGTCCTAGTTAGCGACAACCGCGAACAGTCATTGATAGGCAGTGTTTCGTTCTGCTAGGGCCATCACCTGAGAAGGGTGATGCGCGTCAAATAACGCCGTTTTTACCTTCAAATGCGGTCGACGATCGAGTGCCATTTACGTCGCACGCCAGGCCTGCCTTGGCTTTTCCGAGACCTTCCATTATTGAGTTAGCACGTCAATTTATTGGCGTCAAGACATTGTGTTCATAAAAAATTATGAGACCTAGGTCACATTTATGCATATACTTGCGTCACGGATTCAGGGAGAGGTACGTCCGAATCCGGCGACAGGTGAGACGCAAGGAAGGGTCCGATGCCCGGCAGTGCTCCTTGCTTCCTCCTCTACTTTCCATCTCTTCAGTAGGGTTAGGTACAAGCAATGCACAAGATCAAATTCATCGCGGTTCTGATGCTGGCTGCCGCTCCGCTGGCCGCCAATGCTGCCGACGGCACCATCACCTTCAACGGCAAGGTCACCGACAAGACCTGCACCATCTCGACCCCGGGTGGCAAGGACTTCTCTGTCAACCTGCCGACCGTGTCCAAGAGCACCCTGGCTGCTGCCGGCGCCGTTGCCGGTCGTACCCCGTTCGCGATCAACCTGACCAAGTGCAGCGCCGGCAACGTCGCTACCTACTTCGAGCCGGGTTCGACCGTTGACTTCAACAGCGGCCGCCTGAACAACCAGGCTGCGGCCAATGCTGCCGGCAACGTGCAGCTGCAGCTGCTGGGCTCGAACAACCAGTTCCTGCCGGTCAAGGCCTCGGGCGCCAACCAGGCCCAGGACAACTCGCAGTGGGTGACCGTTGCTGCCGATGGCACCGCCAACCTGAACTACTACGCTGAGTACTACGCGACCGCCGCCGCGACTGCCGGTGAAGTCACCAGCAACGTCAAGTACACGATCATCTACAACTGATCGTAGCCGTACCCCGCATTGGCCGGCGTACGCGCCGGCCAGTGCTTCGCGGCCCCTGGCCACACATCTCGAGCGTAGTAATTCCGATGAAAGCAATCTTTCCCCGGGCGCTGCTGCTGGCAGCGTTCACGCTGCCCTTCTGCCAGAACGCTCTGGCTGGCGTGGTGGTCAATGGCACGCGGGTGATCTACCCGGCGCAATCGCGCGAAGTCACCGTGCAGGTCGACAACGTGGGCGATTCGCCCGCGCTGGTGCAAGCCTGGATCGACAGTGGCGACGCCAACCAGACCGCGGATACCAGTGATGCACCGTTCGTACTGACGCCGCCCATCAGCCGTGTCGAGCCCGGTCGCAGCCAGGCGCTGCGCCTGATCTTCTCTGGCGCGCAGCTGCCGACCGACCACGAATCGGTGTTCTGGCTCAACGTGCTGGATGTGCCGCCGTCGCCGGAAAGCGCCGACAGTGGCGAACAGAACTACCTGCAGGTCGCGTTTCGTTCGCGCCTCAAACTCTTTTATCGGCCGCAGGGCCTGAAGGGCGTCGCCAACGACGCGCCCGCAGCACTGCGCTGGACCCGCAGCGGTGATCGCCTGCGGGTGGAAAACCCCAGTCCCTTCCACGTGACCCTGGCTGAAGTGCATGCCGTGACCGGCAGCGGCGAGCGGCCGGTCGAAGAGCAGGGAAAGATGGTTGCACCGAAGCAGAGCCTCGACTTCGCCGCTCCAGCCGGCATCGAGCAGGTCCGCTTCATCACCATCAACGACTACGGCGGCCGGGTCGAACACACGATCCGCCTGTCCGCTACCGGGGGCTGAAAGCGCCGCGCGGGCCATTGGCCTGCGCATCCCGCAACTGCCGCCGTGCGGCGAATTGAAGGAATGTCAGTGTGATCGGAAACAGATTGACATTGTCGATCCATCAGGCGCTTTGCCTGTTGGCTGCTGGCGTCGCCTGCCCAGGATGGGCACTGGCTGCACCGGCCAATCTCGGCGAACAGGCGCTGATGGCGCAGAGCGGTGCGGCAACGGCGCGTGCGCCGGAACAGGCGCAGTTCAATTCCAGCTTCCTGTCTGGCCAGGCCAAGCAGGTCGACCTGGCAGCCTTCTCCAATGGCAACCCGATGGTTGCCGGCAACTACCGCGTCGACGTCTACGTCAACGGCGCATGGCAGGGCCGCCGCGATCTGCAGTTCAAGGCCGATGCGCAGGGCCGTGTCGATGCCTGCCTGGATGTGGCGACGCTGGAAGAGCTGGGCGTGGACAGCGAAGCGGTCCTGCTCCAGCAGGATCCGTCCGCAGCGCTGGACAAGAGCACCTGCGTGCCGGTGCAGCAGCGCATGGCCAACGCCTACGGTACCTATGACAGCGGCAACCTGCGCTACGACCTCAGCATCCCGCAGGCGTTCATGCGCCGCGAAGCCCGAGGCTATGTCAATCCCGCACTGTGGGACCGTGGCATCAATGCCGGTTTCGTCGGCTACAGCTTCAACGCGATCGACAGTGACAGCCGCACCGACGGTGGCAACCGCAACCGCAGCGCCTACCTGGGCCTCAACGCCGGCCTGAACCTGGGCGGCTGGCAGTTCCGCCACGATTCCAACCTGACCTGGAACGAAGGCGACGGCCGTCATTGGCAGAGCATCGCCACCTACGCGCAACGCGGTATTCCGCAGGTGCGCGGCATGCTCACCCTGGGTGAGGCCTACACCAGCGGCGAGCTGTTCGAGTCGATCGGCTACCGCGGCGCCAGCCTGGCCAGCGACGATCGCATGCTGCCCGATTCGCTGCGCGGTTACGCGCCGATCGTGCGTGGCATCGCCGAGACCAATGCACGCGTCGAAGTCCGCCAGAACCAGCAGCTGATCTATTCGGCCTCGGTGTCGCCGGGCAACTTCGTGATCGACGACCTGTACCCGACCGGTTACGGCGGCGACCTGGAAGTGAGCGTGGTCGAAGCCGATGGCCGCCGCCGCGAGTTCAAGGTTCCGTTCGGTTCGGTGCCGCAGATGCTGCGCGCCGGCGTATCCCGCTATGCCATCACTGCCGGCCAGGTCCGCAACAAGCAGCTGCGCGATGAGCCGTGGCTGATGCAGGGCACCTATCAGCGCGGCATCGGCAACCAGCTGACCCTGTACGGTGGCAGCGCGTTGAGCGATGGCTACCTGTCGCTGCTGTACGGTATTGGCGTGTCCACGCCGCTGGGTGCCTTCGCCGCCGATGTCACCCATGCCCGCACCTCGTTCGATCATTACGGCAACAGCACCGGCGCCAGCGTGCGCCTGAGCTACAGCAACATGATCGGCGAGACCGGCACCAACCTGACCCTGGCCGCATACCGCTATTCCACTGAAGGCTTCTACAGCCTGCAGGATGCGCTGTACGCACGCGACGCCGATGATCGCGGCATCGATCCGAGCACCCGCGGCCGCCAGCGCAGCCAGTTCCAGCTGACCCTGAACCAGCCGCTCGGCCGTCGCTGGGGCGCGCTGTACGTGACCGGCTCGGTGCGTGACTTCTACGATCGCTCCGGTACCGCCAAGCAGTACCAGGTGGGCTACAACAACGCCTGGCGCTCGGTGAACTTCGGCTTCTCCGCACTGCGTACCGAAGAAGGTGCGCTGGGCCGTTCCGATACCCAGTACCTGTTGTCGATGAGCGTGCCGCTGGGCCGCGGAACCCGCCCGGTCTCGCTCAGTGCCGATGTCGGTGTGCGCGAACGCGGTGGCTACGACAGCAGCCGTGTAGGCATCACCGGCGCCGCAGGCGTGGACAACAACTTCAGCTACGGCGTGGCCCTGTCCGATACCCGTGACGGTGGCACCACCGCAGTCGGCAATGCCGAGTACCGCAGCCGCTACACCGCCTTGAACGCGACCTACGGCCATTCGCGTGACTTCCGCCAGGCATCGTTCGGTGCCAACGGCAGCCTGGTCATGCACAGTGGTGGTGTGACCCTGACCCCGCAGCGCGGCGAAACCATGGTGCTGGTCGAGGCACCGGGTGCACGTGATGCCATGGTCAGCAACGCGCCGGGCCTGCGCATCGATGGTCGCGGTTACGCCGTGGTCCCCTACGTGTCGCCGTATCGCCTCAACACCGTGACCCTGGACCCGCAGGGCATGGCGCACGATGTCGAGCTGGAAAGCAGCAGCCAGTCGATCGCTCCGTTCGCCGGTGCCATCAGCTACCTGCGCTTCGATACCCGCAAGGGCAATGCGCTGCTGATCCAGGTGCGCAACGCCGACGGTCGCACGTTGCCGTTCGGCGCGCAGGTCAAGGACGAAACTGGCCAGCCGGTGGGCATGGTCAGCCAGGGCGGCCGCCTGTACGTGCGCAGCGAGAAGAACCAGGGCAGCCTGCAGGTTGAATGGGGCTCCGGTGCTGACCAGCGCTGCACGGTTGATTACCAGGTACCGGCGGGCGCCGATGCGTCCAAGACCGGCTTCATCCCGCTGGAGGCAGCATGCCGATGATTCTCTTCCGTGGCCGCAAGGCGCTGGCCACCCTGGCCGTGCTTGGCGGCGTGCTGCTGGCCCAACAGGCCAGCGCCTCCTGTCGCATCCAGTCCAGCTGGTTTACCGCTCAGGACGTGACGATGGACATGGGGCAGATCGTGATCCTGCCCAGCACTGCCGTAGGCGGTGTGATCAAGGAAATCAGCGTGGCGATCAATCAGCAGAACAGCGTTGCGCGCTGTGACTGGTCAGGTGGTCGTTCCGTCGGCGAGTACGTCAATGCAGCGCAGCGCCGGCCGGTTGCCGGCTTCTCCAATGTCTATGAAACCGATGTCGCGGGCGTGGGCATCCGTCTGTTCCGCGACTCCGGTGCCATCCAGACGTACTACCCGCACTCCATCAATTTTGCCGGCAACGCCACCATCTCGCTGGTCGGCGGTCAGTTCCGCATCCAGCTGATCAAGACGGCGGCACAGACCGGCTCAGGCACCATCGCACCGAACGGCCGCTTCACCACGTACTACTTCGACGGTGATGGTGCCGGGCGCCCGGTGCTGACGTCGACCTTCAAGGGCTCGGGCACCACCGTGGTCAGCCCGACCTGCGAAGTACAGGCCGGCAGCCGCAACATTCCGGTGGATTTCGGCAGCGTGCCCAACACCAGCTTCACCGGCGTCGGCTCCAAGGCCGTCAACCGTGATTTCGACATCCGCCTGAACTGCCAGGGCAGCAACCTTGCGCAGTTCCAGAGCAAGGTCGGCATCCGCCTGGATGCCGACCAGGATGGTTCCAACATGCCGGGCGTGCTCAAGCTCAGCGCCGCTGCCAACAGCGCTACGCGCATCGGCATCCAGATGGTGCAGCGTGATGGCAGCAGCGAGCGCGAAGTGCGTTTCGGGCAGACCATCAACGTCGGCACGACCACTATTGGCAGCTCTACGTTGAGCCTGCCGCTGCGCGCACGCTACGTGCAGACCCAGGCCGGTACCGTGGGTGCCGGTGTTGCAAACGGCCAGGCAACCTTCACCATCCAGTACGAGTGAAGGCCACGCGGGTATCAGGTAGTGCCGGCCGCTGGCCGGCAACTGCAGGATTCCCGAGGCATGTGAAGTTGCCGGCCAGCGGCCGGCAACAGCCACCGGATCACTCCAGCGCGTAGCGCAGCACGAACAGCACCGCCACCAGCCACACCGCCGGATGCACCTCACGCCAGCGGCCGGTGCCTGCCTTCAGCGCGGCATAGGCAATGAAGCCGAACGCCAGGCCGTTGGCGATGGAATAGGTGAACGGCATCGCCAGCGCGCACAGTGCAGCCGGCACCGACTCGGTCAGGTCGCTCCAGTCCACTTCCACCAGTTCACGCAGCATCAGCCCGGCCACGAACAGCAGCGCCGGCGCGGTGGCATAGCCGGGCACCATGGCCGCCAGCGGCGAGAACAGCAGCGCGGCCAGGAACAGCGCGGCCACCACCAGCGCGGTCAAACCGGTACGACCACCCACCTGCACACCAGAGGCACTTTCGGCGAAGGCGGTGGTGCTGCTGGTGCCCAGCAGCGAGCCGGCGACAATCGCCGTGCTGTCGGCCAGCAGCGCGCGGCCAAAACGCTTCTGCGCGCCCGGCAGTTTCAGCAGGCCGGCACGGCCGACCACGCCGTACAACGTGCCGGTGGCATCGAACACTTCCACCAGCACGAACACCAGCACCACCTGCAGCAGCACCGCAATCGGCGCACCGCCGTTGTGGTGCAGCAGGCCGGGCAGGTCCAGCTGCAGGAAGGTCGGCGCCAGGCTCGGCGGCAACGACACCAATCCGTGGTACTGCAGATCGCCCAACGCCCAGCCGGCCGCGGTCACCGCCAGGATGCCGATCAGGATCGCGCCGCGCACACGCCGCGCTTCCAGGATCGCGATCAGCAGGAAGCCGCCCAGTGCCAGCAGCGGCGGCGCGGTATTGAGCGGGCCCAGCGCGACCAGCGTGTCCTCGTTGCCGATGATCACGCCGGATTTCTGCAGCGCGATGATCGCCAGGAACAGGCCGATACCGGCCACGATCGCCGACCGCAATGACGCCGGAATGCCCGACACCAGCCACGCGCGCACGCCGGTCAGCGACAGCACCAGGAACACCAGGCCCGAAATGAACACCGCCGCCAGCGCCTGCTGCCAGAGCAGGCCGGCAGCACCGACCACGGTGAAGGCGAAGAACGCATTCAAGCCCATGCCCGGTGCCATGCCCACCGGGAAGTTGGCCGCCAGTGCCATCACCACCGAGCCCAGCGCTGCGGCCAGGCAGGTGGCCACGAACACCGCGCCTGCATCCATGCCGGTGGTGCCGAGAATCTCGGGATTGACGAAGACGATGTAGGACATCGTCAGGAAGGTGGTGACACCGGCCAGCAGCTCGGTGCGCACGGTGGTGCCGTGCTGCTGCAGCTGGAACAGGCGTTCGAACAGGGACATCGCAGATCTCTCGTACCTGCGCGCCCTGCCGCCCAAAGGGCCTGCGGGTGCGTCGCCAGGCGGTTAGAAGTGGTAGTTCAACTTCAGCGTAACGCTGCTGTAGCTGGTATGGAAGCTGCGTCGCGCCGCAGCCGGATAGTTGGGATCTTCCAGGTAAACGGGGCTGGAGCCCAGGTGGGTGTAGCGGTACTCGGCACCCGCCGAGAGCTGGTCGTTGAAGCGGTACAGCACGCCTGCGCCGACGTTGCCGCCGGTGGAAACATGGGACGCGCGGGTTTCAAATTCGGCGACGCGACAGCCATTGGTGGCCTCCACCAGGGACTTGTCGCAGCCCAGCGAAAACTCCTGGCGGGCCACGGTCACGCCGGCGCTGACATACGGCAGCCACTGGCCTGCGGCGTAACCCAGCGTCAGGTTGATCGCGCCCGAACGGGTCACCGCATCCTTGCCGTAGTAAGGGCTGTACTGATGGTTGTCGCGGTCCTTCCACTCCTGGTTGATGTTGCCGAAGGACAGGGCGCCTTCGATCCCGGCAACGACGTTGTTGTCGAACTGCCAGTTGCGGCCGACCTGCAGCCCGCCTGCAGAGCCGCGGATGCTCTTTTCAGAGGCATTGGCGTTGCTGCGGTCCTGGCTGTGGCCTTCGCCGTGGGTGGCATGTGCCCCCAGATGGATGCCTTCCCAGTTCGCCGGCGCGGCGACGGCAGTGCCGGACAGCAGCAGGGCCGCTGTGGTCGAGATCAGTGCTTTCATGGTGTTTTCCTACGTGGGGGTGAATCGGGTGCGTAGGAAAACCGAAGCGTTGGGCCGGGAACATGCAAAGAGTTGCAAAGTACGGACGTTGCCATGTGCGACAAGGGATCAACACTGCTTTACACGTGCGACCTTCAGCCGAGGGGCGCTGGAGCACGGTGCGAAAGGGGCAAAAGCGTCAACAAAAATCGAATGCGGCCCCTGAAAGGCGAAAGGCCGCGCGAGCGCGGCCTTTCGTTGTTCCTTACTTCAGTGCCTTGAAGCGCAGGCGCTTCGGCGCGGCGTCGTCGCCCATGCGGCGGCGCTTGTCTTCTTCGTACTCGCGGTAGTTGCCCTGGAAGAACTCCACGTGCGAATCGCCTTCGAACGCCAGGATGTGGGTCGCGATGCGATCCAGGAACCAGCGGTCATGCGAAATGACGAAGGTGTTGCCTGGGAACTCCAGCAGCGCATCTTCCAGCGCGCGCAGGGTTTCGATGTCCAGATCGTTGGACGGTTCATCGAGCAGCAGCACGTTGCCACCCTGCAGCAGGGTCTTGGCCATGTGCAGGCGGCCACGCTCACCACCGGACAGCGAGCCGACCATCTTCTGCTGGTCCTGGCCCTTGAAGTTGAAGCGGCCGATGTAGGCGCGCGACTGGATCTCGATGCCGTTGATGTTGAGGATATCCAGGCCGCCCGCGATTTCCTGGAACACGCTGTGGTTGCCTTCCAGCGCGTCACGGCTCTGGTCGACATAGGACAGCTGCACGGTCGGGCCGACCACGATCTCGCCGGTATCCGGCTTTTCCTGGCCGGTGATCATCTTGAACAGGGTCGACTTACCGGCACCGTTGGGGCCGATGATGCCGACGATGGCGCCCGAGGGAACCAGGAAGTTCAGGTTGTCGAACAGCAGGCGGTCGCCGAACTTCTTGGAGACGTTCTTGAATTCCATCACCGCCTGGCCCAGGCGCTCGCCCGGCGGGATGAAGATTTCATTGGTCTCGTTGCGCTTCTGGTAATCGACCGACTGCAGCTCTTCCAGGCGGGCCAGACGGGCCTTGCCCTTGGTGCGGCCGCCCTTGGCGTTCTGGCGCGACCACTCCAGTTCCTTCTGGATCGCCTTCTGGCGAGCCTTTTCCTGGTTGTCTTCCTGCTTCAGGCGCTCATCCTTCTGGGTCAGCCAGTCAGTGTAGTTGCCCTTCCACGGAATGCCGCGGCCGCGGTCCAGTTCCAGGATCCACTCGGCGGCGTTGTCCAGGAAGTAGCGATCATGGGTGACCGCCACGACGGTGCCGGTGTAGCGCGCCAGGAACTGTTCCAGCCATTCCACCGACTCGGCGTCGAGGTGGTTGGTCGGTTCGTCGAGCAGCAGCATGTCCGGCTTCTGCAGCAGCAGGCGGCACAGTGCCACGCGGCGCTTTTCACCACCGGACAGCTTGCCGACGATGGCATCCCACGGCGGCAGGCGCAGCGCGTCGGCGGCCACGTCCAGCTGGTTTTCCAGGGTGTGCGCGTCGCCGGCAGCGAGGATCGCTTCCAGGCGTTCCTGTTCCTTGGCCAGCGCGTCGAAATCGGCGCCTTCTTCGGCATAGGCCGCGTAGACCGCGTCCAGCGCAGCCTGCGCCTGCAGCACTTCGCCAACGCCTTCTTCAACCGCTTCGCGCACGGTCTTGGTCGGGTCCAGCTCCGGTTCCTGCGCCAGGTAGCCGACCTTGATGCCGGCCTGCGGACGGGCTTCGCCCTCGAAATCGGTATCCACGCCGGCCATGATCTTCAGCACGGTGGACTTGCCGGCGCCGTTCAGGCCCAGCAGGCCGATCTTCGCGCCCGGGAAGAAGGACAGCGAGATGTCCTTGATGATCTGCCGCTTGGGCGGGACCACCTTGGACACGCGGTTCATGGTGTAGATGTATTGCGAGGACATGAGGTCTCCGTAGGCGCGACCCTGCGCCCGGTCCGTCACGGGGAACTTCCCGTTGCGGCAGCGGGCACAGACTGAATGGAATACCCCCAATTATAGCCGGAACCGGTTCCGGCCCGCGCTGGCCGGAGCACCCGGGGCTGGCCGCGACCTGAATACCCCGTCACAGTCCCGCAGCGGGAAGCGTTTCCAGCCGGAAACCGTTCAGATCGCATGCGCAAGATGGGCTCACCACCCACCCAGCAGAGGTCTCCCATGCACATCCATCGACTCATGGCCGGCGCCGTGGCCTCTGTACTGGCGCTGGGCGCCATCGCCCCGGCCTTCGCCGACAACGATCACCGCCGCCATGACCGTGATCGCCGGGAGTGGCGCGAGGACCGCCGGGAATGGCGTCACGACCGCCGCGACTGGGAACGCGACCGCCGCGAGGCGCGCCGCGATTACCGTCACGACCGTCGCTACGACCATGGCTACTACCGCCCGGCACCGCCGCCGCCGCGCGTGGTCTACAGCCCGGGCTACCGGCCCGGCTATGGCTATGGCTGGCAGCGCGGCCACCGCTACCGCGATTACTACCGCGGCCCGATCTACGTGGTGAACGACTACCCGCGCTACCACCTGCGCCGCCCGCCGTACGGCCACCACTGGATCCGCGATGACCGCGGCAACATGCTGTTGGTGGCCATCGCCAGCGGCATCATCGCCGACTACATCGTCAGCAACCGCTGAGGATCGCAGCCGGCACGCGCAAGGACGAAGGGCGCCTGAGGGCGCCTTTTGTCGTCCTGCCATCGTCATCCACGCATCGCGTGGATCTACTGGAGAACCGGCAGTAGATCCACGCGATGCGTGGATGCTCCGCCACCGCCCTCGGCCTGCCCGGGAATTGCAGACCATACGGGCCCGTTTCGGCCCCAGCAGGCCGGGGCGGGGCTACAATCAAGGGCTGAGTCGTACCCCTTTCCCCGCCTGCTGGAGTACCCGATGTTCCCGCGTGACGTCCGCATCGAAACCTACGATCCCGAACTGGCCAAGGCCATCGCCGCTGAGACCCAGCGCCAGGAAGACCACGTCGAGCTGATCGCCAGCGAGAACTACACCAGCCCGGCGGTGATGGAAGCCCAGGGCAGCCAGCTGACCAACAAGTACGCCGAAGGCTACCCGGGCAAGCGCTACTACGGTGGCTGCGAATACGTGGACATCGCCGAACAGCTGGCGATCGACCGCCTCAAGCAGCTGTTCGACGCGGACTATGCCAACGTGCAGCCGCACAGCGGCTCGCAGGCCAACCAGGCCGTGTACTTCGCGCTGCTGCAGCCGGGCGACACCATCCTCGGCATGAGCCTGGCCCACGGCGGCCACCTCACTCACGGCGCCAAGGTCAATGCCTCGGGCAAGCTGTTCAACGCCGTGCAGTACGGCGTCAACGACCAGGGCCTGATCGATTACGACGAAGTCGAGCGCCTGGCCCTGGAGCACAAGCCGAAGATGGTCGTGGCCGGCTTCTCGGCGTACTCGCAGGTGATCGACTGGGCGCGCTTCCGCGCCATCGCCGACAAGGTCGGTGCCTACCTGTTCGTGGACATGGCGCACGTCGCCGGCCTGGTTGCCGCTGGCGTCTACCCCAGCCCGCTGGAACATGCCCACGTGGTCACCTCGACCACCCACAAGACCCTGCGCGGCCCACGCGGCGGCATCATCGTCGCCAAGGGCGCCGACGAGGACCTGGTCAAGAAGCTGCAGTCGATCGTGTTCCCGGGCATCCAGGGCGGTCCGCTGATGCACGTCATCGCCGGCAAGGCCGTGGCCTTCAAGGAAGCGCTGGAGCCGGGCTTCAAGGCCTACCAGCAGCAGGTGGTCAAGAACGCCCAGGCGATGGCCAACACGCTGATCGCGCGCGGCTACAAGATCGTCTCCGGCGGCACCCAGAACCACCTGATGCTGGTCGACATGATCGGCAAGGACGTGTCCGGCAAGGACGCGGAGGCGGCGCTGGGCAAAGCCCACATCACCGTCAACAAGAACTCGGTGCCGAACGACCCGCGTTCGCCGTTCGTGACCTCGGGCCTGCGCCTGGGCACCCCGGCGGTGACCACCCGTGGTTACGTGGAACAGGACTGCGTGGACCTGGCCAACTGGATCGCCGACGTGCTCGACGCGCCGGCCGATGAAGCCGTGATTGCCCGCGTGCGCGATGCCGTCAGCGCACAGTGCCGCAAGTACCCGGTCTACGGTTGATCGGGCACTGGGGTCGGATCCCTTCCCTGTGGGAAGGGCTCTGACCCCGGGCACCTGAGTACCGCGCATGGAAGAGCGCCGCCTCAAGTATCTCTATGCAGCCTTGGCTGTACTCTTCGGCCTGCCCAGCCTGGTGGGCGGCGGGGCCGCAGCGACGATGCTGCTGTTGATGGGGCTGGGCCAGTTTGGTCACGGCACCCTGGCATCGGTGACGCTGATGCCGCTGTGGGGCCTGTCCGGAATTGCCGGCTGCCTGGCCTGGCTGTGGCTCAGCGCGGGTTACCTGATGCAGGGATGTGCCGGTCTGCGCGTGCGGCCGGTCTGGTGGCGCATGCTGCTGGCCGGTGGTCTCGCCGCCATGCCGCCGCTTGGGCTGGCGCTGTGGTGGGGCATCGCGGTCCATGCCGAAGGCTTCAATCTGCTGCTGTTGGGGCCGTCGATGCTGGTGCCGGCGGGCATGCTGGTGTGGCTGAAAAGGCAGGCGTGAGATCGCGCGCCGGAAGAGAGAAAGAACGCATGGATGAGCGTCTGCACAAACGCCTGTATATCGCCCAATGCCTGCTGCTGGGGTTGCCTGCACTGGTGGCCGGTGGTGGCGTCGCCGGGTTCGGCATCTACACCTTCCTGATCCGTCACGGGCTGATGCGTGGCGATGAAGGTGCCGTGCTGTTCCTGTGGGCGAGTGCGGGTGTTGCCGGGTTGCTGGCATGGCTGTGGCTCAGCATCCGCTATCTGCGGCAGGGGCGCGAAGGCCTGCGGCGCTCACCGGCGCTGCCATGGATCGGGCTGGTGCTCGGCGCCATCGCGGCACTGGCCGTGGTTGGCGTCGTGCTTTTCAGCTTGAATGCCGGCAGCCCCTGGCAGGTGCTGGGGTATCTGGTGCTGGGCGTGCCGCTGCTGTTGCCGGCGGCGCATCTGGGTTGGCTGCGTCGCGTCCGCGGCGTTGCCGAACAAGGCTGATTGCAGCCGGCATTTGCTGGGAAAGCCCTTCTCAGGTACCGTTGCGACGCTGCCACGACCGTGGCAGCAGGTATTTTCCTGAGCCAGGCGTTCAATGCATTGCCCCTTCTGCCAGCATGCCGATACACGGGTCATCGACTCGCGCGTCTCCGAAGACGGCGCGACGATTCGTCGTCGGCGTGAGTGCGAGGCGTGCAACGAACGCTTCAGTACCCTGGAAACCGTCGAACTGAAGCTGCCGGCCATCGTCAAGAGCGATGGCACCCGCGAAGCCTTCGATGCCCGCAAGGTCCGCGCCGGCTTTGATCGCGCGCTGCAGAAGCGTGCGGTGCCCGAAGAGAAGATCGAAGCGGCGGTACGCGCGGTGGTGCATCAGCTGCGCATCAGCGGCGAACGCGAAGTGCCCTCGATCAAGGTTGGCGAGTTCGTGATGAATGAACTGCGCAAGCTTGACCATGTCGGCTACGTGCGTTTCGCTTCGGTGTACCGCAGCTTCGAAGATGTGGCCGATTTCCGCGAGGAGATCGAGAAGCTCGAACGCGACCTGCCGTCGAGCACCGAGCAGTTGCAGCTGCTGGGCGATGTGATCGCCCTGACCAAGAAGAAGAAGGGCTGACGCCCGTTGCCCTGGTAGATGCCAACCTTGGTTGGCGCTGTGCCGCCATCCACGCATGGTGTGGATCTACTGGACTCTGCCAACCTTGGCTGGCGTCGTGCCGTCATCCACGCATGGCGTGGATCCATACCAACGGCGCTACCATGGCGGCATGAGCACATCGTTCACCGTCCTTGACCACCTGCACATGGCTAGCGCGTTGCGGCTCGCCGAGCGTGCCGCCTATACCACCCGCCCCAACCCGATGGTCGGCTGCGTGATCGCCCATGGCGAGCGCGTGGTCGGGCAGGGCTGGCACCAGCGAGCCGGTGGCCCGCATGCCGAAGTGTTCGCCCTGCGCGAGGCCGGCGCCGAAGCGCGTGGTGCCACCGCCTACGTCACTCTGGAACCGTGCGCGCATTACGGACGCACGCCGCCGTGCGCATTGGCGCTGATCGACGCCGGCGTGTCGCGCGTTGTTGCGGCGATGCGCGACCCATTCCCGAAGGTCGATGGCGGTGGTTTCGACCTGCTGCGCGAAGCCGGCATCGAGGTCGCCGAGGGCCTGATGGCCGCGCAGGCGCGCGAACTCAACAAGGGCTTCCTGTCGCGCGTGGAGCGCGGTCGTCCGTGGCTGCGGGTGAAGCTGGCGGCCAGCCTGGACGGCCGTACTGCGATGGCTGACGGCAGCTCGAAGTGGATCACCGGCCCCGCCGCGCGCGAGGACGTGCAGCACTGGCGCGCCCGTGCGGGCGCGATCCTCACCGGTGCCGACACCGTGATCGCCGACGACCCGATGCTGACCGTGCGCTTGGCCGACACCGAGGTGATGCCACCGTTGCGCGTGGTGCTGGATTCGCGTCTGCGCTCGCTGGAATGCAGCCGGGTGCGCGAGGGCGGAGCGCCGACGCTGTACCTGCACGATGCGATGGTCAGCCCGCCCGACGCAGCCGACGCGGCATTCGCCAGCGTGGCAGTGCGCCACGGTCGCCTTGATCTGGGCGCGGTTCTGGCGCTGCTGGCCGAACGCGGCATCAACGAAGTGCATGCCGAAGCCGGCGCGACGCTGGCCGGTGCGCTGCTGCGCGGTGGCTGGGTGGACGAGCTGCTGCTGTACCAGGCACCGACCCTGCTCGGCGACAGCGGCCGCCCGTTGCTGGCTGGTCTTGGCATCGACGCGATGGACCAGCAGCGCCGCCTGCGCGTGGTCGACCAGCGCCAGGTGGGTGAGGATCTGCGGTTGCTGCTGCGCCCGTAGCGCAATGCGGTAGCGCCGCTGTGATGTCATGGCTCGCGGAATCGAACCGAGGCGGCCGTGGCCTCAACCGCGTCTTCCACTTCCTTGGAGCTGTCCGCCGGCAGAATGGCGCCCAAACGGACGAACCGTTCACCCGGCCATAGGGCAAGGTAGTGGCGGTAGTGGCGTCCGTCGGGTGTGACCCCGTCAACACGGTGTCCGGTGATACCACCGAACGGCACGTTTTCCCTTGAGGTAATCGTTCCGCCCTGAATCCTGGCACTCCCTGCAATCAACTGATCGGACACCTTCTGTGGATCGTTCGAGGCAAACGGGAGCGAAAGCTGGGACGCAACGACAATCATGGGTTGGCGGCCCTCTGGATCAGAGTCCAGTTCGCCGGCCGTAAGTGCCACTGCTGATCCGGACAAGCTATCAAGCAGACGGAAAGGAGGCGCAGGCGTGAACCCTGCCGGCGGTACAAGGCTGACGACCGAGCCGGGGACGGCAATTGACGGTTGTGACGCCTGTGAGCAAGCCGCGAGCAGCAGAGCCTGCAGGAGAAGCAGAGCGGAGCGCGTGATACGGCGGAGGCGAGTGAGCATCTGCAACTCCTTTTATTCTGCGCGGACGTGATCAGTGTCTTCCTGGCTGACTGGGCCTTCCCACACCGCACGGTTCCGATCGTGGGTTCCCCTGCAATACGCTGCGGCCAGGCTGGGTCCCAGCGATCGTACTTTTTCCGCCACGATGTCCTGCAAGGTCGTGCCCCGCTGCAGCGGGCTATCGGGGTCATACCGCTCTGCGAACTTCAGCTGCGCATCCAACATCAGGTCACAGGCGGGAATGCCGGAATAGGCGGTGACCGACTCTGCTTCAATGCGCTCGTCCCAAGCCGAAAACGGCATCAGCTCCTTCAGTAGTTTCAAGTTGAGGAGCAGCATGTCGGCACTGATCCACGGTCCGTTGTCGCCAGCGCGGGAGAATTCCGCCCGTGCTTGGTATCTGGTATCAGGCGCATCGCGCAGGGTTGCTGCGTACGCTTCCAGGAACTCCTTGAGTGCCCCGGCAGTCTGTTCTCCGGCACGGAATCGCGCGCGACTGTCACGGTAGGCCGGGAAAGCAGCGGAAACATCAGGAAGCGTGCAGTGGTAGTCCACGATGCCGCGTTCGGATGAGTTGCTCTTTTCGATTCTGTCGGCAAGGCAATGGATGGTCTTTCGACGCGCGCTGATGGCGCTGGCTGCAGGCTCCTCGAAGCCAGCCGCCAGATTCTCGAAAGCGTACAGCTTGTCGACGATGTCGACGATATCGGGGTAGTCGTTTGGATCTGCCGTGCGAAGGCTGTTGCGCAGAGCGATTTTGGCCTTCTCATCATCCTGGGTAATGACGCGCGCATGCGCATCGAAGGAATCTTCCAGCGAAAGTGCGGCGGGCGCTGCGGTAGCCGCGGCGAAGGGAGTGCCCAGCAGCAGGGCAAGAATCGGCTTCAACATGTCAGTGCGTGGTCGATCGAAAAGATGCCCGAGGATCTCGGGGAGCAGTTCCTGCGTCCATGCAATTAGTCTGAAAAGCCGGACCTGCCGATTCCGAAACACGCCGCTGAGAGGATTTGAAAATTTTCCTATGTTTCCACGCGGAGCCGGCAGGCAAAGTGGCGGGCCCTCTTCTGTAGGCCAGCGCATTGTTGCGTGCATATCAAGTCCTCGCGTTGTCTGTGCTTCTTCCTCTGGCCCTTCTGGTTCCAGCGACGTCCTTGGCCAATGATGACAGTGAAGAATCCCATGACGAACTGACCGAGGAGCAGGCCCTGCAGGATCTGGCCGCCGTCATCGAGTGTCGTGCGCCGGCTGCGATCATGAAGCCTGTGCGTCGCAACCTGTGGCGGGTCGCACTGGGTGGGGAGCCTCCGCAGGCGGCCTTTCGCAACTGGGAGTTGGTCAAGCAGGACAACCCTTCGTTGCACGAAGTGGCGCTACCGGCCTCCATTATCGTTTTCGGCCATTCGATCCGGCGCTTTGCGGTCCTCTCTGGCGCTACCATGGCCATCATCGATGGGGTGACCTTGGACGAAGTATCGCGGCAGCTTGAGCTGCAGCCACTGAGCGTCCGTATGGCGTCGCATATTCGCCAGAGGACGCTGTCGCTGCGCAATAGCGGTGATGGCGGATTGCATACACGCTCGTTGGTGGCATCGCGGATATCCACCCATCCAGACGCCATCCTGGTCGGGTGCGAGGAGAGCTTCGACACGCGCACTGAGCAGTTGCGCAGGCGCGGCAAGGAGCCGGATGTGGCGTTCGCCCCGGGCGTGGACATCGCCACCGAGCTGGACGACGTGCTGACCTGCAAGGCCGATGCGCTGCGCAACTACACTGCCGGTTGGGCGGTGGGCATGTCTGCACACACCACTGACGCGCGCTTCAAAGGCTGGAAGGATGGGGAGGACGAAGACGGCTATCGCTGGTGGACGCCGCCGGCGCCGGTCATGATCGCCGGCAGGCCCGTCCCGCGCTTCGTGAAGGTAGGTCAGACCCTCTATGCCGAGCTTGATGGAAACATCGCCGGGGCCCTGGCAGACGAATGGGATCTCCCTCCGTATGAGGGCTGGGACGACGTCGCCTTCGTCGGCTTCCACGATACCGACACTGCCGCCGATGGCTGGTTGGAAGACCGTGCACGCATCGCGCGCGACTGGAGGCCCGGCAAGACGCTGCATGGCTGCGAGTACCAGCAGTATCGTCCGGAGTTCGGCGAACATCCGGACGATGATGACGAAGAATGACGGCAGCGCGGAATCCCCGGGCACCGCCCGACGTTGCAGGCGTGTACGCACGGGGCGTTCCATATCATCGCGGTGATCGGACGCAGCCAGGTGGATGAGGATCTGCGCCTGCTGGCGCGCCCCTTTTCAGTTCAGCGATCTTCGTCGGGCAGGTGCTCGTTCCACTCGAAGAACGGCAGGAACGCGTCAGCCAGTCCGCTCATCAACGGTGTTGGGTTCTGTATACGCCAGGGAACACCATCGTGGTCGCGCTTGAACGACACCGTGATGATCCTTTCCCGGTCCGGTGCCACGGCGATCATCTGCGTATATGCCGTCGCCAGTTCCCTCGCCATCTGCGGTGGATGCGGCCCGTTGAACGGCACGCGATGCTGCCGGTACACGGGCAGCAGTGCCGACAGGTCGGGCAGGTGGCAGCGATAGTCGACGTCGGCGCTGTCCGCCTGCGCATGGCGCACGCTGTCGGTAGAGCAATGCACCGAGGCCTGCCGCTTGCGTAGCGCCGCTGCAGACTTCGGCCAATCAGCCAGTTCGGGCGCCTCGTCCAGGTGGCTTGCAGCCGCCAACGCCGCGGCGAAGGCTGGCCCGTTGTCGGTATCGAGATAGCGGGCCAGCGTTGCCTGTGCCGCTGCATCGCCGTGCACCATCACCTGTGCATACAGGTCGAATACCTGCACGGGCGTCAGTGCGGGTGCCGACGCCAGTGCAGTACCAGGGGCCAGCAGCAGCGCAGCCAGCCCCAGTCGTTTCAGCGCAGTGGCCTCACGCGCACTCATCAGTCCACATCATCTCGGCCATCGGGCGCAGCGACTTGCATTCCTGCGTCATCTCCTCGGCCGACATCACCTGCGCCTTCGCCTTCAGCTCTTCGGCCATCGCATCAACACCGCTGATCTGGTCCGGCGCGATCTTCGCTACGCAGCTGCGGTGCTGCTGCAGCAGCAGGTCGCAGCCCGGTACGCCGGTGACCTTCGGTGCCTTCGCCGCTTCAACATCCTGGATCCACTCTTCGAACGGCGCCAGCGCACCCAGCACCGGGCCGACCAGATCGTCGAAGTTGCTGCTGTACCAGTAGCCCTTGTCCTTGGCGGTGTACAGGGTGAGGGTGCCGGTCACTGCCTTGCGCGGGCCACTCTGCAGGGCCTTGGTATAGGCCTCGGTGAAACGGGTGCGGGTGGCCTGCACATCACTGGTCAAGCTGGCAGTGAACAACGGATGCACGCTGCTCAGGTCGGCCAACTGGCAGCTGAAATCGACCTTGGCGATCTTCTGGTCATCCACGTACTCGTTGTCTTCCACGGTGCTGCGCGTGGCGCGGCACTGCGAGGCCTTCAGTGCCTTGGCGTACATCGTTTCGGCCGCTGCGGGATCGCCATTTACGCCGGCGACGGCCAGCACCGTCTGCCACGGCTCGGCAAGGGCCTGCGCCATCATGCCCGGCACCGGCGTTACCGAGTCCTGGCCATCGAAGGCTGGCTTCAGCGCGTCGTTGAGCGTGCGCGCGGCAGCGGCATCGTCTTCCAGCAATGCGCGTGCGTACAGATCGAAGGTCTGTTCCGGCGTCAGCTGCGCAGGTGCGGCCGAGGTGAACAACGGGGCGCACAGCAGTGCGGTGGCCAGCAGGCCGCGGATCGGGGTCTTCATGACGGTGTTCCTGTTGCAGAGGGCGGCAAGCCTAGCGCACTTGCCATGGCATTCGATGGTGCGCGACAGCCAAGCGTGTTGCGCGCGATGGCCAACAAAAAACGGGCCCCATGCGGGACCCGTTCGATCACACGACGAGGATCGGGCAATCAGAAGCTGGCGCGCACGCCGGCCGAGTACTGGGTGACGTCCTCGATCACCTGTACCTCGCCGACCAGACCCCAGGTCGGAGTGAACTTGAACTGGCCCCCGACCACGCCAACCCAGGTTCCATCCATGTCGCTGCCGTCTAGGTAGCCACCCTTCAGCCAGAACTCCGTATTCGAGGTTGGCGATGTACGGATGCCCAGCGTGGCACGGCCGGCGTTGAAGTGGTCCTTCTGGCGGATGCTGTCAAAGCCGTCGCGCTTCAGACGGGCTTCGGCATTCTGTCGAACCCAGGCCAGATCCGCAGTAAAGTCGACGCGGTCACTCATCGGCAGGCGATAGCCGATCCCCAGTTCCGGTTGATCCAGCTCCAGCTTCAGACTTCCGCCGGGTACCCCGTACGATCGGGATACCTGCGACCAGGCCCCGAAGACGTAAGCCTGCAGGCCGATCGCGTACGAGCCACGAATGTACCCGCCATCCAGCTTCGGGTCGTCCAGCAGGTCGTCATTGACCTTGACCTGGGTCCAGCCGGCTTCAACGTAGGTATAGCTTGGGCCGTCGGGAGCCGCAACGGCCGTAAGTGGCGCCAGAGCGAGCAGGGCAGTGACAAGCAGGGTAGTGCGCATATGGGTCCTTGTTGTGTGCAATCCATGGCGGGCTGCCAGCGTAGCGGCCCGGTGTGGCGTCATTGCCACGCGTTCAGAAGACAACGGGTTACGACGAGGTAGCGCTGGATACGCCGCGGTGAGCCTGGGTTGGACCGGCGGCCTGCAGGGTCAGCGGTTTCACCTCGGCCCGTTCCAGCAAGCGCTTGGTGAAATAACGGTCCTTGTAGTACCGGATCTTGCTGCACAGCACCGGATTGGGCAGCCCTTCGTAAAGCACGATCTCCTTGTCCGGGCCCATCGCCTTGAGCTCCTGCGGCAGCATCAGTGCGCGCTTCTCCAGCACCTCGTTGTCTGAAACCGAGCGCGCGCTGCCACGTGAATGCGTCCGCGACCGGCGGCGCACCGTCGTGTAGCCCAGCATTTCGGAGTAATCGTTCGCGTCCTGCTGCTCGCGAGGCGCGTAGATGATCTGCAGCGCATGGTTGGTGATGATGGTGCGCGACAGCTCCTTGCCATACACAGCGTCAAGCTGCGCCATCGACTGGATGATGGGCAGCAGCCGCAGATTGTAGCCGGCCATGTACGCAACAGCTTTGGAAATGATGTCGACGCGGCCGATCGAGGTGAACTCGTCCATCAGCAGCAGGCACTGGTGCTTCAGTGATTTGTCATTCTGCGGAAGCGTGCGTGTGTTGACGTTGATCAACTGGCTGAAGAACAGGTTGACGATCAGCCGGCTCTCGGCCAGCTTGTTGGGCTGGATGCCGACGTAGATGGTCATGCGCTTGCGGCGTATGTCATCAAGACGGAAATCATCGGCACTGGTTGCTGCGTCCAGTACGGGGTTGAGCCACGGGTTGAGCGGCTCGCGGAACGAACCGATGATGGAAGCGAACGTTACGTCGGCCTGCGACAACAGGCCGGCAAAGGCGGCGCGCGCCTGGGAACTGAGAAACGAAGATTCCGTGAGCTTCTGCAGGTACGGCTTCAGTTCACCGCCATCACCCGAAGACAGTCGCAGGATGGCGCCAAGCGTTGGATAGGGGGTGCCAGCGAGCGCGTCCCGAAGTTCGAACTGGTAGAGGGTGAAGGCAAGGAATGCATTGCGCGCCTGGCTGGTCCAGAACTTGTCCTTGTCGTCGCCGTCCGGGTACAGCATGGCGGCGATGGCTTGCAGGTCCGACACCCGGAATGCGGGGTCGCTGGACACATACGTCAGGGGATTCCAGCGGTGCGTCCGTCGATCTTCCGCGAAAGGGTTGAACAGGTAGATCTCGTGGCCGATCGATTTTCTCCAGCCGGACGTCAGGTCGAAGTTCTCCTGCTTGATGTCCAGAACCACCGCCGACTCGCGGTAGTCGAGCAGATTGGGGATGACCACGCCGACACCCTTGCCCGAGCGGGTAGGTGCGGCGAGGATGACGAACTGTTGACCAGACAGGCGCAGCAGCTTGCCGTTCATCTGGCCCAGCACGATGCCGTCATCCGGACTCTTGAAGAAGCCCTTGCCTGCAAGGTCCATCATGCTGGCAAAGCGTGCCTGACCATGGATGTTGCTGTGGCTGCGCAGCTTGAACATCATGATGGTGATGCCTGCCCACAGCAGGAACATCAGGCCGAACGCAACGCAGCCTGCCGCCTTGATCCGCCATGCGTACGGCTGCACGCGCGGATGGTCGATGTTGCGCATGTAGTCGAAGAAGGTGCCAAAGCCGCTGACGCGGGTGTCCAGCCCCAGGAACAGCACGGACAGATAGCTCGCCAGGTAGATCGCTGCGATCGACAGCAGTGCGGCCAATATGGCGCAGATGACAAGACGGTTTGTGTTCAAGGCAGTTCCTTCGACCCGGACAATGGCTCTTGCTGGATGGGCTTTGCTATCGGCAGATTATGGATATGGGCAGCACGCGGTTCTACTTTCCGCTCGCTGCGGAGTTGGCGCGGGCTTCAATCAGAACGTACTCATCGTTCTTGCGCCAGCGCTGCAGGCCGTCTTCCAGCTTGATGCAGGGGCGGCCGTCACAGGAAGTGATCGAAACCTGCTGCAGGGCTTCAAGAACCTGTGCATCGACTTTGGCCTGCTGGGCACGCTGGACGTTGGCCTGGGCAAAGTAGGCGGTGCAGCCGATGATCGCCACCGCGCCCACGCTCAGTGCGGCCAGGGCCTTCCAGGTGAGCATGCGCAGGCGTACCGCCATCGCCCCCTGTTCGCGCGACAGTTGCTCGGCCAGCGCAGCCAGTCGATCACCCGTGTCACCGATGGCTTCAACCGCCGCCGGGATCTCCTGCGACAGTGCCTCGCGGACGGCGGCACGGGCGCTCTGTGCGAGTTCGGCACGTCCGCTGGCTACGCCTTGGCCTACTTCGGTCGCGGCGCGTTGCAGCTGCTGGGCGGAGGCCTCCTGAGCTGCGGCAGCTTTCTCGCACTGCTGGGTCAGGTGGCCGGCGAGCAAGGCTGCATTTGCAACGAATTCTTCCATCCTGGAGTGATCCACTTCACACCTGCTGAGTCATCAGCCCTTGGGCGGGGCTGGGAATGGTGCCAGATTCGTCAGGAATATGCTGACTGTGAATTCCTGCTCATTTGCAGTAGGCAAGTGTCACGATTTCGCTGTATTCTGATTAGGAAAGATGATATTTGCGATGTTCATCACATTTACGTTTGTGAATTTGCGGGATCTAGTTCACAACATGAGCACGTCTACATAGATATTCTTCGACACCATAAGATGGCGCCCATTCGCATCGGTACTGGGGAGGTATCGATGCAGGTAAGGGTCATCCCGATTGACAAAGGATTGAATCAGAGAAATGGAGATTTCATGATCGCATGCATAGATTTGGGGAACGCGTCTCAGGCCTGACCTGTGGACGCGATCGTATTGCGCGCGTTCCTGCTGCCGGCATTGCTGCAGGCGAAGGGATGTGCTGCGCAGTCATAGCTCTTTCAGCAGAACTTCGACGCCTTGCCTGGCGTTGTCGTGGTCTGTTGGCATGGATTCGTAACCCGTGAATGGTGATTTCGTGAGCCGCAGGATGCCTAGCCGGAATTTGATTGCTGTTGCTGTTGTCTCGATGACGGTTCTCCTGGCCGGTTGTGTCACGCCGCCTGCGCCCGAACCGCGTGGCAAGTGGAGGCCGGTGAACCGGCTGTCCGACGTCACCCATGCCATTCCTCTGCAGCAGACCTATGTCTATCAGTCCTCACCCACGGACAGCACCCTCAAGGGGCTGCTGACGCGCTGGGCGAAAGACGGGGGCATGACGTTGTCCTACCTGCACCCGAACGACTACACGCTGTACGTGCCGGTGGGTGACATCCGCACGACCAGCATCGTCGAAGCGGCTGCCGAGCTGTCCCGCGCCTATGCGGGGCAGGGCGTCGTGGTTTCGGTGGAGAAGTCGCGAATCATCGTGAGCGTGGCGGGTGGTTCGACCGACGTGGAGCCTCTGCCTGCAGCGGGCATCGCACCGATGTCGCCGACTCCGGCACGCTGAGGAACTGGCATGTTTGGAAAGAAGAAGACCGATACCGCGGCCGTCGAGAATGCTGTCTCCCAAGGCGTCAGCTATGAGATCTCCCTGGCCGAGCGTTCGCGCCGCAGCGAGCGTCGCGCGTGGACGGTAGCGTGGTGTGCCGTGCTGATGTCGGTCCTGCTGGCCGCCGGATACCTGCTGTTCCTGCCGCTGAAGGAGCGCGTTCCTTATCTGGTCATGGCTGACCCTTACACCGGCTCGGCCACCGTTGCGCGCCTGCGCGGCAACTTCGGCGACCGCGATGTCACCGCCGAAGAAGCCATCAACAAGAGCAACGTCGCCCAGTTCGTGCTGGCGCGCGAGTCGTATGACTCCGGCCTTATCGGCCAGCGCAACTGGCGGACCACGCTGTCGATGGCTGGCCCGGCCGTGGCGCCGGACTACACGAACCTGCATTCCGAGGCGAACCCGGCGCGCCCTTACCGGATCTATGGTGCATCGCGCGCGCTGCATGTGCGCATCACCAGCATCGTGCTGATCGGGGGCGGCCAGGGGCGGCGTCCGACCGGTGCCACCGTACGCTTCCAGCGCAGCGTGTTCGACAAGAGCACCGGTCGTTCCGAACCATTGGACAACAAGATTGCCACGCTGGAGTTCATCTACGATCCAGAACTGCGTCTGGCTGATGAAGACCGGTTGCTCAATCCGCTTGGCTTCCGGGTGGCGAACTACCGCGTCGACAATGATTTCGCGCCGGCACCCAGTGCTCCGGCCGCAGTGCCGTATACCGCCGCACCGCAGGCGCAGGTGCCTGCGCAGGGAGTTGCGCCAATGCCCGGCCAGCCGGTGGATCCGTCCTATCCCGGCGGCGCCACCAATCAGCCAGCGCAGGCCACGCAGCCTGGTGCAGTGAATTCTGGCGCATCGCCGCCGCAACCGGCCGAGCAGACCGGCTACGTGCCCGCACAAGGGGGAGTTGAACGATGAGTAGTACGTTGCAGTCGTTGCTGCGCGCGGGGCTGGCACTGCTGTTGTGTGTAGGCGCTGTCGCGCCGGCAGCGGCGAAGGTCATCGAGGACTACGAGTACGCGCCGGATCGCATCTACCAGGTGCGAACCGGCCTGGGCATCACCACCCAGATCGAACTGAGTCCGCATGAGCAGATACTGGATTACAGCAGTGGCTTCGGCGGCGGCTGGGAGATCAGTCGCCGTGAGAACGTGTTCTACCTGAAGCCGAAGAATGTCGACGTCGACACCAATCTGCTGGTGCGTACGGCGGCACATTCCTACATCTTCGAACTGAAGGTTGTGGCCACGAGCTGGCGCGCACTGGATGATGCCAAGGCCTCTGGCGTCCAGTACAAGGTCCGCCTTGTCTATCCGGCCGATACCGAGTTCAGCGCCAAGAAGGAAAAGGAAGCCGACGCACCGGTGGCGGCCCTTGATACCCGGCTTGTTCCCGGTCGTGACTACTACTACGGTTACGACTACACGTACAAGAAGCGCCAGCCGACGTGGTTGGTCCCGTCTTCGGTGTATGACGATCGCAGCTTCACCTACATCCGCATGGGCGACCGCAGCCGGTTCCCGAGCGGCAACTTCCCGGCCGTCTTCGCGCGTGACAGCGAGTCCGGCGACGAGTTCATCGTCAACTCGACCGTGGAAGGAGACACGATTGTCGTCCATGGCACCTATGCCTACCTCGTCGTGCGCCACGGCGACAACGCGATTGCCCTGCGCAGGAGACCGGAGCAGTGAACCAGATTCCACCGAATGAACACGTCGATCCGGCGCCGGAGCCGCGCCCGCTCGACAATCCGTATACCCGGCGTGCCTCTGCCGAACCGGAGCTCGACGCCGAGAGCCCCTACCTGCGTGCCGATGACGTCCAGCGACTGAACCGCAAGGCTCTGCTGTTCCTCGGCATCATCGTCATCGTGCTGGCGGGCCTGGCGGCATGGATCTTCTCCGGTGGCTTGTCTTCGCCTGACAAGCCGGCCGCGAAAGCGCCGCGCCAGGAAGTCGTGATTCCTGCGGCGCCGCGCGACCTGCCTGCGTTGCCATCGGAGCGCGCAATGGCACAGTCCGCTGCGCCGATGGAGGAATTGCCGCCGTTGCCGCTCGTCGACGAGTCGCAATCCGGCCGCGGCATGGGCTCCATGGGTTCGATGCCGGGTATGGGACAGCAGCAGGCCGAACGCGGCCCCAGCCTGCTTGAACGCCGCATGGGCGATGCCGCTGCGGCCGACCGCAATGCCGGGAGCGAGCCTGCCGCAGGTGGACTGGGTGCGGTACTGGGCGGGCAGGGACCGGCATCGCGCGGCGTCGTCGACGGGCCGACCAGTGCGCAGCCACTCTACAAGCCCAATACGCTGCTGCTGCGGGGCACCTACATCCGCTGCGTGCTGCAGGCGCGCGTGATTTCCGATTTCCCTGGTTATACCTCCTGTGTAGTCACCGAACCGGTTTACTCGGTCGACGGTCAGCGCCTGCTGCTGCCTCGCGGTTCCAAGGTGCAGGGTTCCTACGGTGCCGACGGCATGATCGGCAACCGCGTGGCCATCGTGTGGGATCGCATCACCACGCCGACCGGGCTGGACATCAACATGAGCAGTCCCGGTGTGGACATGCTTGGTTCGGCTGGCACCCCGGGTTACTACAACGCCCACTGGGGCCAGCGCATCGCGTCGTCGCTGCTGATCAGCATCCTCGCGGATGGTTTCAAGTATGCCGCTGCAGAGAACGGCCCGCAGACCTCGACCATTGTCAACGGCGCGGTGGTGCAGAACCCGTATGAGAGCGCCACCGCACGCACCATGGAGCGGATGGCCAATCTCGCCATGGAGCGCAACATGACACGTCCGCCGACCGTCACCATCAACCAGGGCACGATCGTGAATGTCTACGTTGCACGCGACGTCGACTTCTCTTCCGTGATCCGCTGATCAGCATCCTGCAGAAGAAATGAACGCCGAATCCGCCACCGCCCGGGTGTCCAGCGCTTTTCTGGATTACCAGTACCAGATCCTCGGGATCGGCGAACACATGCATTCGTCCGACGTCACCGAGATCTGTATCAACCAGCCGGGAGAGTTGTACCTGGAAACCCGGGCGGGTTGGCAGCGGTTGGAAGTTCCGTCGTTGACGTTCGAGCGCGCGCGTCAGTTCTGCACTGCCGTGGTCAACGAAAGCAATACGGGGCAGCGCATCACCGACGCCGATCCAATGGTGTCGCTGACATTCCCTACCGGGCAGCGCGCGCAGTTCGTCATTCCGCCGGCATGTGATGCCGGCCGCGTATCGATCACCATCCGTCTGCCGGCGCGCTTCGGCAAGACGCTGGAGCAGTATGAGGATGACGGTTTCTTCAGTGAGATCCTCGAACAGGCTCCCACGCTCGGCGACCATGACAGGGAGCTGGTCGAGCTGCGCGCGCAGCGCGACTACGCGAACTTCTTCAAGAAGGCCGTGCAGTACCACAAGAACATCGTGGTTTCCGGTGCCACCGGCAGCGGCAAGACAACCTTCATGAAGTCGCTGGTCAACCATATTTCACACAACGAGCGCCTGGTCACCATCGAAGACGCCCGTGAGTTGTTCCTGCAGCAGCCCAACGTGGTGCATCTTCTGTATTCGAAGGGTGGCCAGAGCACCAGCAATACGAGCGCCAAGTCGTGCATGGAAGCATGCCTGCGCATGAAGCCGGACCGGATCATCCTTGCCGAGCTGCGTGGTGATGAGTCCTTCTACTTCATCCGCAACTGCGCGTCCGGTCACCCGGGCTCGATTACCAGTTGCCACGCAGGCAGCACCTCGCAGACCTGGGATCAGCTGGCGCTGATGGTGAAGGCATCGGCAGAAGGCTCGGGCCTGGAATTCGAGGTCATCAAGCGCCTGCTCAAGCTCACCATCGACGTGGTGGTTCACATCAAGGCGCACGCCGGGCGCCGCTTCATCACCGGTATCGATTTCGATCCGACACGAGGGTTGGCTGCATGAACCCGTACATCGCTTCCCGGCTGTCGGCGCGCGCGCCTGCCGGCAAGGGCGTGGCCCATCGTGCGAATGATAGAAGGAGGATGGCATGCTGCCTGGACTGGAAATGATGGCCTGCGCCGATCTGGCTGTGCCTGCGGAAGTCATGCGCCATGTGGTCAACGTGGAGTCGTCGTTCAACCCCTTCGCCATCGGCGTAGTGGGTGGTCGGCTCGCTCGCCAGCCGAAGAACCTCGCCGAAGCGGTGTCCACCAGTCGCATGTTGGAGCGCGAGGGCTACAATTTTTCCCTCGGCATCGCGCAGGTAAACCGGTACAACCTCAATCGGCACGGTCTGGACAGCTACGAGAAGGCATTCAACGTGTGTCCGAACCTGCAGGCGGGTTCGCGCATCCTGGCCGAGTGCTATGCGCGCTCCGGTCAGGACTGGGGCAAGGCCTTCAGTTGCTATTACTCGGGAAACTTCACTACCGGCTTCCGTCACGGCTACGTGGACAAGGTAATGACGTCCTGGCGTGGTGTGGGCGGCCAGAACATGCAGGCCGTGGCAACCACCGCCATTCCGGTCATCCGCAACGGCGTGCCCACCGGCACGACGACGACGTATCGTCGCGCTGTGCGCGATGAGGCGGCGGAACGCCTGGCGCGTCGGGTCGAGGAAGCCGCGCTTGCACGCGTGCTGCCGATGCCGGGTGCGGTCCAGAACGCGCCGCAACCCCTTCCCGCGCCTGCAACGCCGCCGGTGCCAGCTGCTTTCGGCGGTGCGCGGGTTGCGGACGTGATGCCGGTCAATGACGCGCCGGTGCGCGTGCAGCCAATGGGCGCTGGCCCCAATGTCTGGCCCGGCGCAGGGCAGGCTGCACAGCCGGCCCCTGCAGCCACTCCAGGTTCCACCGGCGCAGCGGGGGGACCTGTCTCCGCCATGCCGGCAATCGCAGCGCCGCCGCGCGACGCTGCGCTGGTGTTCTAGCACCACGCCTCACAGGTTGCCCCCGCAGCCTGGCAACTCCGCAGTATCCCTTTCCATTCAACAGAAGAGACCCACCATGAAGCACGATGCCAACATCACCAACGCCCGCCGCACCGTTGCCGCCATCGCCATGGCCAGCCTGTGCATGCTGCCGCTCGTTGCCAGTGCCCAGGATCCGTCGGGCGCACAGTCCAGCGTGACCGGCTTCTTCACCAACCTCAATTCGCTGCTGAACATCGCGTCGATTGCCGTGGTGACCATCGCGGTGATCTTCGCCGGCTACCAGATCGCCTTCAACCACAAGCGCATCAGTGACGTGGCGCCGGTCCTGATCGGTGGTTTCCTGATCGGCGCCGCCGCACAGATCGCCAACATGCTGCTGCCGGCCGACGTGGGCAACATCGGCGCCACTTCCAGCACGATCAGCGTCATGGGTCAGCTGCTGCAGTATGCGTAAGGACGCGCTCTTCCGCGGTTGCACGCGGCCGGCGATGTTCCTGGGGGTGCCTTACCTGCCCTTCGCGATCGCCGCTGGCTCGTGCCTGCTCATGGGCTTCTACTTCAACATGTACTACCTGCTGCTTCTGCCGGTGGTCATCATGGTGATGCGGCAGATGGCACGGCAGGACGAGATGATCTTCCGCATGCTGGGCCTGCGCTGGACGTTCCGGGCCAGGGTTCGCAACATCAAGCATCACAATGGCATGTGGGTGTTCACCCCGAACAGCTACAGACCCACTCTCCAAGACACGAAGACGGATTAGCCCCATGCAGGCGCCAGACACCTCCATCGCCGATTTCATCCCGCTGTCTTCCCACGTGTCTCCGCACGTGGTGAAGACAACCGGTGGCGACTTCCTGATCGTCTGGCGCCTGGATGGGCTGCCGTTCGTTGGCCGCGAAGAGTGGGAGTTGGAGCACAAGCACAACACCTTCAACCGCATGCTGCAGACCCTGCGTGCGCCGGATTTCGTCAATGTCGCCTTCTGGGTGCACGACATCCGTCGCCGTGGCCGCGTGGATATCCGCAGCAAGTACGACCAGGTCTTCAACCAGCAGATGTCCGACGAGTACTACGATCGTCTCTCATCGCAGAAGATCATGCAGAACGAGCTGTACCTGACCATGATCTATCGCCCGATCATGGTGGGCAAGAAGTTCGTCGAGCGCTCCAGTGACATCGGTCGCCTGCAATCCGAACAGGACCAGGCCATCAACAAGCTGATGGAGCTTGCCGGCAACGTGGAGGCGGTGCTGAAGGACTACGCCCCGCACCGGCTGTCCATGTATGAAGCGGACAACGGCGTGGTGTTTTCCGAGGTGCTGACGTTCTTCGGCTATCTGCTCAACCGCATCGACGAGCCGGTACCGGTATTGCGCGCCTCGGTGAACGAGTACCTGCCGGTCTCGCGGCATATGTTCTCGGCCAAATCCGGTGACTACGTCATCAATACGCCCAATGGTCGCAATCACTACGGTGCCATCCTCAATATCAAGGAATACACCGACGGTACCTATCCAGGCATCCTCAACGGCTTGAAGTACCTGGATTTCGAGTACGTCATCACCCATTCCTTCAGCCCGATGGGGCGCCAGGATGCGTTGAAGGTGCTCGAGCGTACCAAGGGCATGATGATCTCCTCGGGTGACAAGGCCGTCAGCCAGATCTCCGAGATGGACCACGCCATGGACCAGGTCGCCTCGGGCAATTTCGTGCTGGGTGAATACCACTTCATCATGGCGCTGTACGCAGAAGACCAGAAAACGCTGTCGCAGAATCTGGCGACAACGCGGGCAGAGCTGTCCAATGCCGGCTTTATTTCGACCAAGGAAGACCTGGCAGTGTGCTCGTCGTTCTATTCACAGCTGCCGGCCAACTGGAAGTACCGTACACGCCTGGCCAACGTCAGCTCGCTGAATTTCCTCGGGCTGTCGCCGCTGCACAATTTTGCTACCGGCAAGCGCGACAACAACCCTTGGGGTGAGTGCCTGACGGTGCTGCAGACCACCAATGGCCAGCCCTATTACTTCAATTTCCATGCCACCCACCCGGCTGAGAACTCGCTTGGTGAGAAGGCCATCGGCAACACCATGGTCATCGGCAAGTCCGGTACCGGCAAGACCGCGCTGATCAATTTCCTTCTCAGCCAGGTGCAGAAGTACGAACCGGCGCCGACCATCTTCTTCTTCGACAAGGATCGCGGTGCGGAGATCTTCGTGCGCGCCTGCGGTGGCAATTACCTGGCCCTGGACAACGGCAAGCCGACCGGCTTCAATCCGTTCCAGTGCGAGCGCAATGATGCCAATGTCCAGTTCCTGGGCGACTTGATCAAGGTGCTGGCCGGCAAGACCAGTTACACCGCGCGTGAGGAAGAGGATATCTTCCGCGCCGTGGAAAGCATGCTCGACATGCCGATGCACCTGCGTTCGATGTCCAACTTCCAGAAGAGTCTGCCCAATATGGGCGATGACGGCCTGTATGCGCGCCTGCGCAAGTGGACCGCCGGCAATACGCTGGGGTGGGTGTTCGACAATCCGACCGACATCATCGACCTGCAGCGCGCCAACATCATCGGCTTCGACTACACCGATGTGATCGACAACGTGGAAGTGCGTGTGCCGGTCATCAACTACCTGCTGCACCGGCTGGAAGAGCTGATCGACGGTCGTCCGCTGATCTACGTGATGGACGAGTTCTGGAAGATCCTCGACGGTGGCGGGGCGCTGAAGGAATTTGCCAAGAACAAGCAGAAGACCATCCGTAAACAGAACGGCCTGGGCATCTTCGCTACGCAGAGCCCGGAAGATGCGCTGGCCAGCGATATTTCCGCCGCGCTGATCGAGCAGACCGCCACGCTGATCCTGTTGCCCAATCCCAGTGCCTCCCGCGAGGATTACATGGAGGGCCTGAAACTGACCGAGGCGGAGTTCGAGGTCGTGGTCAGCCTCGATGAACGTTCGCGCAGCTTCCTGGTCAAGCAGGGCCATGGTTCTACCGTGTGCCAGTTGAACCTCCGCGGCATGGACGATGCACTGGCCGTGATCAGTGCCAGCACCGACAACATCGAAATTCTCGACAAGGTCCTGAACGATCAATCCCAGCGCCTGGAAGTGGATCGTGACGAGTTGACACCCGAGGAGTGGTTGCAGGCGTTCTACGAGAACCGCAAGGGATCTGGACGATCCGGCAACCGCAGCAGTGATACCCCTGGCCGCCGCGCTGTCCTGCGCTGAGCGGCGATCCCCCGAACCAGACGAAGTGAAGAACAGCAGAGGTGAACCATGAACCAGCAAGGACATCGCCGTAACGATCGCCAGCCGAGCTTCGGCCATGCATGGAAGCAGACATTCGGTGCTTCCCTGGCCATGCCGCGCGCCAACAAATGGGTCATCCTTTCGCTGGCCATCGTCTCGTTGCTGGGAACCGGTGCCGCCATGGCGGCATGGCAGGTCAGCGACTCAAAGACCCAGGACCGGCTCAGGGACATCAACGGCAACATCGGCAGCAACGGCACCGTCACCGGGCGTCTGACCGAGGTGCGCGACCGCATTGGCAACAACGGCACGGTCACCGGCCAGCTCAACGACGTCAACCGAAAACTGCGTGTGGCTCCGCGTTCGAACACGACGACGCCGGAGATGATCGCGACGCCGTCCGGGGAGGAGGCGCTCAATGCGACCCAGCCGACATCGTTGAACATCGTCATGGACCAGCTTTGCACGGCAGGCGCAAGCACCACCCTCGGCCAGCAGCAGCAGCAGCTGTGCACGGCCGCTGCGCAGACCGAGCTGGCGCAGTATCGCTTCTCGATGCGCATGTTCGAGCGTGCACAGCAAAATTATGACCGACTCAAGCAGCTCGAGGATCGCAGGCGTGCGCTTACCGCCGACGACTACGCCAACGTCCAGTACAACACCAATGAACTACTGGCGCTGACGGCACTGATGGACAACGACCGTGATCGCTACCGGACATACATGTCTGCCTATGACGCCCGCGTCGCCCACATCCAGAATGCCCGTGCTGCACTGACGCGCAATGCGCTGAAGGGTAGCGGCAGCATCAATGTGCCGACTGGTCTCAGCATCCCAGGCCTCTAAGGATCAGGAGTAGTTTGATGAACGGCATCGATCTGGGCCAATTCACACAGTGGGCATTCTTTGAAATCCTGCTCAACTTCATCAATGGGCGCATCGACAGTTTCCAGGCAGGACTCCTGACACGGACGATGGGTTGGGTCAGTGGTATTGCCTTGACTCTGCTTACCCTATGGGTACTGATGCAGGGTTTCCTGATCGTCACTGGCCGGAGCCGTGAGTCGCTCATGGGGTTGGTGGTGGGGTCGCTGCGCGCGTTTCTCATCGTGATCGCAGCCTCCTCGATGTCGTTTGCTGGCGTCAACTTGACCAACTTCCTCACCAGGACCCTGCCGAACGAGATTCATCGGGTCGTTGCTGACGATGATGGTGATGTTGAAGACTCGATTGACGACAACCTGCGGACAATGGGACTGATCTTTGCGATGGTCGATGCCCTCCCCGTTGATGGCAGCGATGCCAACGCCGAGGAACAGAGGATGGTGACCAACCTGACCGGCATCGGCATCGCCGGCCCTTCGGTGATTGGCGGTGCCATGCTGCTGCTCTACAAGATCGCCCTGGTGTTGTTCGTGGGTTTCGGCCCCATCTTCATCCTGTGCCTGCTCTTCGACCAGACAAAGGAGCTGTTCAAGCGCTGGCTTCTGTATGGAATCGGGACCATGTTCTCGATGGCGGTGCTTTCCTTCATGGTATCGGTCGCTACGGCACTGGTCGCCCGCACCGCGATCGCCATGGTGACGGCCTATCTGCTGTCGGGCACGGACCTTTTTGGAGGCGCGGTTGGCTTCGGTGGTGGTTTGAAGTCTGCTGCCGTTCAGCAGGGTGGTGTTGGACTGCTCATGTCAGTCCTGATGGTCATGGCACCGCCGATCGCGGCAATGTTCTTCAACGGTACGCTGGGTCAGTTCGTGGCCAATTCGAGCTTCGGCAACGTGGGTCGTAACAGCAGTGGTCAGCGCAGCGATCTGACGCAGCCGACAGAGGTTACAAAGACTAAAGGTGACGGGAAATAGCGGGCTGGTTTCTAGGTCAAGGCACTGATTGCGAATCCATTGGGGTTTGCCTTGCCCGTTCGCTATGAGTATGGGCTCGGTTATCTCGGGAGTATCGAAATGAGACAGGTAATTGGGGTCGTTGTATTCCTTGGCCTCTTGGCAGTAGGAAATGCCGCTGCTCAGGAAGCGATGAGTCGAGCTGCACAAGGCGTGGGCTTGAGTCCCAATGATCCAAATCCTCGGAACGGGCCGCGCCCTCACCATCCATGGGGCAGCATCGCGACAGGCAAGAATGATGTGTCTGGATGGTCCTTTGATGCCAGGAGCGAAGACGAGGCGGATCGCTTGGCGATTCAATCCTGTGAGCAGGCCGGCGGTATTGATTGCAAGGCTAGGGTCTCGGTGGCTGGGCGGTGCGGGGTGGTTGTGCATGGGCCAGACAGATTCACGATGGAAGTGTCGTTGAATACGGCATCGCGGCGTGAAGCTGCAAGAGACAGAGCCTTGAAGAGGTGTGGTGAACAGTGCTGGGTCGTCAAGGAAATCTGTTCAGTACGCGATTGATATGAGATGGGCCGAGTCGCCACTGGGGCCAGTGGCGACCATCGGTCGAGTGCAAGGGCCGGGTTGATGAGTGGCCGGCAGCGATTCCTGACCGCAATCGCCGGGATGCTGGATCATCTTTTGCCCTGCTGATCTGGGGCGTTGCATCAAGCGACAGCTTGGCCCCTTGGTGCGCCAGTCCCGTAAGACAACAGGTGGGGTGGGGCAGGAATGGGTTCAGAAGCCGCGTCAGAATGCCGGCATAACATCCACGAGTGACGTATGACTTCGTCGTATCGAATTTTGATCGCCACAACCCTGTTGCTGCCAATGCTGGCGCTTGCGCAAGAAGCTGGTACCCCCCAGTACAACAGCGTTTTTCTGCCGGGGCATGGGGCTGGTGATACCAGGAGGGCTC
>RCUO01000205.1_pt1 | contig 36573 bp, 82 predicted proteins | sample 2166161 | NCBI WGS metagenome assembly RCUO01 (sample SAMN09932617, study PRJNA488358) | compost metagenome | feature: garden; material: soil; isolation source: compost soil in cyclohexanecarbonitrile-enriched culture | place: Germany: Experimental Botanical Garden Goettingen | collected 2016-01-27
TAAAAATGTTTTATACTTAAAACAAAAAGTGGTAAATGTTCCATGGGATGTGATGACTAAGGGGGAAACCCCTTTTTTTGTTTAAAAAACAGTTTACTTTTGACAAGCGTTGTGATATAATGAATATATAAGGAAGGAATAATAAAGGAGGAAATTAAAATGGAATTGGGAATTGGAAAAGGTTATTTAACTAAAAAGTTTGCAGAGAATAATACAAAAAAAGTTGAAAGGTTTAATAAATATTTAAAGATTATTAAAGAAGCTTTGGAGGTTTACAATATTAAAGTAACTGCTGGAGAAATTTTCAATTCAGGCTATCAAGGATTTACATTTTATGTTAAAGGGATTAAGTGTTTAATAATTGAACAGGATGGCAAAACCGGGTTAGAAGATCATTCAATTGGATATGTGGAAGTAATGGTTAAAGAATCAAGAAATATCATTATTAAACACCGAGACCGGCGTTTTGGTGATACTAGACTTAATGAAGAGGAATTAAAATGGGTTGAGGAAAATGTTGTAGATGAAGTAATAAAACTTCTTGTAATAAATGGAGTTAAAATTTAAGAGGGGAAACCCTCTTTTTTTGTGTTTAGAATGTGCTAATGATATTCTAGTTATGTGCTTGCAAGTATTTACTTTTATATAAAGTGTGATATAATAAAATTATAAAAATTATTGGAGGTTGTTAAAATGAAAAAACAAGTAATTGATAAAACAACAAATATTATTGAGTATTATGATACTCAAAAAGAAGCGGTTGAGTATCTAATTAATTGTTCGAACGAATCTGGTGAAAGTATATTTAATTTAAAGGATGATATTATTTTTAAAAATGAAACTTTAATGAATATTGATTTGTTTTTTACAGAAGCAATGAAATTAAAGGGAGAAAAGATATCAGTTGAAAGTTTTATATCAATAATCAAAGAATTTGGCTTTGTGAAAAATATAAACCCTTATAATTGGATATTAAACGATATTGTGTTGACCAAACAAACTAAACGAGGTTATTATATTATTAAATTAACAAAAAACAATAAAGAATTGGCAAGAATGGAGTATGTTAATGGTTTTATATTTAATGATAAATTAAAGAAAATGATAAGAAGTTATATATGAAGAGGCTTTTTCCTCTTCTTTTTTAAAAAACAAGTTTACAATATTTAAGTATTATGATATAATAAATATATAAGGTAAAACAAATTGAAAAGGTGGTAATTAAAATGAATAATGTTGTTGAAATTAATGTTGAAGTAAATGGCTTTTATAAGAAGATCAAAGAGATTTCAAAATGGATTAATATTAAGGTGGTTGAAGGAAATACTATTAGTAACGAACCATTTAATTTGCAACAAGGTAAAAATAACATTGTGGTAATTAATAAAAAAATTGATATAAGTGAACGTATACATTGGCTGCTTGGTTTATATATGACTTTATGTATAAAACAGAAAGGTTTAAATGGCAAATTACATGTAAATGATATGGACTTTATTGAAGATGCTTTGTGGCATAAATACGCGAACGAAGAAACAAATAATTATGTAGCACAAAATCAACCATTAGCAGATGAAGTTTTAAATTATATTGACACGTGGTTGAAAGAGGGGTAACCCTCTTTTTTTTGCAAAAAACAGTTTACAAAGTTCAAGTTGCATTATATAATAATAATGTAAGGAATAACTACTTAAGGAGGAATTTAAATGAGTAATGTAACATTAGTTAAAGAATTGGAAATACGTGGTGTTGAGGTGGACAAAGACGATCTCTACACCGAAATTGAGGATATGGTAGGTAAATTAAATTCCATTGTGTCGGACATCGAGAACGGCCGTCCATTGGACGAGACACAACATGCATTCCTTAAGATGCACAACGTTATTTAAAAAATGGAGGGGGAAACCCCTCTTTTTTTGTGTATTTTTATAAAAACAGTTTACAAAGACAAGTTTATATGTTATAATAAATATATAAGGAATACCAAATATAAGGAGGAAATTAAAATGGAAATTAAAATTTTAGGTGTTGAAGCGGATCGTTCGGGGGCACAATTTACGTCAACTTATGATTTCGTATTTAAAATTACGGGCCCTAAATCTCGTAATGAAATTATTGAAATGAAAAAAGGCTGGGTTTCACCCACTTTAAAAAATAACGTAATTGAAATTATTATGAAATGGGTAAACGAAAATAAATTTACAATTGAATTTGCAAAACCATATCTCGAATGCATTGAAATTGATGATGAAATGCTTACGCCTGGATTGGATTTGGATGATTTTTATGAAATGGATGATTTACAAAAAATTCAAAATCTTCCATATTTTGATGAATATATTCGTCAATTAATTGAGGATTACGAAGATTGTGTTTTATTAATCGATGAATCTGGAAACGAAATTACAAATTAAGGGGGAAATTCCCCCTTTTTTTTATTTAAAAATGGTTTACAAAAGACAAGTTATGTGTTATAATAAATCTATAAGGTAAGGAAAATAAATTATTGGAGGTAATTCAAATGGCAAAAATTAAAGTGAAAAACACATTAAATGAAAAAGAAAAGGAAATATTAAATAAACTGAATCACTTTGGATTTAAAAATTCATATATAAGTGAATTAAATTATGTGAAAATTTACTCTGAACTTCCAGAAAATAATGAAGATTATTGGGAATATCATAATCAATTGATGGAAATTATTAATAATGAATTTCCCGAATTAATTAGAGCCGGAAGTGGAATTAAAAATAATGGAAAAAAAGGAAAAAACAGTAAAATTATAGGAGTTTATTTCGATATGGTAATAAAACTCGAGGGATTTTAATCCCTCTTTTTTTATAAAACAGTTTACAAAAGACAAGTAATATGTTATAATAAATCTATAAGGTAAGGCAAATAAATTATTGGAGGTAATTAGAATGAATAAGTTTGAAGTTGGAAAGGTATATACATTGGTTAATGATTTACAGGCTTGGAAAGAGGATGAAGTTAATCCTGAAGAGAATAAAGTCTGGGAAAAGTTTAGTTATGTTAAAAATGGAAAAGTTATTTTTAAGAATGGGGTAAAGTTTGAAAAAATTGAAGATGAGTTTAATGGTGAAATTGCGTTTAAAATTGTAGATGATGAACATTATGAAATGGCATTTGAATTTAGAAATCAACAACAACTTGATACGATATATAAATCCTTTGGTATTTAATGGTTTACAATAACTCCTCTTTATGGTATAATATTACTATAAGGAGGAGGTTTGTTTTATGTGGATGTTGAAAAGAAATGATCAGCGTTATGGAACGGGTTATTATCAAACAAATTTGGAACAAATTGTAGAAAGTTGGAATAAAGGAATTAAATTTGTAAGAGTCCATTATGATCATAATCGTTATATGGAATTACAAATTTACAACAGTAGTATATTTACTAGAGAAGCTCCTCAATATGATGGATGCGTTATATTGGATAGGTTTCAAGTAAAATTTGTAACAGAAACTATGGATTCTCCTGCGTTTAAAATTGCACAAAAGAAAATAAAGGCGTATAAGAAACTCAATAGAGGAAATTTGAAACTCAAAAATTGGGTTGATAAGGAAGAGTTTATTCAACTACTTAAAGATATAGAAGAACTTGTATTAAATACAGATTCATATAGAACTGCTGATATTTTATGTGGAGATTATAATCCAAATGCGATGAATATGTATGCTTAAAAAAATCTAAAAACAGCAGTTTACACAGAAGATAAAATATGATAAGATTAATTCATACCAAATAATCAGAAATCCCCTTCTGGAGGCATAGAAAATGGATATCCATTTTCTATCTTCTATCAAATTATCAATGACATTACGTTTATTGGGGAATAATCGTAATTGATTTAATCAATGATTACAATCCATCCCTTGTGGCTCCTGTGGAATTGTAAAAAGATTATTGATAATTTGATAGAGGCTGCAAAGCCTCAAGTGGAATCTACCCTACTAGCAGAGGGTAAATCCTCCGATTTATTTTTACCTTATAGGAACTGTCTCTGGTACGTGGGTGGAGACAATGAGAGCGGAGTAGGAGAGGTTAGATGCTCTCAGAGGAAGAAGCTTATAGCTTCTTCTTTTTTTATTGTTTTTAAAAAACAGTTTACAAAACAAGTGAATTATGATAGAATGAATCTATAAGGAATAACTAAACTTTAGGAGGAATTACAAATGGATGAAAATACAGTAATTAAAAAGGTTGAACTTAAACCTCTTTTCAGATTTGCGGGAAGAGTTGCTCAATACGAAGTAAATGTTATTGGTGATAATGGAGAAGTTGAAAACTTGTTTAGTTTTTACACCGATGAAAAACATTATAATGAACACACTTTTGTTGGAATGACAATTAAACAGGCAAAAGAAAAATTCTTTAGAGATGATGTGGCTTACCTTAGAGGATAATATTTAAAAAACAGTTTACATATCCTTCTTCTTATGATATAATAACTTCATAAGGAGGAGGATTTTTTATGAATGCAGAACAGAATGAGAAATTGGCAAAAGAGATCATTAAACTTCTCAAAGAGAAAAAATGTTGGATTGACGTAAGTCTTTATTATAACAACAAGAGAGTTAGTTCACAAGGTGATGGAGAAATTGTTGTTGAGGATAATATTGATGTAACTAAATACATTGAGTACAATAACCCAGAAGTAATCACAATGACTTTTGAAGGTCCATTCTATAGAGCAATAAATGTTGGAAAAGAATGGGATGACAATAGAACGTATAATCGGTTTAAAAAGATTGTTGAGAAATATGGATATAAAATTCATCCTGGATATGCATGGAGTTTATCTCTTCGTTAAATAAAAAGCAAAAAACAGTTTACAAATTGCATCCAACAATATATAATACAATTATAAGGTATAAGAATATTGTTGGAGGTAATAATAATGGAAATCATCAAACATCCCAATGAGATTTTAAGAGAAAAATGTACTCCTATTTTAAAAGGAGATCAAGAAACGCTGAATGTTCTTCGTGAAATGGCTCTATTCATTAAGAATCCAGATAATAACGCCGCTGGATTAGCTCTTCCGCAAGTTGGAATTAACAAGACGGGATTCGTAATGAATCTTGAAGATGGAAAAGTTCTTACAGTAATCAATCCACGATTTTTAAAACGTGGTAAACTATATGTTCCAAGTTTTCCGGAAAGCTGCTTGAGTATTGATGATACTGAAGGATTCGTTCAGAGATATGATTCAGTATTTATGCAATACACAATGCCAAATTGGAAAAACCAAACAATTCAACTACATAAGTACAGAGCAGTAATTGCGCAACATGAATATGACCATCTTCAAGGGGTTCTATTCATTGATAAGGTGGGTTAGGAGATTTATCTCCTCTCCTATTAAGCTTCCAAGTTAAATTGGTGGTTTAATAGGGGCTTAGCCCCAGGACCGAACGTCCTCCAAAGCGTTACCTTATATGGAACCGGAATCGTTCACAATGGTGATTCCAAAGAGAGCAGGTTGGTATGTGGTTTGAAGCTCTCAAAAAGAAGCCTAAATGGCTTCTTTTTTTGTGTTTACAAGGAACTTCTATCATGATATAATAAACATATAAGGAATGGAGGAGAAAAGATGAAACAATGGTGCTGGGATTGTAAAAATGCAGCAATATATCCTGGACATAATGGTTTTGGAGATGAACCGCCAGTTTGTGATGAAGCTGTATGTTTATTAAATGATATTGACTTTGAAAGTTTAGATTTGGCATTTGATACTGCTGTTAAACTTGGAGCAGACTTAACTTTTCCAGAGAATGGATTCTATGGTGCTCATTGTGGACACTTTGACCCTAAAATGTTTGAAAAATGTGAATGTTGTGGTATTGAAATGAATGTTCCTCAACATTCTTGGGAAATAACTTGGACACCGATGTATGGAATGGATGTTGAACCATGTTGTTCTCAAAAATGTAAAGAAGAATTGATTGAAAAAGAACGTGAAAAATACAAATTTTTAGAGGAGAGTAATTAACATGACATTTCTTATGACGCAAGAAGAAGTAGAAGACCATTCTAGATGGTTTGGGGATCAAGAAATATTAACTTACCTAATGTCATTGTATACTTCTCAGAAACTGCTTGGCAATCCCGTAGGATTGTATGTTGTTAGTGGAGTATTTATGTTTTTACGTACTTCGTGTGGTGAAAATGCAATTGATCATGTTTTAATAGAAGCAAAGTGTTTGGCAACATCAACCAGAACTTGGGAAATTAGTTTTTACATTGACGATAGAAACAATTGGAGACTTTATAGATACGTACAGAGATACGCTCAAAAAAATGAAGATATAGTTACATACAATAGAAACAGTCAATCCTTTTACAATACAAAGTTTAAAGTAAACGGACTGGAAGAAATGAAAGAGTTATTTAATGAAACTTTTGCAAAATGTGAAATTAATTTTTAAAAAGCTGTTTACAAGACAAGCAAGATAGGATATAATAAACTCATAAGGAACAAACAAATAAAATTTGGAGGTAATGTAAAATGAAAAACGGTACAGATAAAGCTAAAAAGTTGGTTGGTAACACAAAGAAAGCCATCAATGATAAGTTGAAAGAGCTTGGCAAAATTGTTGGTTTTCGTTTTACTGAAACAGAAAATGGAGAAATCCTTTCCTTTAAAATGAAGAAGGCAGCCAAAATTAAGTCCGAGCTGGACCGGCTTCAATCACAATTGCAGAAGAAAGCTGCAGAATATGAAGAAGCAAGAATGGACCTTCTGCAAAGTCTTCCTGGTGGCGAAAAAGACACGGTAGATATTGAACTTGATGGAGTAAGAGTTCACAAATATCCTCGGAATACAATGGCTGGTAAGTTGGATGAAGATAAAGTATCTGCATTGGCAAAGAAGAAGGGTATTTTCAGAAAAGTATTTACAACTCAAATCGTTAAAAAGAAAGTTGTAAATGCAAATGTTCTTATTGAAGCCATTGCGGAAAACAAAATCACATATGAAGAGTATATGGCTTGCACCAAACAATCCATTACTCCGGTAGTTGAAATCTCATATACAGTTCCAGTTGAAAATGAAGTAGCAAATTAATTGCTGGAGGAGGGAGCAATCCCTCCTTTATTTGTGTAAAAAACAATTTACAAGACCAGTGTGATATGATATTATATATTTATAAGAGGATTGATAAAAAATCTATTAAAAAATGACGCAATTTGATATAATATATATGCATCAACATCATATCTTATTGGGAGGAATTTAACATGAAACAAATTTCAACAGGTCTGATTAAGGCTTTGAGAGATATTCGTGATTCTGGACAATTCAACATGGTGATGGATGCATCTTCTGTAGTAAATGAACTTATTAATAAGGAACTTTACTTTGAGGCTTCCGAACTAATGCAAGATAACTCGGGAAGAGTGGATTTCAAGTTATATATGGAAGCACTCGATAAGATTGATGAAATGGCAATAGCTAATTAACTGGTAGTGATTTTTAAGGACCATTCCAATTAAATTAGCCAAATAATAGATTACCATTTAGTGTAGAATCTTTTAATAGAAGAGGTTCTACACTTTTTGTGTATTATTTAATATAAAGCTTAAAAAACGGTTTACAAAGAGCGCTTTATGTGATACAATGAATTCATAAGGAAGATAAATAAAAAGGAGGAAAAAGGTGATATGGATGAAGTAATTCCCAAATTGCTTAAAAAAGAGTTTACAAGAGCAAATTAGGTGGTTATAATAATATTAACGGGGTAAGCCGGTAAAAACGCACAGGAAATTATTTTAAAAAAACGGTTTACACAAAAGCATAAGCATGATATAATAAACTCAAGGTAAAACAATCGAACAAATAAAAAATTCGGAGGTAGATGAAAATGACAAACACAAACAAGGTAAAAATTGAAAAGATTGAAGCAACTGGTAACTGGGGAGTAATGAAGGAAATGGCAACGGCACTTGGTATTAACCCATTCGGAAAAAGCAAAGAAGGACTTTCCGGTTTGATTAACACTAAGATTGATGAACTTGGTGAAGCCGAAGTAAACCGGCTGAATGGAATTGAAGGGGAACCGGCTGCCAAGCATGAAGAAGTGGTAAATGACAATGCTGCCGAACAGGTAACTCCTGAAGGTGGAGCTTCCCAGGAGGTAAATGAAAATCCAGAAGACAAGCCGCAGGATGAACAAGAACCATCTGGTGACGCCGATAATGGTCAACCGGAAGATAAAGGAAATGAAGACCCAAAAGGTAATGAAGAACCAAAAGCTGATGGAGACGGTGGCAAGGATGATGGTAACAAGCCTGAAGAAACTTCCACTCCGGCTGCTACAGCTAAAAAGTGGCATGAAGATGGATACAACAACAAACCTGGTGACCGAGTAACAATCATTGGTAAAAACATTCACCAAAGCACCAAAAATCCTAAGGTTATCCTGCAAGGCCGGACTGCGGTAGTAGTTGGTCCTTCCAAAAAGGCTAATACTATCCAGGCAAAACTGATTGATGACAAGGGTAATGAACAGCAATGCATCATTACATTGGCATTCGGTGAGTACGGTAATGAAGGAGAAATCCAAGTGGACCGTCCGGAACGCAGAACTCGCAAAAAGGCTGAAAAACCTGAAGAAGTTACTCCAGCTCCTGAAAATACTGAACCTAAGGGAGAAGAAACTGGTGAAAATCCAGAAGGTACTCAAACTCCTGAGGAGCCAGCGGCTGGAAATGATGGAGAACCTAAAGGAGACAATGGAACTCCGGAAGATGAAGGTTCTACGGAAGTTACTTCAGAAAATGCAAGTAATGATGACAATAACAATGGGGATGAGCACTTGGCTTCCTAAGTTTTAAAAAGGAGGAGGGAGAAATCCCTCTTTTTTTGTGTTTATTTTAAAAAAAACAGTTTACGTAACTTAAGTTTTATGATAGAATTAATCTATAAGGTAAATCAATTAAATCATTGGAGGTAATACAAATGAAATTTAATGTAACGGTAAACATGATGACTCCATCCCACAAGACTCAAATGGTTATTGACAGATTAACTGGAATTGGATTGAGTGTACGGGCTGATAAAAACAGTTTTATGGTTGTTAAGGGTAATACAAAGGATATGGATAAATATATTGAAGGAACCAGGGATTCCATTACCGAGGTGTTTGAAAATGGAACGCATAATTATAGAAATTATACGCCGGCAGTTATTCCCGACATGGAGTTAGGAGAGTTAATAAAAGCCATTGACCTTAAATATGGGACGTCCCTGATGAACACTTACGCTCAGGAAATTAAAGATTTAGATAAATATTATATGAAAGGATTTTAAATAAAGAGGGAGAAATCCCTCTTTTTTTGTGTTTATGCATTTTTAATGAGATTGTTTACAAATACAATATTCTGTGATATAATTCATATACAAGGTAAAATCAGAGCGCGGAGGGATAGATTAGTGGAAACTTTACAAGAAATGAACTCTTTGTATAAAACATTCGAGCGTGACTTGAGAAAGGCAGGCCATAATACGAATCCCATTCACTTTGTGGAAGCAATGTGTAATAAGCAGGATGTGTATGAAGTGCCAAGTAAACGTTTGGTTATTGCTTTTTTAAAGTCAAAAGGTGTGTCCAAAAGAGAAATTCTAAAAACTTGTAACAATATTTAAAAAACAGTTTACTTTATACTTGTTATGTGATAGAATTAATCTATAAGGTAAACCAAATAAACTTATGGAGGATGATACACATGGCAAGAACTTACTATCAATTCAGCAAAAAACACTTTGAATTTGAACTTAAAGGAATTACTCTTCGGAATGGTTTCCGTTCGGCTCAACTTTACACAGATGAATATCGTTCTGAAGGTGGAGAAACTTGGGAGCATATTTACCTCCTTCCTACAAGAAACAGAGCGGTTGATATAATCATTTACTCCTCAGTGGATATAAATACAAATGAAGTTCGTGATCATGGAACAGATGCGGTCAGAGTGGTTATGAGATGGAAAACAAAGAAAGGTCCAGTATATAAAGCATTACATACTCACCAACGCATTACAACTCTCTTCAAGAATCTTGAAAATACACTTACTAAAGCACAAGATGGAGTATTCAATCTCAATTACAAGGAATTTTCGGAAGCCATTTAGGCTTCCTTTTTTTGTAAAAACAGTTTACATGACTTAAGTTATATGATACTATAAACTCATAAGGAAGGAGAAAAAAACAAATACAATTCAACTAATCAAAAATTTAAAAAACTACATATTCTCTAGGAGGCAAACAAATAATGAAATATACTAAAAAACAATGGGCTCAAATCAAACCTCTCAAAACTCTCATAAGAGTAACTGGCCAAGAAGATGACCATGAATTCTTTACTATTAACCTTGTCAAAAAATTCCACACTTCTCAATTCTATCCTAAATTTATCCATGGGTCTACTCATATTTACCATATCAACTTAACCTTACAATTATCTAATGGTGACACACTCAAAATCTTCTATGAATGCAAATGGCCTAGCCCTGATGACATCTATTACCTTCAAATCAACAATAACCCTCCAATCAATCTAGACATCATAGATCACAACTATGCTGACAACTTATTATCTACCTATCTTCAAAATAAATAAATACTCAAGGGACCTCAGGGTCCCTCTTTTTATTTTAAAAACAGTTTACATAACACTTGTTTTATGATACAATGTATCTATAAGGAAATGAGAGGGGAATTTAAATGATTATTGTTAACTATACACCCAAAGGAAAAGCGATTTCTGATTTTGAAAGTACTGAGTTTGCTAAGTCACTTAAAGACAATCCAAACAAGACCGTGGATGTTTCAACTGAAAATGTTATCCTCGCTGTAAGAGTCTTAATTAAAGAAGGTTTCTATTCAATCAATGAGATCAAAATCTTTAGAGATGAAGTGTACTGTGAAGTTACTCCAAACGGTAGATTTATTGCAGAATGGCCGGGAACTGCATGGGATGATTACCTTGACAAACTTGTTAATTTGAATTAAAAAACAGTTTACAAAAGACTTTTCTTATGATAAGATAGACTCATAAGGAAGGAATAAAAAACTGGAGGTAATGAAAATGATTCAAATTGAAGGAAGACACTCGGTAACAAATAGTCAAAGTGACGTTGAATACCGGAAGTTTACAATTGAGGAAATTCAAGAAATCATTAAAAATGGTGGCCGTGGAATGCTTCACACAAATGGAAAATATTTCATTAATGGAATTACATATTTTGGTTCTTGCCTTTCTGTAGGCGAAGAGACAATCCCTTATGAAAAGGAAGGTAAGATCATTGTTCCAACATATTTCAAACGATTCATGTTGTCGGACGGTGGAGATGGAGACCCAGAAGAAAAAGTTCATGTTGAAGTTGAAGTAGAAATGAATGAAGATGTATTTATTACTTTAGTTGGAGCTTAAGTATTAAGTGAGAAGCCCTTAGGGGCTTCTTTTTGATTACATACTTGTTAAATGGATATAATATATCTATAAGGATTAAACCTCAGGAGGGACTAACATGCACAATATTGTAGTACAAATCACAGATGAATTTTTACCAGTTGAGTTTAATTGTACAAAAGATTTCGTTACAGGAAAGCGTCTGTTTATGACAGAGAATACAGATTTTGATAAATGGTTATATACAAATGGATTAAAGACAGATTTTCAGCACAATCGTGGGGTCCGGCAACAATACATTTTACGTGGATTTGAGATCATTGGACAATACTGGAACAATGAAATTGAATACAATATGAATAGAGTTTTTTGTTAAAAAACTATTTACAAAGGACATGTATTGTGATACTATAAATACATAAGGAATTACAATACAAATTTGGAGGTAGATTAAAAATGGCAGCTAGCAGACGTGGAAATGTAAGTTTTGAAGTAGAAATGGAAATTCGGGGACTTGCTGAAGGTGACATCATTGAAATTAGCAATGGTGAACACCATGAAGTTATCCGGGTGAAAAGAGTCAATATTGAAACAAAACATAATGATCAATGCTTTAATGTTCCTTTGACAATGTACCGGAAAGTCATTAAGAAGAAAACAAAAGATGAAAAGAATAAGGAACTGGACCTTAAGAGAGAAGAGTACAAAACTCTTAAACCAGGAGAACCTTTCTACTTTGTTTCAAATGGTGTAAAGGAAGCGGTTCTTCTTTACTTTATGCATTTGGAACCTGGAAAAATTGTTGGAAAAAGTCCAGTTGGAGATAGAACATGGAGAATTGATGAAGCAATGTATGGTGGTAAAGTTAAAATGCCAGCATTTACCAAATAAAGTATTAAAGAGAAGGAGGGGAAACCCTTCTTTTTTTGTGTTTTTATTAAAAAACAGTTTACTTTTACAAGCAAACATGTTAGAATTAATCTATAAGGTAAGTAAATAAATTTTAGGAGGAATTATAAATGGAAGTATTGGCAAAAATTGAATTTAAACTTGAGGGATTTACAAGTGACTATGATTTCCATTCTGGTTTTACTTATGTTTATCCAACATTGGTTGTAAATGTACCGGAAGATATGGCAAAAAAGATTATTGATTTGGATGAAAACATGCAAGAAACTTTAAGTTCTAATATTGCTAAAAAGCAAGTTAAGTTTATCCGCGGTGATTATGAATTGTTCAGAAAAATGATTAAAGAAAATATAGAAGCAAATGGTGAATCACAAGAGGAAGCAATTGAAAAAATCACAAACTGGGAATTTTGGAAAGATCAAATTGATTTTGAAACAATTGAATTTAAATACTCTCCTTCTTAAGAAGGAGAGTAAAATAATCAAAAAACTTTTAAAAAACAGTTTACAAGGCAAGCAAAATAGGTTATAATTAACTCATAAGGAACAAACAAAATAAAAAAACGAAAGAGGTAGATTATTATGACAAACGTATTCACAGTGGAGCAATACCCAGCAGCTAAGGAAAAAGCAAAGGAACTTGGTATCAACTTCGTCGGTAAAAGCAAACAAACACTGGTTGACCTGGTAAACGCAGCTTTGGAAAACACCAGCAACACTCAGGAAACTCCCGCCGGGCCAGCTAAAAAATGGTATGAAGAAGTAGACCTTGGTGTTAATGAAGGGGATACAGTTCAAATCGTATCCAAGACCATTGAAAAAGCTGGTGTAAAGAAGGAAATCCTACAAGGTCGGTACGCTCAAATTCTGAAGGCTTCCCCTAGAAAAGGACTGGTAAGAGCAACACTGCTGGACCCTCAAACGGGAGAACTTCTGAATTGCCCAATCACTTTAGAACTGGGTAAGTTTAACAAGGTTTCTGAGGATTGGGTATTCACTCCGGCAAAACAAGAACAGCCGGCTTCTGAAACAACAGAAGTTGCTTAATAAATAGAGGGGGAGAAAACCTCCCCCTTTCTTATTTCAATTTTACATAGTCATCAAAAGATGATATAATACATATATAAGAATAAAACATACAACGGAGGCTAACACAAAGTGCTAGAATTGAATTGCATTGAACAACATGGACTTGACAAATTTTTAGAAGAAGCAACAAAGGAACAAAAATCTCTTTCAATATCTGACCATTCTTCTCCAAATATCAATATTGATTGGGACGAGTACTTTGGTAAAGAATAAGGGCGAAAGCCCTTTTTTATTTGTAAAAACAGTTTACTTTTGACAAGCATTATGGTATAATCTATATATAAGGTAAATCAAATAAATTGTTGGAGGAATTACAATGGCACAAATCACAGATATTAGACAAGCGGTAGCAATGGCAACAACTAATGACATATTTAAGAAAATTGTTGAAAGTCCAGGCAAAACAATTAATAAAAGAACTTTTCTAGGCATGCTTGGAGTTGATATGAAAACAGTAACTCCAATTTACTTCAATGAGCAAAAGTATAGTAAAAACGAACATTCTGAATGCATATTCTTATTCGCTGATGAACAGTTCAGACTTTACGGAGTTTTTGAAGGAAACAAATGGGCAAATAAGTACTCAGACTTTGAATATTATATGGCAGGTACTGGATATAGTCAGGTTATTAAAAACTTTAAGCAAGTAAGTGAAGCTGCATTTCATATCCTCATGATTACTCCAGAAATGAGAACACTTAAAGGTAAGATCCAAGAGATCAAAAGACAAACTAGTAAAAATAAAGAAAGAGATAAAAGGGATAAGTTGGAAGATAGACTTTATAAGTTTAGAAATAGAAAGTATGCTGAAGTCACTCATGAGGAAGTGATGAGAAGACTCCAGTATATGGTTACCTATTATACTGAAAGAATGTTTGACGAGAATACGTACCAGACTTTAAGAGAACCATTTTATAAAGCTTGTGGATGGAGTGTTAATAGTACATTTCAAGCCATTAGTAAGTTGGTGGAGTTAAGTGCTGATTATATTTCTAGATATAATGAATTGCAAAGAGAATTAAAGAGTGACTCATATGAGTTTTATAAAAATAATCCAAGATTTACTTTTTTTGCTCAAAACTCATATAACAAAGTAAAGATTGAGGCACTAGTATTTTGGGATAAGTTGAGTATGGGGAGCAAATAGCTCCCTTTTTTGCAAAAAACGGTTTATAAAACTTGTGATGTGTGATATAATAAATCTATAAAAAGGAGATGATTATCTTGGAAAGAAATACACAGACAATTAAGGATTTTACTTTACAAACAATTAAAGCAGATCAATATTATGGTGACAGTGCGGATGCGCAAGAATTGTACAGTGCCATTGAAAGTGATACACCTTTGGATAGAAAACAAAAGAGTTTGTTAGAAGATATTCTCACAGACTCAGCAAAAGTAGAATCTGCAAAACTAGCTAATGCAGCTAGTTTGCTGGCAGAAATTGATGCATTATCCATTTATTCAGATGCTTGGGGACTTTATATTATGAATTAAGAGCCGAAAGGCTCTTTTTTTATATAAAAACAATTTACATATACATTGAAATGTGATATAATTAACTTATAAGCTAATGATGGAGGGATTTAATTTGGGAGCATGGGGAGTAAGAATTTTTGACAATGACACGGCATTGGATGTTCAAGATGAATTCCATCATCGTTTAAAACTCAGAATGACAGTTAAAGAAGCACTTCAAAGCACAGTAGACGGTTTCAAAAAGTCTTATTATGATGAAGATGTTGTTTTTGCTTTGGTTGCTCTTCAAATGAAGTATAATGAAGTTGTCAATGAAGAATTGTTTACTAAGGCAAAAGAGTTTGCCGTTGATGAAACAAGACTTCCCGACTGGAGAGAACCAGAAGAACGCAAGAAAGCTCTGGATGACTTTTTGAAAGAAATTGAGAAATTTGAGAAAGAGAGTGAAGACAATGTCAATGTCAACCAGTAAAAAGAATGAAATCAGAAACGTGCTTCAGGGTGGTGCTCTGATGACTCCAAAGTTTCACAAAGATGGGTTTATCACCGCTCAACGCAAGTTCAAGGCTCTTTCCGGTAGAACATCTGATATGTATGCTCGGAGAATTGAAGAACTTATTCCGGGAGCCGTTGTTTCTCATCATAAGATTGATGAAAAGAAGCTTTCCGTTGAAGTAAAGTTCAAGTTGGGAAGTGACAATGATGGACTTGAGTAATGTTGATATTGAGAAAGTCATTGCTGCTATTGAAAAAGAAGCTCATAACCTAGCACAAGATGCGGGTTATGCTGGTGAAATGGGAGATGGCGGCGCTGGAAGATTAAGAGAACAAGTAAAATGGTTCTCATATGGAATGATTTATGCTAATAAGAAAGAATTTCCGCAAGAATGGAATAAGTACGCGGAAAAAATTGCTCGTGAAGCAGATCCTGAATGGGCAGAACTTCAACGACTTATGGGTAAGTTTAATATTAAGAGCCGATAGGCTCTTTTTTTTGTTCTAAAAAGTCTCTCTTGTTCATAGAATGAATTGAGGGGAGATGATTAAGATAATCATATCAAAAGTAATTGGGATTAGAAGAAGGCACATGACACAAGACCAACTGGATAAGATTGAAAAGAATAAGGAAGTAAGAGTGAAAGTAATTGATAAAATCGTGATGTTTACTATTACAATTTTATTGGGCGTTGTTATGATTATTAAAATTGTGAAGTTATTTATGTAAAAACAGTTTACTTGTGCTTCTTCTTATGATATAATGAACTCATAAGGAAGAAGGAGGAAGATAAAGATGAATGAAATGGTGAAGAATGCTAAGAAGGAATTTGAGTTACTTGATACTTTGTACAAACAATTTGGTGAATTTGATGGAATGAAAGTAACAACCGAGAATAGACAAAAATTGTTGAAACTTATAAGAAGCTACGTAGGAGCAGGAATTCTTTTCCGGCAAGATGAAGGAAGTACTGTAAATCTATATGTTGGAACAACTAGATACGAACTTGGAATGGCTCCAGACATTTCAGTAACCAACAATAGTAACCAGTTTTCTCTTTGTTTGGATGGACTTCAAGGTACAGTATTTGGAGCGTATGAACATTACAATGAACTTAAAGATCAAATGCATAATTATTGAGAGGGGAAACCCTCTCTTTTTTTAAAACTGTTTACACAGGACCCATATTAGGATAGAATAAATCTATAAGGAATAAGGGAGGAATTACAAATGGAAAAAAGAAAATTAATAATAGCTCGTGATGCAAGCCACAGATTTACTACAGAAGAAATTAAACAGTTCATGGATGAAGTTAAAAGAGCATCCGACAATATGTCACAAGATGAAAAAGATGCATGGGAATTGTATCATTCTTTTGACCGTAAGAACGAAACAAAAGAAGAATTTAAACAAAGAGCGGAGGAAGTAAACAAAAAAGCTGGCAAAACATTAATTTGGTTTACCGATGAGGCGTAAGCCTCTTTTTTATTGTACATAAAACAAAATATGTGATATAATAATTATATAAATTGGTAGGAGGTAACTAAATGGATAAAGATTATTTAATGCTGCCTTCTGATGTCCAACTTGATATTGTTCTTATTGAGTATATTGAACGTGTTGGTAAGAAAGTTGCATCACAAATGCATTTTCCGTTTAGCGGAGCCGTCACAGATGAAATCTATAAAATCGTAATAGATAATTATTCGTTGCATATCAAATCAACCCTCTGCGACATCAGAGACACCGTAATACAATCCTCGAATATATGGAAGCAACAAATTAGAAGCTAATGCTTCTTTTTTTGTGTAAAAACAGTTTACAAGACGCTTGTTTTATGATAGAATGAATCTATAAGGAAAAGGAGGAGTTAAAATGACAATTACTTTTAGTTTATATGTATGGATTCCAATTATTTTGATTCCATTGGGTTGGGTACTACTTGTTCGTAATTTACCAGCAGATCATTTTGATGGTCCAGTAAAGCACTTCTTTAGAGTATTTTCTTATTGGGCAACCGCAGCTTTCGTTATTGTTACTGTGGTTGGATTTTTCACACAGCATGTTACAATTAAATAATTAAAAAAACAGTTTACATATCAACTCTTTTGTGATAGAATGAATCTATAAGGAATAAACAAAATTTTAGGAGGAATTAAAATGAACACAACCAAAACAGTTGAAGATATTCAGCGGGCCTATTCTAATAAGGAATATGAAAACAAATTGGAATATCCTCGAGTTCCGCACTTTCAACCTGGTTACTACTTTGACAAAAACAAAACGGTGGCTTGGAATGAAGAAGAAAAGGAACGGCAAATTCATGAAGCTAAAGAAAAACGCAAACAGTATGATGCAGAGGGTCATCGTTTGAGTAATAAACTTGAAGAAGATGTTGTTAACGCTCTTGTAGAAGAATATCGCTTTACCATTGCCCAGGCTGAAAAAATCTACGGTTATGCTTATCGCGAAAAGCATTCTTGCATGAACGATGTATTCTACTTTGTTACTGAGCTGGCGGATTTGTTTGAAGAACTTGAGAAAGCAAAGTAGGAGAGGAGAAATCCTCTCTTTTTTTAAAAAACAATTTACACAGGACCCATATTATGATAGAATGAATCTATAAGGAATAACTAAACTTTAGGAGGAATTACAAATGGCAAAATGGAGAAATACAATCAATCTGAAAGATGTTCTTGGAGACGATGAAGATGACCAAGCGGTGTTGAAAGTATGCGAAGCTGCTATTCCGGCTCTTGAGGAAATTGAAAAGAAAGAGAAGGGATATCTTGAAAACCGGAAACCTGGAGATCCAAAACCGGTTGATGAAGATATTATTGACAACTTACATCAAATTATTGAAGAGTTTAAGTTTATTAAAGGAAGCATAATTTCTGGCAGTAATCCAGATAATTTTGGGCACGAAAGTTGGTGCGAAGCTCTTAATGACCAGCTAACTGAATTGTATGATTTGGGAGACACATCGACCATGTACAAGAGTTTCTTTGACCAAGAAAAATTCTTGTTCGTGGCTTAAGAGAAGAGGGAAACCTCTTCTTTTTGTTATATTGATTAAATTATCGTTTATTAGTATATAAATTTTAATTGAGGAGAGGTTTTAGTGGGAAGATTAATAAAGAAGGCATCTGCGAGTTTTTTAAATGATCATGGAATTATAGTGATGAATTACGTTGACGAGATGATTAAACAACTCATTGAAGTTGGAGCACAGAAAGCCGCTGAAGAAATTGGATATACTTATGATTCATCAATCGATGATTTAATTTATATGAACTTTGAAAGTAAATTAACACTTGGACCGTTAGTCGCAATTCAGGATATTTATGAAGCTTTAGATGAAGTTATAATGGAATGGCAAGAAGATACAATGAATAATCATATGGAATAAGAGAAGAGGTTGCCTCTTCTTTTTTTTGTGAAAAATAAGCAAAGAATTTATTAAAAAGCTGTTTACACAAGATAAGAATTGGTTTATAATTATATCATAAGGAACAAACAAAAAAAACTAATTTGGAGGAATGTAAAATGGCACACATGGTAGAAGAAATGTTTTCGGTAAGAGTAACCCCTTGGCATGGACTTGGTACAGTGGTTGAAGAAGCTCCCGATGCAGCAGCAGCAATTAAATTGGCTGGTCTTGACTGGGATGTTTATCAAACACCAGCATATATGAGAACAGAAGACAGCTTCATTGAAGTTCCAAACCAGCTTCTTAATGTCCGTTCTGATAATCATAAAGTTCTTGGCGTAGTAACTGACCGGTACTCAATCGTTCAAAACAGAGAAGCTTTTAACTTCACTGATGCTTTGATTGGCGGCGGAGATGTTCGATATGAAACAGCGGGATGCTTGAAAGACGGCAGACTGGTATGGATGCTGGCTCAATTGAAACAGGATTACAAGATTCTTGGTGATGATGTAGCTCCTTACATTTGCTTTACAACATCTCATGACGGAACTGGTTCGGTAAAGGTGCTTATGACTCCGGTTCGAGTAGTATGCAACAATACGCTGAACTTGGCGTTGAATACAGCAAAACGTCAATGGAGTACAGTTCACGTAGGAGATATTAACAAGAAGATGAAGGCAGCAGAACAAACGTTATTCAACGCTGAAAAGTATATGGAAGCTCTCGATAGAGAAGCACACAAGATGCTGGACATTAAGATTACACCGGCACAATGGGAGGAAATCGTTGAAGAAGTTCTTCCAACCAATGCAAAAATGAGCGCTAGAGCTCGCCAAACAGTAGCTGATAAGCGTCAGGGATTGCACGATGCAATCATGATGGAAGATATTAAGCAATTCCGTGGAACTGGATGGGCAGCGGTTAATGCCATTACAGACTTCGTAGCACATACTAAGCCGGCACGTAATACAGCAACGTATGATGAAAACCTCTTCGCGAGAGTAATTCATGGTGATAGCTTGGTTGATAGAATGACCGCATTGCTTCTTCAAGTAGCCTAAGTAAAGGAGCCGAAAGGCTCTTTTTTTTGTGTAAAAATTGTTTACAACACTTAAGTAATATGTTATAATTAACTCATAAGGATAAAGGAGGAATTAAAATGAAAAAAGTGCAAAAAGGAATTAATCAACATGGACAAGAGGTAACAGTATATAATAAAGCGAAGTTACACATTGAGGGTTCATTTTGTACGGTAGGTGATACTGTATATCCAACAGTTAAGTTTAACATGATTGGAGCTCCTGAGTTGGGAACACCATTAACTGTTAAGTTGATTTGGAAAGAAAGTGGAGTAACCGTACTTGAATTTGAAGAAACTACATTCTCCGCAGCATCAAGTTATTTCAAATTATAAGAGGGAGCAATCCCTCTTTTTTTAAAAAACTGTTTACATTACTTAAGTAATATGTTATAATGAATCTATAAGGAATAACAAATATAAGGAGGATATTAAAATGAAACTTCAAAATTTTGCAAAAAAGGTAACTAAAGAATTAAATCCCACTGTTGATTTTTCAAACTTAGAAAATGAATTAACTCAATTAGAAAATGTTTGTAATGAAAAAGGTTACATTCTCAAATTTACAAATAAATCTTCAGCTTTTAATACTTGGTATCAAATTACTGTTTTAAAAAAATCTAAAGAAATTTTTGGTTTAGGTTTCTACTATGGAGAAGGTTTAAATTTTAAAAACCTAAACCAAGTAACAATTCAAAATTGGTTACAAGGTGGGAAAATAGGATTTGATGAAAATGAAATGGTTAATTCAATTCAACAATTTATTAACTTAATTCAACAAAATTAAGAGGGGGAAATCCCCCTTTTTTTTATTTAAAAACTGTTTACATAAGACCTCAATTGTGATATAATGAATCTATAAGGAGGAGGGTTTAAAATGAAAAAAGCAACCACCAAAGAAGAATTGCAAGAAATGATTGAAGAATTCAAACAGGATGTAGCAAAAGATGGTCATCATAATGTTTCAACTGAATGGGTTTTAACGGTGATGTTTGACAATCCTCAATTATACGATATTAAGAATGTTGCAATTGAAATGATGGCAAGACAACTTTAGGAGGGAAGATATGAACTCGGTTCAAATTAGACTATTGAATGAAAATTCAACATCAATTGATGTTGAATGCGATTGGACTCTTCTAGAACCCAGACAAAGAATGGTTGTATGGATGCATGAATACTTTGATGAAGTAATTAATAAAGTAAACGAGGGACCAGTTAAAGAATCAATGCTGGCTGCAAAAAACGATTATGAAATCCAATTGGATCATCATAAGGCAATCATTGAAGAATTCTATAACCGTTCTAACGTTCAAGAGTTATTCAAAGGTGATAAAATACATTTCGCTAAATTCTTAATGTCTCACACTGATTCCCCGCGCTGGTACAATTGGCTTTTATTTAAGGCGCATGATTTTGGAGGGTTGGATAAAGTTCCAACATGGGTCTGGCGTGAAATGACTTACAAAATGAAATACATAAAGTATGGAAGAGGTGGTAAACCTGACTCCAAGACTTCTTAAAACAATATCTGATATCCATCTGAAAAGAACCAGAGAAGTACTTATTCATATGGGTAAAATTGAAACATGTCGTTATTTAATGGAAGTAACCAAATGTAATCTTCGTGATGCAAAAGACTTGGCAGATCATATCGAACAAATTACTAGGAGGCAGTCATTATGAATAAAGTTATTGATTTGTTTAAAGAAGCTTATGGAATTGAAGTTATTGACAAATGCAGTGATGATCTCATTCTCTTTCAAGTTGAACCGATGATTAATCAGCCTTTCCGGTTTGGTATTACTATTTACTTCTCTGGAATTACTGGACAAGAAGAATTTAAAGCAAACATTCCAGCACTTGATCTGGGAGGTAAAGACTTGAGTAGCTTTTCTCATGAGATCATTAAAGTTTACTCAATCGTTGCTACTTTGAATAATGAAATTTTTAAAAGAAGATAATTACCTGCGGTGAGGGAATGAATCATTCCCTCATTGTGCGTGTTTGTTTCTCTTTTTGTTTGTATTTATTTTCTATTATATATATTATATTAAACCAAACACTTTGCATTCCGGCAATGGGCTTCGGAGAACAGAGCTTGCCCTCCCTCCTGAAGATTACAAGAAGTAAAAATCAAAAGGGAAGGCAAAGCAACTACATTCCGTGTAAAGGGATCGTATGAATGTCGCAACAAAATTGTGAACTTAATCGTTCAGCATCACCAGGTCTGCCATTACGTGCTAGTCTTAAAAAGACTTCAATTTTGTGCCTCTACTATAAATAGTACAGGACGGTTAGGATAGCCAAGGTCTGTCAACTCTATCCATCATCTGGGTCGCATTAACTTAGGGATTTAGGGACCTAAGTATGGGATGTTCCTCTAACGAACGACGTAAACTGATGGGTGCCCCCATTACCAGCTTCAGAAGCAATCTGATGCAAATATATGACTATATCTGTTTTAGCATTACTGTTATTCCACCCAAACGCTCAAGGAGTAATGCGGCTACTACGTTTTTATGAAATAAAAAAATCCTTGCAAACTTATCGAAGTCCGCAAAGATTTTTTAAACATTTCACAATTCTATGTAAATATTTCTGAGCCATTAGCTTATAATATTATCATAGAGTTTTAGAAGTGGTTAATTTACGGTTCAGCGTAAGTTAATTGTTTACTTAGTTTTTTCCAGAAACTAGTAAACCTAAAGCTCTTTTTATGTATTTGATTTATAAATACAACATCACACTATGTATATAACATTTTACATAAACTAATTTTTGTAATATAATATATATACAGGAGGGGGATATTATGAATCAGATAACATATGGGAAGTATAAAATCAACGGAGCTGTAATTAAGTTCCCATCTAATGTATTTGCAGAATACTCTGGAGCAATTGATTCTTTATTGATGGTAGCAAAACTTTGTGGATATCAGTTGGATTATACTAGTAAGAATGATACTCCGTATATTGATATTGAGATAACAAAGCCTGGAACAATTAAATCATATTCAATATCATTCTTAAGAGATATACCAAATAAGCTTTTCTATGGGCTTGAAGTTATTACATCTTCAAATCTTGATGAACAAGAAGAATTTAAAAAAATGTCGAGTTTGGATAAACTCAAGCATATAGCAAAAGTACTTTGAGAAGCCAATGGCTTCTTTTTTTTATAAGCAGTTTACAAGCAACTTTAATTGTGATATAATAAATCTATAAGGAGATGGGATAGAGGAGGAGATAATCATGGATAAGATGAAGATTATTTATGAAAGAATGCTTGGACTATCCGCTGAAATGGTATTTGATGCAGTATTACTTAATAAGAAGAAGAGTGATTTGGAGAAGCAGATCAATCAAGCACTTGATGATTGGGATGAAGAAGCTTTTAACCGGCTCACAGAAGAATATAAAACTTTAATTACAGCATAGGGGGATAATAAAATGGAGAATGTAATTGTAGTGGTTCCACCAGATGAAAGAGGTAAATTTGTAAAAAGTGTAGCAGAACGCGCAGGTATCAATGAGTTTGGAGAAGACCGTTGGGGCAATATTAAATTTGAAGCAACTCCTTTACAATTTGAAGGTATTCTTAATTGGAGTTGCCTAAGCACATACAAAAAGGAATTAGAAGTATGTGAAGTTAGTTACACAGGAATCTGCATGGGCGACATTGCATATGGCGGAGCTTATTTTTCAAAAGCCGAATATGAAAACTATTTGGAAAAAACCAAAGATGCTTGGTAAGAGGGAGAAATCTCCCTCTTTTAAAAACAGTTTACAAGACAAGCAAAGTGTGATAGAATAAATACATAAGGAATAATAAAATCATTGGAGGTAATGTAAATGTTTGCAAATAATGGACATGTTTTCACTACGGAAAAAGACGGTAAATTCCAGCCTTACATTTGGGTGCAAGGTATGAAATATAAACTTGAAACTGTTGGTGGCGATGGGCTTGATGAAGAAGAAATGAAAGAAGTTACTGACAGAACAGCAACGCTTTTGAAAATTCCAAACAACGGAGTATTGGGGAGATGAAATAGTGGGTAAGTACCAGCAATACATGACTCAAGAAATGCTGGATGTTGTTGGAAAAATGAATATGGATTATATGAAACAAGAGTTTCTATTCTGTAATGAAAAGTATCTCGAAGCATACGAAGCGTATAAAATAGAACTTCCAGCAACTGCAGCTTCTGGAGAACTGGTAAGACACGGTTCTCGTATGGAAGTGAAAGCAATAGCTAATTATTGGGAATATAGAAGAGACTTGATTAAAGGGTTCTTACCCAGAGATTGGGTTGAAGAACAAGACGTAAACAGCATGTTATTTAAGAGTCCTTAATTAAGATTTATTGAGAGGAACCGAAAGGTTCCTTTTTTTTGTGTTAAAAAACAGTTTAATGTTGTATATGATAATAGATGTAACAAAACGGTGAAAACCTAATGTTGCTGGTGGAGAAAACCTAAAATGAAATGAGGATTTCTCAAAATGACAAGAAAATTAGCATCTATTCAAGAAGTAAGAAATGTAATTAAGCATCCTAATGCGGACGCAATTGAAATTGCTCAAGTAGAAGGATGGCAATGTATTTCCAAACTTGGAGAATTTAAACCAGGAGATTTGGGAGTATACTTTGAAATTGATTCGTTTGTTCCAGCTAGCGATGAAAGATTTGCTTTCCTTGAAAAGAATTTTGTATCTTTTGAAGATTATCGTGGTGCTAGAATTAAGACAATCCGTCTCAGAGGCGAGCTATCTCAAGGTCTTATTTTACCTTTATCCGCTTTTCCAGAGGTAACAGACACTGAGATTGGAACAGACTTGACAGAACTTTTAGGAGTTATCAAGTGGGAAAAATCCATGCCTTCTTTCGCAGAAGCAAAAGGTAACTTCCCATCTTTCATTGAGAAGACAGATCAAGAACGAGTACAGAATCTCCGTAAAATGGATAGAACTGGAACTTGGGAAAGAACTGAAAAGCTTGATGGAACTTCGATGACTACTTATCTTGTTGATGGTGAGTTTGGAGTTTGTTCTCGCAATTATGATTTACTTGAAACTGCAGATAGTTCTACATGGGTAACAGTAAGACGCTTAGATATTGAAAATCGTTTACGAACTCTTGGTAAGAATATTGCTCTTCAAGGAGAGCTTATGGGTCCTAAAATCCAAGAGAACAGATACAAACTTCTAGAATACACTTACTTCGTATATGATGTTTACGATATTGATGCTAAAAGAAAGATGTTACCTCACGAAAGAAAAGAAGTTATGGACGCTCTAAACAGCATGCCTGGTGAGAAGATTAAAGAAGTTCCATTTATTGGATTTGTTACCCTTCCTGAGGGAGAAGATTGGATTGATGTATTACTTAAAGATGCAGAAGGACAATCTCTCTTGAATAACAGCACAATCAGAGAAGGAGACGTATTTAAGCATACCGAAAAGAATGTCTCTTTCAAAGCAATTTCTAATAAGTTCTTACTTAAGTACGATGAATAAGAAGCCTAAGGGCTTCTTTTTTATTTACATAATTATGAAATTGTGATATAATAAAAATATATGATTGAGGAGATGATAGATTTGACATCTATTAAAATTAATGGAACAAACGTGACAACAATTGAAGCTTTAACTGAAGAAGAAATAAAACAGAGAAATTCTATTAAATATCAAATTTCTGTGCTTAAAGATAATTTATATCGTATTGATACGCAATTAGACATAAGAGCAAATCAAGTAATCCAAACGAGAAGAGCTCTTAGAGGTAAAGGCTCTCATGGTTGGCCAGAAGAAGTAAATATCGAGGGTGATGTTGTTGTAGTTGATATGAAATGGTCTCATACAAATTTTGGATCGGAAAGATGGAAAGAAAGATTTCCAATAAATTATCTTTACGATGAGAATATTCAGCAGATACTTCTTGATGAATATAATGAAGAACTTGAAGCAGAAAGAATTAAGAAAGAAGAAGAACACAAAGCAAGGCAATTGAAGATAGAAGAATTAGAAAAAGCAAAATTAATAGAATTACAGAATAAGTATCCAGAACTAAAGAATTAATCTTAGAAGTATCCAAAGTCAAATTTGGATACTTTTTATTTTAAAATAGTTTACATAGAACTGTACATTTGATATAATTAATTTATAAGCTAGGAGGATGATATTATGTATGAGCGTAAAGGTAAACATTACTCATTAAATGAAGTATTAGATAAATTCATTTCCCCATTGATTCCAGATCAAGAAGTTAAAGTAGATTTTGACGGAGACTTAATTCCAATGAGTTCGCATCGCTATTGGACATTTAAAGAAAAAGGATGTAAATGCGTCGAGTGTGGAATTGAAGGAGTTTACTTTGCAAAAGAAAGATCTGGAGGAGTTGTAAGTTATCATTTCAATCTTTATGCTGTTGATGAAAATGGACAAGAAGTATTGATGACTAAAGATCATATTCAACCTAAATCCAAGGGCGGACGTAATCACATTGAGAATTATCAAACAATGTGTACTAGATGCAATTGGGTTAAAGGACATTTTACTGGAAGTAAATTGGAAGAGATCAAAATGTATGCAAAGAGTATGAAAGAACTTGATGTTCTTGTACTTACTCGTTTGTTTATTGATTTGAATGAAAAACTGAAGGCAAGAAAAGAAGAATTGAAAAAATCAAATCCTAATATGGATTTTGGAAGAGATGAATTATATAGCGAGCTTGTTCACAAAAGAAAGATTATTGATAGAATCATCCAGCAAAAAGAACAACATCAGGAACAATTAAAAGAAAATGTAGGAAGATAATAATAAATTGTATATTCTTCATATCTAGATTAAATCTGTTGATTAAATAATAATCTTTTGGGAGGAGATGTTTTATGGAATTCAATATAAATACTGCACAAAAATTGATTAAGGAGGGAAAGGATGAACAATTCATAAATCGTTTGGATTTTTTCCTTAGTCGTGAAGAAGATTTAGAACTCAAAGAAGATGTGATTTCCATGCTTGAAGAATTAGTTCTTCCAAGAGAACAAAGTATGAAAACATACTTGAATAAATTTGCTGGTTATCTGCTTTCAGTTCATAAAGCTGAAAAGCTTATAAAGCATATTGAAATCAGAAGTATGACAGAAGAAGAAAAACAAAAGATGGGCTTTGATGAAATTGAAAGATTGTTCAAGCAAGGCAACTCAGAAGAGTTAACATTTGCTGTTGGAGCGTACTTGATTGAACTAGAAGGATTGGATGATGAATCTTTCTTAGCATCATTTATTGAGTTGGTTGACCTTAAAGTAACAACAAAAGTAAAGGTTGAACAGATTATGAATAGATCTGAATTATATCAAGAATTAAGATATTCATAGTTTACAAATTCACTCTTTTGTAGTATAATAAAACTACAAGGAGTGAATTAAATTGAAGCCTATTTACACTGGAATATTCTTTAATGAAAAAACATACAATGAAATGAAGAAGCAAAGTTCAACTAAGGTATTGAACAAACGTATTGAGAATCCTCATGTTACTTTGGAATTCAAGCCTAAAAATTTGCTTCCAAGTGAATTGGTCGGACAAGAAATAGATGTATTCATTGTTGGCGAAGGTAATGACGGGATGAATCATGGATATGAAGTGGTTATTCCTGAAACGCTGAGAGAATACTATCATGGTTCTGAAAAGGTTCATGTTACAATGTCAATTGATCAAAATGGGAAGCCAGTTAATACGGGAAGTATTGAGTTTAAAAAACGCAATTCTTTTGTTGTAACTGGTAGAATTGGTTACTTTACTAAAGAAGGAGTTGTATTTAATGGCGTGTAATGATCAGCTTATTTATAAATTGATACTTTCTTCACAAGAAGAATGGGTTAAGTTTGGTCAAACTTATATAGCATATATTATGAGTTTTCCTCTAGATCATAATTTTGATACTTCGGCAGAAATTATTGAGCAGTACAATTTGGATTCATTTAAAACTATGAATTTGGATGAATTGCAAGATAAGCTAAAAGAAATAATTATACTAACTACAGAATTAAATGATGCTCCTAAAGCATCGGGAGTAATGAAGTATTTACTTGAAATGAAACATGAAAGTGAAGAAGAAAGAGCGTAAGCTCTTTTTTTGTGTGAAATGCTTAAAAATCCGTTTACATGGGAACTTTGTTGTGGTATAATAAAGGTATAGGATAAAAGATTTGGAGGGATTCATAATGACAGCCTTGGTAACTAAAAAATCTAAAGTAATAGAAGCTCTTAAAAATCAAGACTACAAAGCAGCAATGAAAATAGCAAAAGCTTTTCATATTGAACTCACTAAAGAAGAAAATACAATTGTTCGTAGAGCGTATGAAATGACTTGGGGTTCTTCTTTTTATGAACAACTTGGATTCAACAAAGAAGAAGAATTCAATAAAGCTGTAGAAATTCTTAAAAACAAATATCTTTAAATTCAGTTTACACAAAACATAGAACGTGATATAATAAAAATACAAACACAAGGAGAATCATTATGAAGAACAAAGTGCTAGAAAATCACACTCTTAACTGTCAGCATTGTAAAACAAATATTGCTAGAAAGCACATGACAATCAAGGGTGAGATTCTTGTTCCAATTAATAATTCTATTATCGCAAAAACTAGATTACATCTGGAAGTCATCTACGCTCGCAGAGCCCATGAAACAACTCATCATCAAATGATTTTGAGAACAAAGATTAAGTGCAGCAAGTGCAAACATCATACTACTTTCAATACAAATATCTCTACAGAGTAGGTGAAGAAATGAAAAAGTTTATGTGGGGTGCAATACTTGTAGTTATTTGTTTGGTGTTACCCGTAACAGCATTTGCGGCAATTTATGATGGATATACAAGAGGTGGAGTAAGAGGAGCTATCTTTGGAGGAATTGCTGTTGTGGTTGGGTCAATTGGCGGTTGGATGTGGGACACTCGTATTAAACCTAAATTCAAAAAAGAAAAAGTAAAACAGGAGGGTTAATAATGTTATTGTTTGGTATCATGCTATTGATTTTGTTATTCATTCCATTTTGCGCAATGTGGGTAAGCTTTCTTACTCCAAAGATTACATGGGAAAATCCGCAGTTATTTACAAATTTTATTATCGTTAACTTTATCTATGCTTTTGCAATTGCAATTGTCTTTGGAGGGCTTCTTCGATAAGAAGAGCTCTTTTTTATTTACATATAAGCTTAATTGTGATATAATAAACATATAAGGAAAAGGGAGGAATAATAAATGAAACAAGAGTTGAATATTAAAATCACGGCAAAAACAGTTGATAATTTTATGAAAGCAGAAAGTAGATTGAAGGCTATTGATTGTGTGGAGATGATTAATCAATTTGAAAGTGTTGAATACTCTTTTGATACACTTCAGTTCCGTGCTAATGAATTAATAAATATTAATAAAATTAACTTACCTAAAACATGTAGAATTAAAGAAATTAGTATTAATGGAGTTGAAAAGCAGGAAGGCGAAAAGAAAACAATGGAATATCACGTAAAAATGTATGTAAAGGTTACTCCAGTTGATGAGCAGGATGATTTCGTATGTGCTATGAACTTTAAAAGCAGAATGGCAAATATTGAAATTACAAATAGATAAGGAGAGATATTATGAATTACTGCTGTGAAACAATGGAACAACAACTTGAACCATGTGACCAACATGGAACCAGATGTCCAGAAAAAGTAATTTGGCGGTATGGAGGTGATTACGGTTTCCCATTACCTGATAGTTCTTACATTCAAGCAAAAGTATGTCCATTTTGTGGTTGTGAACTTCAACAATGGGATGGTCCGGATTATGAGCAAATTGAACCATCAGCTGGTAACGTAAAATTCGCTCAAGATATTCTTGAAAGATTGATTGAAAAGTCTTATTGGATTCTTTCTGAAATGCATGAAATGAAAGAAAAGAAACGTATCAATCCTCTCTTTCATTTTGAGTCAGCTAGACTTGATGGTGAAACAGTAAAGGTTACATTGAGATATAAACGAGCGGTAGCAAATGAACCGGATGACGTATGGGAAGAAGAATTTCCAGTTACATATCTTCAAGATAAGAACTGGAAAGAAAAATACAAAGCAGAACTTAGTAAAGATGAGGCCTAAAAACCTCATCTTTTTTTATAAAACAGTTTACAATTAACTTTTCTTATGATATAATTAACTCATAAGGAAAAAGGAGGAGATAAAATGTTTCTTCAAATTACATGGAGCAACGGCGTTCAAACAAATTTCAATGTATATCGTCAAGTCAAAGGTGAACTTCAGCAGGTAGCGGTACTAACGCAGCATGGCGACCTTTACTGTTACGTCAAAACAGAAGATCAAAAGGTTGAAGAAAGTAAAGGTATTCTTGAAGCAATGGAAAAGCTTCAGAATAAGCTTAGAGAAGAAGGAATTGAAGAAGTAAAAAAACTTCTCAAAGCTGGTGAAAAAATCAAAGCAATAGGTAAGTACAAACATGAAGTATATCCCGGTTTGAGTCTTTATGAAGCAAAAATGCGAGTTGAGAACTTAGCTCAAGAATGAACGTAATTGGGTAAATAATTAATGTTCTTTTGAATATGATATGATTAAAATTAAATAGGAGGAATAAAGAATGTTTCGTAATTTGATTAACTTTCTTATCACTGGCTTGATTTTTTGGGTGGGAATGACGTACTTTCCGGAATACGTACATATTCAGGACATTAAAACTCTATTCTTAGCAACGATATTCATGTTTGTTATTGGATACGTTGTTCAGTGGCTTACAATGATATCATTTGGATTGATTGCGGTTGGGATTGGTTGCATTACATCCATTATAATGATGGGAATTAATATCTTCATTATTCCATTCAAGTTGTGGATTCTAACCAAATATCTTCCAGGCTTTGAAGTCCATGGATTCTGGACCTACCTAGTAATAACTGTTATACTAATGATGTTCTCAGTTAAAGCAAGACGTCAGCAAACAACAACCACAACTACTCAAAAATAGGAGCCCAAAAGGCTTCTTTTTTTATAAAAACAGTTTACAAAATGTAAGTTATATGATAGAATAAATCTATAAGGAATAGAAAACAAGGAGGAATAAATAATGAAGAAAGTAATTTCCATGATTAAACAGTTGGATGAAAAAATTGGAGAAATGAAGCAAGAGGATTTCAATTTTAGAGTTTATATGGGAGTATTTCTCTTTGTTATTGCTCCTATGTTAACTTTTGGCTTATGGCATTACATTTAAGGGGGAATATATAATGATAATTGCTTTGGGAACCTCTTTCGTTATAACTTCTATTTGGAGTTACGCTAAAAAAGAAAATCTAAGAGAATTTGCTTTTAGATTGGTTTTTACCAGTGGTATTGCAATGATAGTTCAATCATTTTAAAAAACAGTTTACAAGACCAGTAAATTATGATAGAATAAATACATAAGGAATAACTAAACTTTGGGAGGAATTAAAATGAAAGTTCAAATTTGCCAATGCGTATTTTGCAAGAAGTATGATGAAGAACTTGATGAAAACGGAGTTTGCGTTGAATGTGAAGATAAAATGGCTGAAGTTGACCATGATATTGATCAAATTGAATATGAACGTTATATGGCTGCAATGAAAGAAGAAGAGGAAGAAGACTACGAAGATCATGATCATTATGATGCTTTTGACTGGAATCCTTACGCGGTATTTTGCGAAGATGATAATTGGTATGATGATATGGAAGAAAGAGTTGTTGAAGCAGAACATTTGGCTTTGGCTTAATAGGAGGATGTTATGCTCAATAAGATAGGAACTACAAGTTATACACTTGCTTTGATTTTCTTAATTTCAGGAGGAATATTCTTTATCTTTACTCCGGAGTTAGTATCAAAAATACTTGTAAGTACATTTTTCTTTTTCGCAGCTCTTTCATTTGCTTTATTGGGAAATCTCTTCTTTAAAATGTCAAGGCAAGAGTCTCAAAGAGAATTATCAAGAGCATTGGATGAATACTATAGAACAAGAAAAAATGAGCCTTAAAGGCTCTTTTTTATGTAAAAACAGTTTACATAATTTGTATATTGTGATACAATTAATTCATAAGGAATATAAAGGAGGAAAAAATTTGTTACCAATTAAAGTTCACTACAAAGAAGAAAGCGGTAAGCAGAAAATTATCAACGCTATTAAACGGGAATTCAAGCAACATGGACATAGAGAAGTTGTAATTGTTTGTGTTGGTACTGATAGAAGTACCGGTGATGCTCTTGGCCCACTGACTGGAAGTACTCTTGTTAAGAAAGTAAATAAGAATGTAACGGTGTATGGTACAATTGACAGCGCTGTACATGGTCAAAACTTACATGAAATAGATGAAACAGTAAAGAGAAAGCATCCAAATGCTTTTGTTATAGCGATTGATGCTTGTCTTGGCCATTCTACTAGTGTAGAGAGTATCACTTTTGCTAAAGAACCATTAAGGCCTGGAGCAGGAGTTGGAAGAGACGACCTCCCACGTATTGGACACTGTCACATAGCGGGTATCGTTAATGTTGGAGGATTCATGGAGTATTTTGTTTTACAAAATACAAGATTATCAATTGTAATGAATATGTCTGATGCAATTGCCGATATCATTATTAAATCATTTAAAAATCAAAAGTTAGTTCCATCATATATGGAGTTAGTAAGAGAAGCCTAACGGCTTCTTTTTTTGTATAAAAACAGTTTACAAAAGACTTGTGTAATGATATAATGTATCTATAAGGTAGAGGAGGCTAATAAAATGGAAAATAAAAAAAGCATTTGGTTAGTAACATTGGAGAAACCGGTAACTTTCAAAAGAAATACAATTGAAGTTTCAGCTCCTGAACATTTTACTGGTGAGCAAGTTGAAATGGCTGTAATTAGAAATTTGAATAAAGCTGGTAATGATAAAAATGTACTTTATGCAATTAAAAAACAGTTTACATAACTTAAGTATTGTAATATAATAAATCCATAAGATGAAAAAGTTTAGGGGAGAAATCCCCCTTCTTTTAGGAGGAAATATGGAAACAGAAGTAGAGAAAAGAGGAGACTATTGGTTTAAAAGAGATGACCAATTTGAAATGGCTGGAGTTAGAGGAGGTAAGGTTCGTTCATGCTGGAACCTTGCTCAAGGAGCAAAAGGATTAGTGACTGCTGGAAGCAAGCAAAGTCCACAGGTACAGATCGTTGCTCACGTTGCTGCTAAATTAGGAATACCGTGTAGAGTTCATGTGCCATGGGGCAATCTGTCACCTGAGCTTGAATCAGCAAAGAGTCTGGGTGCCGAGATTGTTCAAGCAAAACCCGGCTTTAATTCCATTATTATATCAAGAGCAAAGAAAGATGCTAAAGAATTGGGTTGGACTGAAATCCCATTTGGTATGGAATGCGAAGAAGCAATAGTACAAACAGCATTGCAAGTTCAAAACATTCCTTTAGAAGTAGAAAGGATTGTTGTTCCCGTCGGTAGTGGAATGTCATTATGCGGAATTCTTCATGGATTGAAAAATCGTAAAATAGATATACCAGTAATAGGAATTCAAGTAGGAGCAGATCCAACAAAGAGACTCATTCAATATGCTCCAGTTGATATTCACTATGAACTATTAAAAAGTGATTTACCTTATCATGAACGTTATCCATCTCCGATGTTTCAAGGAATAGAATTAGACCCAATCTATGAGGCCAAGTGCATTCCATTTTTAAAGCCAAATGATCTACTTTGGATTGTGGGAATAAGAAAGAGCTAAGAAGGAGAATATCCTTCTTTTTTTGTAAAATACTGTTTACAAAATGCAGTTCTAATGATACAATTTATCTATAAGGAAAATAAATTTTAGGAGGAATTAAAATGAATAACAAAGTAGCTCAATTTGCAAAAGAACAAGAACAGGTGTCCATGTCCACTCCACCAACTCTTTTGGTAGAAATTGCATTCCGGCTTGGAATTGAAAGACCTGGTGATGATAAAGAAAAGTTGGTTAATAAGGTGAATAAGAAGTTGGATGAATATAAGAAAGTAGGATAAGAGGCGAAAGCCTCTTTTTTTTGCAATAAAACAGTTTACAAACTCCAAGTACTATGGTATAATAAATATATAAGGTAAAGCAAATAAAAACTTGGAGGTAATACAAATGAATGCTATCCAAATTGCAAATGAATTATTCGAATCTAATAAATTTCAAACACATAAACAACTGGAAGCAAAACTGGATGCCATTAAGGCTGAACTTAAAATTAGAGTTGATGAAAATGATGAAATGAGAAAGGAATTCATTCTACAAGATGTGGTATGCAAATATACAAGAGAAAAAGTGTATGATGTTGATAATGCTGGACTTAATGATTTCCTTCATCAGTATGGTCTTCTTATCCATTCCGCTAAATTATCTACTAAAGATAAAGAAGTATTAAGTAAAATAGAAGAATTCAAAGAAGAAAAAACCAGCCACCTTAGAATTTATGCAAAGGTTGAGAAAGAAGAATATGATTTCAGTAAATATGAAATTTTTCAATTGGTGGATGAATTCAATAAAGCTAATGCTCAATTTAAAAAATTGAGCCGGCAGATTAAGGAAGCAAAAGAGAAAATGATGGAATGTGAAGACCTTAAAAAGGAAAGAAAACAAACCTTTAAATTTGGTTCATTCGGTTTGGTTTACAATAAAGATTCATATGATATCCAAGGTATTTACAATAAGTTTGGAGTTGATTTCATTATTGAAAATACAACTCCATCAATGGAAAAAGTAAACCAATTTATTGAGGAAGGATTCATTACAAAGAAAGAATTGAATCAATTTAGAAAGATGAGAGATATTATCCTTAAGTTTATAGTAATAAGTTTAAGTGATGAAAAAATGATTTTCAACATTATGAATAATAAAAGAATTGCTTAGGAGAGGGGAAACCCTCTTTTTTAAATATAGTTTACATAAGACCTATTTTATGATATAATTTATCTATAAGTTAGAGGGGGATGATAATATGGAAAAATTAAAAAGTGTAGTTACCGATGTGTTGAGTCAATATTTGCAGGAAAACAAAGAAGATAGAGAAAGACTTGAAAACATAATAAAGAGACATGCTGGTAGAAAAGTATTTAAAGAAATTGATTCTTGTCTTAATGATGATTTGGATAAACTTAATTTAAAAATTGAAAAAATAGAAATTGCTATCAAAATTGCAGAGAGCTGAAAAGCTCTTTTTTTTTGTAAAAATAGTTTACAAGACTTAAGTTATATGATAGAATATATCTATAAGGTAAATCAATTAAATTACTGGAGGGAATAAACATGGAAAAAGTATTTGTTAATATTGTGACAACTCATTTTGAATCAACACAAGAGGAAATTGATGAGTTGTATAATGAAATTAAAGATTCAAGTGAAAACCAATGGTGTAGATATGTTGGTGATGATATGTTAGTTGGTGAAGGTGATAATATGGAAATGGAATTGAATTTCAAAATATATGCATGGAAAATTGAAAATGGAAATCCAAAAACATTTAATATTCCAGAAGAGGTTATTAATATGATGATTGAAAAAGGAGGAGAAGGATCATATTCTTTACTTACCCACAATAATATTTCATATGATATTATGTGGAATTGTATTGAGTTTTAAGAGGGGAAACCCTCTTTTTTTGTAAAAAACAGTTTACAAGACTTAAGTAATATGATAGAATTAATCTATAAGGTAAATCGAGGAGGGATTATAGGTGAAAAAACCAAGTGAAAAAATCATAAACTTTTTTGAGTCTTTGGCTAAGCAATATGAAAAGAAGCATGGAAATTTAAATCATAATTATGGTCGTCAAGCTTACAATTCTGGTAGTAAAATCAAATACACTAAAAACTTTATAATTCAAGTTAGAAGAGGAATAGAGAATGAAGAAGTGAGTATGAGTGACATGATTGAATATATCAACCATATGAAAATTTGTTTAAAAGAGCATGATGTAATTTTTTAAAAGAGGGATTTCTCCCTCTTTTTTTTTGTAAAAAACAGTTTACAAGACTTAAGTGTTGTGATAGAATTAATCTATAAGGTAAGTAAATAAATTTTAGGAGGAATTACAAATGGAACAAACAAAAGAACAGAAATTGGAAGAACTTTATGAAAGTCTTAAAAATACTAGGTTCTTGTTGGGCGAATGGCGCGTTGGTCATTTACACACGGAACTGATGGCTAAAGAAAAGCAATTGGAAAAAGAAATTAGCGACCTTGAGTTGGAAGATTAAGAGGGTTAACACCCTCTTTTCTTTAAAAAACAGTTTACAAACTCAAAGTAATGTGATAGAATTAATCTATAAGGTAAACCAAATAAATTACTGGAGGTAATGAACATGAAATACTTTGAACTTATGAAATCCGCAAATAACGCAGTAGGTGCAGTATTCGCTTATTGCAACGAAGAAGAATTGGAAGCTAAGAGTCAAGGATTTAATCCCGATAGCGTTGATGAAATCTCTGAAGAAGAATACAAAGAAGAAATTGAAAGACAAAATAGAAAGTTCATAAGAGCAGTTACTGGATATCCAAAATAAACACAAAAAACTTTTAAAAAACAGTTTACAAGACAAGTAGAATATGATAGAATTAATCTATAA